>NPID01000111.1_pt1 | contig 73173 bp, 64 predicted proteins | sample 8637491 | NCBI WGS metagenome assembly NPID01 (sample SAMN07420843, study PRJNA396082) | bioreactor metagenome | isolation source: sample BA6 brine-fed electro-methanogenic bioreactor BA | place: Japan: Kochi | collected 2016-06-14 | reverse complement strand
GGTGTAACTCTAAAGTTCAGTTAACGAGAATTACTCGGTTAGTTACTTTGAGGGAACTGGCCCGCATGCGACAGGCAAAAAGCGGGTAATCGTTTTCTGAGATAAAGGGTTGTTTGTGTTTTTGTCCAAGATATGCCGTTTTTTTGATCCGGGCCGTAACCTTTCACTACGGATCACCCTGCTTTACACCTTATGCGGCGCTATCTGGATCTTTCTCTACGATTCGATCTTCTCCTGGTTTTCCAATGACCCCAACTTTGTCAGAAACCTTCAGAATACTCAAGCCTGGGGCTTTGTCGTTTTTTCCTCCCTGTTTCTGTATCTGATCATAGATTTTTACCGCAAAGCCTTATGGCGCAATGAAGAACGCCTGAATGAAATGGTGCGCGGGGTATCCGCCACCACTGGAGAGGCTTTTTTCAACCTGCTGACCCAGAACATGTGTCGAACCGTGGGCGCTGATTATGCCTTCATCGGTGAACTGGTCGGTCCCGATCGGGATCGGGTGAGAACGGTTGCGATCTATTCCGACGGGCAGGAGGTTGAAAATTTTGAATTCGACCTCAAGGAGACCCCGTGCGAAATCGTGGTGAACAAGGGCCCTCAAAGTTACCGCAGCCGGGTACGTGAGCTGTTCCCCCTGGACCATGTGGCAGAACGTATGGGGGTCGAAAGCTACGTTGGAATACCACTTTTCGACTCGGACGGCAGGGTTATCGGCCCCATGACTGTTCTCGGCTGCCGCCCGATGCAGGACATCGACATGGCCGAGAAGATGCTCAAAGTGTTTGCCGCTCGCGCTGCGGCTGAACTTGAAAGATGCCGTGGAGAGCAGACCATTGCCTATATGTCCTGCTACGACCCCCTGACGGGCCTTGCCAATAAGCGGCTTTTTCAGGAGCGGGTTGAGCAGGCATTCCCTTCAGCCAGACGCAATCACAAAACGCCCGCGGTTCTTTTTCTTGATCTCGACCGCTTCAAAAATATAAACGACACCCTCGGCCACGCGGTCGGCGACCTGATCCTCAAGGGAGTCGGGCAGCGCCTGCTTGAGGCGGTTGAGCCTGAAGACACCGTGGCCCGGCTGGGCGGCGATGAATTTCTCGTTCTGCTGCCCAATGTCGCCAAAGCGGAAGATGCAGAGCAGATGGCGCGCAAGCTGATTGACAGTTTCAGTCAGCCTTTTCAGGTGGATGGTTTTGATCTTCACCTGGCTGCAAGCATCGGCATCGCCTTGTTTCCTCATGATGGGGAGTGTGTCGACACTTTGCTGAAAAACGCCGACACCGCTCTGCACCGCGCCAAAGACGAAGGTCGCAACAGCTTCCAGTTCTATTTTTCTGAAATGAACGCACTCTCCCTTCAGCGGCTGGGCCTTGAGAGTGAACTGCGCAAAGCCCTGTCCCGTGAAGAGTTTCGCCTGCATTTTCAGCCCCAATACAAGCTTGGCGATAAACGGATGGTAGGCCTTGAAACGCTGATTCGGTGGCAGCATCCTGAAAGAGGCCTGCTTTATCCCGGTGAGTTTATCCCCCTTGCCGAGGAAACCGGCCTGATCGTTCCCATCGGAGAATGGGTACTGCGCTCGGCGTGCCGGCAACTGGCTCAATGGCAGAGACAGGGACTCGCGCCAGTGCGGGTTGCGGTCAATATTTCGACGCGGCAGTTCCACCAACAGGATCTGGCGGCTCTGGTGCATGATATTCTGGAAGAATGCGGGGTGGATTCGTGCTGGCTCGAGCTTGAGATTACAGAAAGCCTGATTATGCAGGATGTTGAAGGGGCGGTGAAAAAGCTCGACCAACTGCGGCACCTGGGGGTGAAAATCGCAATCGATGATTTCGGCACCGGGTATTCATCTCTGAGCTATCTGAAAAAGTTTCCCGTCCAGACCCTCAAAATCGATCGCAGTTTCGTCAAGGATCTCGATGCGGGGGGAGACGATTCGGCAATTGTTGATGCAGTGATCGCTCTGGCCCACACCCTTTCTATGGACGTGGTTGCGGAAGGGGTCGAAACTCCTCAGCAACTCGCCTTGCTTGAAGAAAAGAAGTGTGACCGTGTACAGGGCTTTTTCTTCTCGAAACCCCAACCTGAAGAGCGAATTGTCTCCATGTTTCCGACACCGAGTTCAGATGCAGTCAATAAACATCTGAAAAATTGAATAGAGCCGAACGGATGTGCGAGGGGAAAATCAGGGGAGTGTTATTTTCCTTTTGTCGCCGGGGCGGTAGAGCAGAATGGTCTGACCGAGGATCTGTGCAACCGCAGCCCCGGTTTTGTGTGCCAACTGGTCCGCGACCTCGTGACGGTCGAGAGGGCAGCCACGCTGAAGTTTGATTTTGACTAATTCATGCGCAATGAGAACCTCTTCTACGGACTCGATCAGGTTGTCATTGACCCCATCTTTCCCGACCATGGTGGCCACATTCAGATGATGCCCCAGGGAACGCAGATAACGTGCCTGTTTTCCTGTCAGTTTCGGTTCTGTCATTTTTCCTTCCTCCTCGTTCTGATTCAGAGTTCGGGGAAACTATCACGGTCACTGCCTGCTTGCCAAGCATAATATCAATCCATTTGACGGCTCTTGTGTACAAGATAAGCTTAAACTGGCTGCATGGAACACTCGATCCTTCTCCAGGTTTTAAATTTACTGTATGTTGTCAGCGAGTATTCGATCGATCTGTCGACATGACAGAACACAACGGGTTGCTTTTCAAGGGGTTCGCCCATGGGGTTAAACTGTTTGCGCTCGCAGGTACGTATGCAGCATCTGCCGCCAACCAGCCGACAGGTTGCTCTCAAAATCGTTCTGCTTTACCTGGTCATTTCTCTGTTCTGGATATTCTTTTCCGATCAATTTCTGTCGCACCGTTTCGCTGACCCTCTCGTCCTGAGCCGGTTCCAGACGTATAAAGGCCTTCTGTTCATTCTGATTTCATCTGTTCTGCTCTTCTTCCTCATCTGGCGCTATCTGCGAGCACTTCAGACATCCGAAGGGCGCCTGTTGATGGTCTCCCAAGCCGTTTCCGCACAAACGGGAGCCAAATTTTTCCATCTCCTGGCCGAACACCTGCGAGATGTCCTCACGGCAGACTGTGTTCTGGTTGCGGCTGCCGATCAGGAGAATCCATCGTCTCTGGAAACCATCGCCATGGCCTATGACGATGATTCATTCCAGATGTTCAGATTCAATCTCGAGAACACGCCATGCGAACGCCTGCATCAGAACGAAATCTGCTATTGCCCCTTCGATGTACACGGCCAGTTGCCGGAAGATCACCCCTTTTCGAAGATGGGAATGCAGAGTTGCCTGGCTATGCCCCTGGTTGACGCCCAGCAGCGCACCTTGGGGGTTATGGTCGTCATGAACCGTGGTCCTTTCCCCGACAGGGCCGCAGGTGAGTCAATGATGCGTATTTTTGCTTCGCGCGCCGCATCTGAGTTGGAGCGACGTTTCAGTGAAGAAAGAATAAGACAACTCGCTTTCTTCGATCCCTTGACGGGACTTCCCAATCAGCAGCGTTTCAGCGAACAACTCGATGAAGCGCTGCACCAGACTGAAAGATCCGACCAGCGGCTGGCTCTGATGTATCTTGATTTCGATCGTTTCAAGACGATTTCGCGCGCCCTTGGCGTCGACCATAGCAATCTTGTCCTTTGTGAAGTAGCGTCCCGGTTGAAAAAGATAACGCCAGCCAACGGCTTTCTTTCCCATCTGAAAGGTGATGAATTCGCGTTGCTGCTTCAGGATTTCGGTTCATTGGACGATTTGCAGACATGGCTGAAAAATATGTTGGATGCTTTTCAAGCTCCCTTTCATATTGCCGGCCACGATCTCTATGTCACGGTCAGTGTGGGGGTCGCGATTGCGCCCGATGATGGTCGTGAGTCCAAGATGCTGCTGCGTAATGCGGATGTTGCCGTAAGCCGTGCCAAGGCGCTTGGGCGTAACAACTATCAACTCTACAGCGCTGAAATGGGGAAGGTTTCCTTTCATTCCATGGTCTTGGAAAACCGACTTTTTCGTGCGATGGAGCGCGAGGAGTTTCTGCTTCTTTATCAACCTCAATGTCGTCTGGACAATGGCATGATTGAGGGGATGGAGGCGTTGGTCTGCTGGAAGCAGGGCGGGCGTTCCCAATACTCGCCCTCGGATTTTATTCCCAAAGCTGAAGAGACAGGATTGATCGATCCTCTCGGCGAATGGATTCTGGAAACCGCCTGCGCCCAGAATCGCGCCTGGCAGCAACAGGGACTGCCGCCGCAGCGGGTTGCGGTCAATGTCAGTGCCCGGCAGTTTCATCGACGCGATATTGTCGACCTGGTTGCGAGAATTCTGCGTAAAACAGGCCTTGATGCCCGTTGGCTTGCCCTGGAGCTGACGGAGAGCGTTCTCTTTCAGGACATTTCCGATACGGCTGATACGCTTGGGAAGCTGCGGGAACTGGGGGTGCATCTGATTATCGACGATTTCGGTACGGGGTACTCTTCCTTGAGCTATCTTCAGAACTTCCCCCTGGGCACCTTGAAGATCGATCAATCCTTCATAGCGGGTATTCCTGCCGATACCGGCTCGAATACCATCACCTCCGCAGTCATTGCCATGGCGCATCACATGGGGATGGATGTGGTGGCAGAGGGTGTGGAGAAGGAGGAACAAATGGCTTTTCTACGGGAGAACGGTTGCGATAAAATTCAGGGTTTTCTCTTCAGCGCCGCCTTGCCACCGCGGGATTTTGCCGCTCTTATTTCCCGTACGGACGGCGAGATGACTCAGCGTATATAAGCCTCGGTCACATAACGGCGCATCATGACATGGGTGTTGAAATAATAGGCATTTTTACTGACGGCGTTTTTCATGACGCGAATCCATCCGCTCCGATCCTCATAGTATAACGGGATAATCCTTTTCTCGAGTTTGTGATAAAGATCGCGGGCATCCTCCTGATCGCTGCCGTTTTCCTCCGGATTTTTTTCACGGGGAGGCGGACCTATGGACCAGCCGGTTACGTCTTCAATATGCCCTTCGATCCACCAGCCGTCCAGAATACTGAAATTGGGGACGCCGTTGAGAGCCGCTTTCATCCCGCTTGTTCCTGATGCTTCCAACGGGCGCTTGGGTGTGTTGAGCCACAGATCGACTCCCGGAATCAGGCGATAGGCGACATCCATGTTGTAATTTTGCAGGAAAACGACTTCGATCTGTCCCGATAAGGCATGAATCCCCTCGTGAATGCGATGGATCAGCTGTTTTCCCGGCGCATCATGGGGATGGGATTTGCCGGCGAAAACCAGCTGAAGCTTGCCGTGTCCAATCTCCACCAGGCGTTGAAGATCCGAGAAGATCAGATCCGCCCGCTTGTAGGTGGCGTAGCGTCGGGCGAAGCCGATGGTGAGGATTTCAGGGTCGAACTTTTTCCCGGTGGTCTCTTCGATATAAAGCGCCAAAAAGGCTTTAGCCCCCTGATGGGCGTCCCAGAAATCTTCGTCAGAGATCGTATCGACCCTTACAAGCAGCTCGGGCTCGAAAGCCCAGCCGGGAAGGTGACGGTCATAGAGTTGAACAAAGAAAGGGGACGCCCACGTGAAGGGATGAATGCCATTCGTGATCGCATGAATTTCGAAGCCGGGAAACATGCTCTGGGAGATTTCACCGTGTTTCTTGGCGACGCCATTGACATAACGACTCAGTTTCAGCGCGAGAAGTGTCATATTCAGAGAATCTTTGCCGATGAGGTTGCGCAGCAAGGCAAAAGGCACCATTTCCGGAAGAATTTTCTCCACCATCGACCACGGGAATCGATCATGGCCAGCCTCCACCGGGGTGTGCGTGGTGAATACACAGCGGTCCATGACGCGCTGCACATCCCATGAAGCACGTTCATTGAGGGTATTTTCAACGGGTGCGCGCATGTTATTGAGCAGCTCCAGGGTGAGCAGGGCCGCGTGACCTTCATTCATATGATATTTGCGCACCGTAAAATTGAGCGCCGCCAGCATCCGGGCACCGCCGATCCCCAGAACAATCTCCTGCTTGAGACGGTATTCGGAATCTCCGCCGTACAAAGTGTCCGTCAAGTGGCGATCCTCTTCGGTATTTCCGGGGATGTCGGTATCAAGAAAAAGCACGGGCACAACCCCGCCCGCGGGGCTTTTAACGCGATATAGCCACGGCTGGATTTTGACGTCACGCCCCTCGATCGTCACCAGAGTTTTGACCGGCAGTAATTCGAGAAGCCTTTCCGGGTTCCATTGCACCGGGTATTCGTGCTGCCAGCCGTCAGAATCGATCTGCTGGAGAAAATAGCCCTTGCGGTGCAGCAGAGTCACAGCGACCATAGGAACTTTGAGATCGGCAGCGCTTTTGATGGTATCGCCGGCAAGCACTCCCAAACCGCCACTGTAAGTCGGGATTTCGGCGCTCAGGCCGATTTCCATCGAGAAATAAGCAATCCGCGATTCCCAGGCAAAACTTTTCCAGGCGTTGTGTTTGTCCATGAGCTGTCTCTGCTTCCTTTCCCCCGTTGAACAATCCGATTTTTATTCTCCCCTTGATGGGAGCACAATCTGGTGCACAATTTTCAAGGATAGCAGGATTTCCGGGCCTTGACAGGATCTTTCCCGAATGAGCAGCCTGCACCGCAGTTTACTCTTGAAAAACAAGCGGAACTGTGGGAAGTTAAAAAGGTTTATGACTCACAAAAAACCTTTTCTCGGCCCGGCGGCCTGGATGACATCATGTACCTTGATCATTACGGCCTTAAAGAAAAACCCTTTTCAATCACCCCCAACCCCCGATTCATCTATTTGAGCAAGAACCACAAGGAGGTCTTCGCGCACCTGCTCTACGGCGTGCGCGACCAGGCCGGGTTTATTGTGGTAACGGGTGAGGTGGGAACCGGTAAGACAACTGTTCTGCGCACCCTTTTGGGGGAGTTGCAGGAGGCGCAATACTGCCTGGCCTTTATCTTCAACCCCAGCGTTTCAGCCCTGGAGCTTCTGCGCAATATCAACCGCGAATTTGGTATTGATGCCGAGGGCGCGAATAATTCCGACCTGATTCGTGTACTCAACGATTTTCTTCTTCAAATGCGGGGCGAAGGGCGGACCGTTGTCCTGGTGATTGATGAGGCTCAGAACCTGGAGCCTTCCGTCCTGGAGCAGATTCGCCTGCTTTCCAACCTGGAAACGGATACGGACAAACTGATCCAGATTATCCTGGTTGGGCAGCCTGAACTCAACCAGGTGCTGCAACGCGACGACCTGCGCCAGCTCAATCAGCGCATCACTGTGCGATATCACCTGCAGCCGATGGATTTCGGCGATACCTGTGATTACATTGCGCATCGGCTGCGCATTGCCGGCGGAACCACGCAGAAGGTTTTTACCGATGGCGCGCTGAAAAAGATTTTTTCTTTTTCCCGGGGATATCCAAGATTGATCAATATCCTGGCTGATCGGGCGTTGCTGGTGGGATTTGCCGAGGGTTGCCGCGAGGTGGATGCGCGCATGGTGCGCACTGCGATCAAGGAAACCGGGCACCAGGCTCAGCGTTTTTCTCAACGCGCCCTGGCCTGGTGGGGCGGAGGTGGCCTTGTGGCCGCTGCCGTGGCTTTGGGAGTTTACTTCCTGACGTAATCGGCATTCGACGCTTTCTTTCTGATGACCGTGTCGGATCCCCGCATTTTCTGTAGATGTGCAGAGGCGGCCGTTCGACATTTTTTCTACATGCACGCGGGAGACGAAACATTATGAGCTCTATTCTTAAAGCTCTGAAAAAACTTGAAGAACAGAAGTCGGAGAAGAAAGAGGGTGCCGTTAATATCGCCCGCGATATTCTGCGCACCAGTCGCAATGCCAAAAAAGCAGAAAACTGGATTCTGCCGACGGCGGTCGTCGCTCTTCTGCTGACGGGGGCGATGGTCGCCTACTTCATGGTCGGTGGTTTTTCTCCTGATTCGGAAACGGAGTCCGTACTACCAGTTGCTGAGGTCGAAAAGGAAGTTTCGCCTGCTGAAGTGGCAGACTCTTCGCAGATGGCAGGTGAAAATGATCAGAATGCGTCACCAACAGGCGAAGAAATGGTTGCTGAGGCTGAAACTTCTGCCCCACTTTCCGAAGCAGGCGCCCCGGTAAAAAGTGCTCCCGAAGCAAGTGTCCCCGTTGTCGTCGATCGACCGGAAGCTGTCTTTGCGGGAAAAACCGCCCCCGAATCCACCGTTGGAAACGATCCGAAGGTGCAGGCTTCACCTCCGGAGACGGCCGTCGCGGCAACGCAGAAGGAGAGGGCCGGTGCGACACGTGCGGCCGCGGATGAGGAAACGGTGCGGCATCAGAAAGAAACCGCTGCAACCTTGAAAGAAACCGCTCAGGTCCTTAAGGCCACGGCGGAATCTCTGCGTGATAAAGCCGAGCAGGCTCGCCAGGCCGCTGTCGCGGCGCGAGCGGCCGAGCAATCCGTGGCCTCTGCTCGCGGATCGAGAACCCCGGCATCCGTCACAACTGTGCGCCTGTCTTCCGGAGCAACCGGCAACGAGGGGGCCGAACCGCCGACCCGGCATATTTATCGCCCTTCGGACAGCAAGGAAACAGATCAACGCCCCGCCAATGTCAATCCATCGAAAGGGCAGACGGCACAGGAGCAATCTCTCCCACGGGTTCTGACCTCAAACGCTGAAGCGGGAAAATCACGCTGGATGACCTCGACCGCGGCCGGCGCATTTCCCGATCTGAAAGTAAGCGAGATCCATTATCAATATGAGGTCGAAAACCGCCTTGCCGTTGTCAACGACCTGCCGGTCATGGAAGGCACGGTTATCGACGGGGCCCGGGTCGACCGTATTCTCAAGGATCGTGTGCGCTTTATCTATAACGGAAAATATAAAGAAATACGCGTCTCCAAATAGAATCTCACTCCGTTGGTCCCCATCCCTGCGGCCCGGAATCGAGCCAGAGGTAATCCGCATCCCGTAGCTGGGCGCTGCTCCGATCAATGCGGCCCCTGACCTCAGGGAGAATAACCTTGTAGCTTCGGTCTGCAATCTGATCAAGCTGGTGGGCAATGCCGTGCTTCCACGAGTGGCCGCTGCCCGCCAGCACGACTATGGTCGCATCGGGATAGCGTTTCAGATAGTCTTCGATATTGCGCGCCATAACGGCATCCCATAACAGCTGAGCCTCGCAGAAGTAGACAAAATTGGGCTGACTGTGCCCATGACCTCCGAGAGCCCGCCGGATAAAATCCTCATAGGCCGGATCCACGCGGCAACTGACTCCCTCAAGCCCCTCACGCTGGCGGTCCGTCAGGCTGTCGATGCCGCTGCGTGCTACCTGTCTGGTGACGGACCTGCTGATATTGAGCGCGACCATTGGGATACCATGGTTGCGTGTCTCGATAAAGATGGGGCGATAAATGGGCCACATACTCCAGTTCTGGTTGTAGACCAGAACAAATCCTTCCTCTGTCATTTCACCGGCGATCCATTTATCCAGCGCGCCCTGGTAATCCTGCTGAAACATTTCCAATCCCACCGCAACCGGCTTGCCCAACTGTCTCAATCCCCGGATAATTTCCAATTGCATGCGGTGATGGCCTTCATGATCATGCAGTTCACCTATCAGGATCACCTGCGCATCTTTAATCTCTTCCAGAAGCTGATTGAAGTCGATCTGCTGATTCTTTTCAATATCCAGAATGTGAGGGTGGGCCTGCGCACCAAGAGGAAAAAAGTACAAGAACGCCACAACGAAAAAACCGACAAAAAGCCGATATATCATTTCCTTACCCCTTATTGGTTGAAGTTGTATATCAAGGGTGAACGACGGATCTCCCAGGTTCCCTTTTCCTGATTCTGTCCCTGCTCGAATGCCAGGAAACTGTATTTTCCGTAATGGGGGATTTTACGCGCGGCAACCCGCGCTTCCGCCTCCGAGAAGGGCACGAAATAAGCCCAGGTCGTCTGCGGATCCTGATTGGGAGACAGGGCGGCAAACAGTGCTGCATCCGGACCGCTGTAACGCCTGCCGTTCAGCATGAACCCCTTTCCGTCGATTTCGATTCCGGGGTGATGCTGCAGCGGTTCGGCAAACTTCTTCGGTAGTCCGAAAAACAGCACAACGCCGGCCAGGTTTTCCACTTCCCGGTGGGAAATTTCGCTCTCGGCCACGACGGTGGCATCGGTCCGGTTCATGGCCTGAAGCAGCAGGCTCGCCGCCTGTGCAGTCTCCTCGGGCAGATCGTCTGCAACCACCACCGTCAATTCACCGGCGCCCCGCACAGAATTGACGATCGGCGGAACCTCTTCGGGGGCAAGTCTCCGAAAAATATGTGCCTCAGGATCGACCACAAGGCGTTTCGGTGCCCGGTCGGTTTCAAAGACAAACGTCTGCCCACGCCCATTCAACCTGACCTTTTTGTCGATGGGGCCGGCATCGGTCTCAAGCCGAACGTCCACTTCAAGGTCATAAGCCGGCTCATCCTGTACAAGGGTCGCTTTGATCCGGGCGATTGAACCGCTGGTTACTGCTTCAACCGCATCGAGACGCAGAAACGGTGCTCCCTCGCGTTTGACCCATTGATCGAAAAAAACGGTCATGTCCTGTTCTCCAAATCGCCCCATTGTGTGGGCAAAATCAGACCAGTCAATTTTTTCGAACATGGATTCTTCGGCAATTGTGCGCAGAGCCTTCCAGAAAGCCTCGTCTCCCACCTTCTGACGCGCCATGTGAAATACCATGGCCGACTTGCCGTAGCCGATGGCTTGGGCGGCGCGGCTGTCGCGGCGCGTGAACCGCTTCAGGGGAAAGTCGTTTTCCCTGGAAACCAGTGCGGCATAATCGCGCAGAACCTTGAGGCGGTAATTCCTTGCATCCTCCTGCGAGCTGCGTTCCTGGTAGAGGTAATCGGCAACGTAGGTGGTGAGCCCTTCGGACCAGTTGCCGTGACTGAAATCTACTCGAACCCCGGTTCCCCACCAGGAGTGGGCGATTTCATGGCCGAGGCTGGTCTCGACGATGAAGGGAAGGTGCACTACGCTGCTGCCGAGCAGGGTCCAGGAGGGGAAGCCGTATCCGGTCGGGAAAAAATTCTCTACCACGGCGAATTTGTCGAAAGGATAGGGGCCGAAGAGATCCTGATAGAGTTCAAGGTACTCTGCCGCCGCATCCAGGTAGGTTTGCGCGAGGTGGCGGCTCTGCGGATAAAAGAACGTATAGACCGGGACCTCACCGGCCATTTTCTCATCCAGGGTGTATTCTCCAGCCGAGATGCTCAGCGAGGGGAGGGCGTAGGAGGTTTCCCATATCGTGATTGAGTGCCCGTTCATGGTCTGTTGTTCAACGAGACGTCCGGAGGTGACGGCAAAGGTGCCTTCGGGGGCCGTAACACGCACATGAAAGCGGCTGCGGCTTTCGGGCTGGTAGGGATACCATCCGGAGCCGCCGCCCAGGAATGAGCCCTCCGGGGTGATGGTTGCGGCGACGCCGTAAGTCGGGTCTTCCGTGTTCAGAGGCGCGCCGCGCGGCGCAGGATCGTCGAAACGCCCTGTGTAGGCGATGGAGATTTCCACCGATTCAGCGTCCTGTTGATCACCAAGATCGATGGTGAGCCCTCCCCGCTGGAAGGAATAGGGCGCCTGTCGTCCGTCAATCCGGATATGTTCGATCTCAACCTGGGGCGCGAGAAAGAAAACTGCTCTTTTTCCCCCCTGCGGCAGGTATCTGATCGTGTCGACTGCCGTCAGTCGGCTTTGCGGCGGGAGCAGGGCGAGATCGAGAGCGTGGCGTTCAATGACTCCTGCGGTCACAGGTTTCGACAGACCGGCAGTAAAGACAGAAACGCACAGGACGATAACCATTTTAAGTGCTGTATTTTTCATGGACCAAATTATAACTCGACTGGTGAAAATTCCAAGACGCGCAAGCGCTCTATGACCATTCTTTGGAAAAATTTTTTCAAGTATTCCAAAGGCGTAGAAGTTGTCAATACTGATCGGAATTGTAGAATAATCTCTATTGGAGTGTTGAATATTCTACATGGTTGCAGTCGGCAAAAAATGTGAAATGCTATGAAATGACTGAAGTTTCGAAGAATTTTAGAAATAGGGGGTTCGGCACGCTCCATGTAGAAGAACAGAGCAGAACGGACAGGATCGATTCATTGGTCCGCCAACAGGAGTTTGATCATGGGACGCTTATTGTTATTGATGATCACTTTGTTTTTTCTGCTGACCTCCTTCAGTGCATCCGTCGCTCAGGAGAGTGAGGCTGCTTCACCGTCTTTGCAGACATTGATCGACGAGGCGCTGGCCCACAATCCTGAATTGGAGGCTGCCCAGGAGCGCTGGGAGATGTTTCGTCACAAAGAAGCTCCGGCCCAGGCTCTCGCTGATCCGCGCCTGACATTTGCCCTGAGCAATTACCCCGTCGACACCTTCAGCAGTGATGACACCCCGATGACCGGCAATGATCTACGCATCGACCAGGCCTTTCCCTTCCCGGGAAAACTCAAGGCGCGGGGAGAGGCCGCCCGCCAGCAGGCTCTCTGGTACAAGGGCGTTTATGAAGATGCGCGCCTGCAGTTGGTGATGAAGGTCAAGGATGCCTGGTATCGACTCTTTTATCAGGATCGCGCCATTGCCGTCACGCAGAAGAACATGGCGCTGCTCGATGACTTCATCCGCCTCACCGAAACACGCTACGAGGTGGGCGAGGGGCTGCAGCAGGATGTGCTCAAAGCTCAGATAGAGCGCTCCAAGCTCATGGACAGGCTCTACACCCTGCGACAGGAGCGCGAGAGTCTCCTGGCGGAGTTCAATCGTCTGCTGGCGCGCCCTTCGACAACGCCGCTGAATGTGCCGGAAGAAATCCCCGAACAGCGATTGGATGTGAATCTTGAGGAGATTCAAGGTTCTGCCGAGGAGCATCGCCCGCTTTTTGCCTCCTACCGTGCCTTGATCGGGCAGTACCAGTCGCAGAAAAAGCTGGCGGAACTTGATTACAAGCCCGATTTCAACCTGTTTGCCGGGTATCGCTTCCGTGACGATGACCTTCCGGACGGCGGGACCGATTTTATCAGCGCCGGGATCAGCATCAATCTGCCGGTCTGGCGGGAAAAAAGATCCGAACAGGTGGCCGAGGCCGATTCGGGGATCCGAATGGCGCGCAGTCAGTTCGAGGATTTTCGCCACCAGGTTCAGTCACGGGTGCACGATGCTTATGCCCGCGTTGAAAAAAACCGCACCCTGGTCGAACTGTTCGATTCGGGCATCCTGCCCCAGGCCCGCCAGACGTTCGAGGCCAGTCTTGCGGCATACCAGGTGGGCGATGTCGATTTTCTGAGCCTGCTGGACAGCCTGATGACGCTCTATCGCTACGAAATGGATTACTTCCGCGCCGTTTCCGACCACCAACGGGCGTTGGCGGTTCTCGAAGCCGCTTCGGGGCAGGCAGTCCCAGCTGAACAGTAATTGAATATCCATCCAAAGGCTTGAAACCATGTTGCGACCCAAAAAAATCATTCTTGTCAGCGCCCTGAGCCTGCTCTTTGTTGCGAGTGGCGCCACCTGGTACGTCCTGCAGTGCGCCACCCAGATGGGGTGGGGGGCTTTTACCGGCCCGGCCCATGTTCACGCCCAGCAGCAGTGGACCTGCGGCATGCACCCGATGATTGTAACCGACGAGCCGGGTCAGTGCCCGATCTGCGGCATGGACCTGACTCCCATCAAGGAAGACAAAGGCAAATCAAAGGCCAAGGCCGATGGTGAGCGTAAGATCAAATACTGGGTCGCGCCCATGGACCCGACCTACATCCGTGATGAACCGGGTAAATCTCCCATGGGGATGGACCTGGTGCCGGTCTACGAGGATGAGGCGGCCTCCGGCTCGATTATCAGCGTGGCCCCGGAAGTACGGCAGAGCATGGGGGTGCGAACGGCTGAGGTGGAACGTCGCAATCTGCACCGCACCATCCGCACGGTCGGGCTGGTCGATTACGACGAGCCGCGACGGTATTCGGTCAACGCCAAAATCGACGGCTGGATCGAGCGCCTGTATGTGGACGAGACCGGGCAGGAAGTTAAAAAGGGGCAGCCGCTGCTCGAACTCTACAGCCCCAAGCTCGTTTCGGCCCAGGAAGAGCATCTGCTGGCGCTGCGCAACCGCGACTCACTCAAAGACAGCTCGTTCTCCCAGATCTCTGAAGGAGCCGAGCGTCTGTTGCAGGCGAGCCGCAAGCGGCTGCAGTATTTCGACATCAACGACCGGCAGATTGCCGAGCTGGAGAAAAGCGGCCGGGTACGCAAGACCATGACGCTCTATTCCCCCTACCAGGGGGTGGTCACCATGAAGATGGCCAACGAGGGACAGTTCATCAAGTCCGGCACGGAGCTGTTCAAGATCAGCGACCTCTCCAGTGTCTGGGTGATGGCGGATATCTACGCTTATGAGCTTCCCTGGGTGAAGGTGGGGCAGCAGGCCGAGATTATTCTCCCCTATGTCGGGGATAAAACCCGGCAGGCCGAGATCAGCTATATCTACCCTTATGTGGAATCGAAGACCCGCACGGTCAAGGCGCGTCTGGAGATCGCCAATGCTGATTTTGAACTTAAGCCTGAGATGTATGTCAATGTTCGCATCAAGGGTCATGAGGTTGAAGATGCCCTGGCGATCCCTTCGGAGGCGGTGATCAACTCCGGCGAGAAGCAGACTGTTTTCGTCGACCTTGGCGACGGGGAGTTCGAGCCGCGACAGGTGAAAACCGGGCTTCAGGACGAAGAGGGTTTCATGCAGATCACTCAGGGGCTGCTTCAAGGGGAGCGCGTCGTAACCAGCGCCCAGTTCCTTTTCGACTCCGAAAGCCGCCTGCGCGAGGCGACCAAAAAACTGCGCCGACCTGCCGCAGAGCCTGAGTCTGCCCCCTCTCCTGAACATAATCACGGTGACGAAGACATGGAAGACCTGTTTGAATCGGACGACGAGGAAGACCTGGAAAGTTTGTTTGAATAGGTGGAATTAAGAAATAACCGTCGTTTGCCGGAGGTTGCACACTCTCCTCAACCCGAACGGGCTGAAGGAAGCGAAGGTATGAGAAAAACAACGGACAACGGACCACTAACAACGGACAGATTCTAAATGCTTGAAAAAATCATCGAATGGTCAAGCCGCAACCGCTTTATGGTGATCCTGGCGACGGTACTCGTCATCGTCGGGGGGATCTATGCCGTGCGCAATATCCCCATCGACGCCATTCCCGATCTGTCTGACGTCCAGGTGATTATTTTCACCGAATATCCCGGTCAGGCGCCGCAGGTGGTGGAGGATCAGGTCACTTATCCGCTGACCACCCAGATGCTGGCCGTTCCCCATGCGAAGGATGTGCGCGGCTATTCTTTTTTCGGGCTCTCTTTCGTCTATATCATTTTCGAGGACGGCACCGATATCTACTGGGCGCGCTCGCGGGTGCTCGAATATCTCAACTACGCCGCCGGCCGTCTGCCGCAGGGGGTGACGCCGTCCCTGGGGCCGGATGCCACCGGCGTCGGCTGGGTCTACCAGTATTCCATCGAGAGCGACCGGCACGACCTGCAGCAGCTGCGTTCCATTCAGGACTGGTTCCTGCGTTACGAGTTGGCGGCAGTGGAGGGCGTATCCGAGGTGGCCTCTATCGGCGGCTTCGTCAAGCAGTACCAGGTGCGGATCGATCCGGACCGGCTGCTGGCCTATCACATCACCATTCCAGAGATCCGCCGGGCAATTCAGCGCAGCAACAACGATGTCGGCGGCCGGGTGGTGGAGATGGCCGAGACCGAATACATGGTGCGCGGGCTGGGCTATATCCAGTCGGTGGAGGACCTTGAGCAGGTGGTCGTCGGCACCGATGGTCGCGGCACGCCGATTCTCCTGAGGGACGTGGCGGAAGTCGGCATCGGGCCCGAGCTGCGCCGTGGACTGGCCGAGCTTGACGGGGAAGGGGAGGTCGTCGGCGGCATCATCGTCATGCGCTATGGCGAGAACGCCCGCGCCGTCATCGAGCGGGTAGAGAGAAAGCTCGAGGAACTCAAGCCCGGCCTGCCCGACGGGGTGGAGATCAAGACGGTCTACGACCGCTCCGGGCTGATCGAGCGATCAGTCTCCAACCTCAAGGAGAAGCTCACCGAGGAAAGCATCGTCGTCGCCCTGGTCATCATCCTGTTCCTGTTCCATCTACCGAGCGCGATGGTGGTGATTCTGGCGCTGCCGGTGGGCATCCTCATGTCGTTCATCATCATGTATCTGCAGGGGATCAACGTCAACATCATGAGCTTGGGCGGTATCGCCATCGCCATCGGCACCATGGTCGATTCCGGCATCATCATGGTGGAGAACGCCCACAAGCGCCTGGAGCGCGAGCCGGACCGACCCCGCACCGAGGTGATCATCGATGCGGCCAAGGAGGTGGGGCCGACCATCTTCTTCGCCCTGCTGGTGATCACCGTCTCCTTCGCCCCGGTTTTCACCCTGCAGGAGCAGGCCGGGCGCATGTTCAAGCCGCTGGCGTTCACCAAGACCTACGCCATGGCAACGGCGGCTTTTATTGCCATCACCCTGGTGCCGGTGCTGATGACCTGGTTCATCCGCGGCAAGGTGAGGAGCGAAACGGCCAACCCGATCAACCGATTTCTGATCGCGTCCTACAGGCCGGTGGTGAATTTCGTGCTGCGCTGGCGCAAGTTGACGCTGCTGGTGGCGCTGATTCTGACGCTCTCCATCGCCTGGCCCTTGAGCAAGATGGGCACCGAGTTCATGCCGCCCCTCTACGAGGGCGACCTGCTTTATATGCCGACTACGCTTCCCGGGATCTCGATCACCAAGGCCAAAGAGCTTCTGCAGCAGACCGACCGCATCATCGGGCAGTTTCCCGAGGTGGAGCGGGTGTTCGGCAAGGTCGGGCGCGCTGAAACCGCTACCGACCCGGCGCCACTGTCCATGATCGAGACCACCATCATGCTTAAGCCTGAGGACGAATGGCGCAAATTCCCCACGGAGCGCTTTTATTCGGGATGGCCCGCCTGGATCGAGTGGTTGAAAAAACCGCTGCGCCTGGTGTGGCCGGAAGAAAAGACCATTACGGTGGATCAGCTGACCGAGGAGTTGAACAACGCCATCGACTTTCCCGGCCTCACCAACGCCTGGACCATGCCGATCAAAACCCGCATCGACATGCTCTCCACCGGTATCCGCACGCCGGTGGGGATCAAAATCATGGGGGACGATCTGCAGACCCTCTCCGACCTCGGCGAGCAGATCGAGGCGCTGGTACGCACCCTGCCGGGAACGCTGTCGGCGTTTTCCGAGAGAGTCACCGGCGGTAATTATCTCGACTTCACCGTGGATCGCTCAGCTGCGGCTCGTTACGGCCTCAACGTCGGGGATGTGCAGGACATTATCCAGAGTGCGATCGGCGGCATGAACGTCAGCCAGACGGTGGAGGGCCTGGAGCGCTACCCGATCAATGTCCGCTACATGCGAGATTATCGCAACGATTTGCAGGCGTTGGAGCGGGTGCTGATTCCGCTTAAAGACGGCACGCATGTGCCCATCGCCCAGGTAGCCGATATCGAGGTCAAAAAAGGGCCGCCGGCCATCAAGAGCGAAAACGCGCGCCCCACCGCCTGGGTATTTGTCGACCTGCGGGGCATCGATGTCGGCACCTACGTGGAAAATGCCCGCCAGGCGGTCAACGAACAGGTTGAGCTGCCCACCGGCTACAGCATCGTGTGGAGCGGCCAGTACGAATACATCGAGTCGACCCGGGCACGCCTCATGGTGATTATTCCCATTACGGTTCTCATCATCTTTGTGCTGCTCTATATCAGCACGCGCTCGGCGGTCAAAACGGGAATCATCTTCCTCGCCATCCCCTTCGCGCTGGTGGGGGCCTACTGGCTGATGTACTGGCTCGGATACAATATGTCGATTGGTGTCGCGGTGGGATTGATTGCCCTGGCCGGCCTGTCCGCCGAAACAGGGGTGGTCATGCTGCTCTACCTCGATCTGGCCTACGAAACCTGGAAGAAGGAGGGGCGCATGCTGACCCGGGGCGACCTGCACCAGGCGGTGCAGTACGGCGCGGTGCAGCGCATCCGCCCCAAAGCCATGACGGTGGTCACCATTATCGTCGGCCTGCTGCCTATTATGTGGAGCACCGGCGCCGGGGCCGACGTTATGAAACGCATCGCCGCGCCTATGGTGGGCGGGGCGGTGACCTCACTGCTGGTCATCATGCTGGTTATGCCTGTCATCTTTTTCATCTGGCGGGGCAGGGGCCTCGAAAAAACCATGGAGCCGACTTCGGAAGAGAAAATCACTGGAATATGAGTCGGAAGCCTCAACAACCCTCAACAAAGGAGAACAGAAAAAATGAAAACGAAACTGCTTATGATCTCAGCCATCCTTTTTGCCCTCAGCCTCCCCATGAGCGCTGTCGCAGCCAATGGTCACAACGACCATGCCTCCCATGATTCCCATTCCTCCCATGGCGAACATGCAGACCACGGTCACGACGCACATAATGACCATGCCGACCACGATGATCATTCGGACCATGCGGGCCACTCGGATCACGCCGGCCATGAAGGGATGAGCGCCGAGGGAGATATGGTGGTAGTGGGCAGCGTCACCGAAAAAGGCGTAAAAGCCATGGCCCACATGAAGGATGTGCGCGAGGCGATGGCCGATATGGGCATGAACATCACCCATCACTTCATGGTGGCGTTCGTCGATGAACAATCCGGAGAACAGATCGAAGAGGGCATGGCCGCCCTGAAATTTGAAGGGCCCCAGGGGGCCGAGGGGCCGATCCGGATGATGGGGATGGAGGGCCATTTCGGCGCCGATATTGAATTGGAACACCCCGGGCACTACAAGCTGCAGGTCGGCACCAAACTGGCCGATGGCGAGAAGCGTCAGTTCGATTTTTCCTATGAGCTGAAATAAATTTCGTGGTTTCAGAGTCTCGTGAATTGTCTGTAGAATTTCACGAGACTCTGAAATCGCCATTCCTCCTTCCTTTCCCTGTGTTTTCGATCCCTGTTGCACAATCCATCATGAAACAGGTAAGATACTAAGCATCTTTCATTTTCAAGTTTCTATTTTTACAGGGCGCTCCGCAGGATTTCTATCAACCCACCATGACGTTTCATTTCTCCAGTCACGTTTTTAGCGACACACGGCTTCTGTGTTTTATCTCGGGAATCATCGCCTCGATGTTTCTGCTCGCCGGTTGTGCCGGTCCGCAGAAACAGCTCTCCCGTGCCGACGATGTGGCACAGGAGATCCTCGCGAGCAAGCAGCAGGAAGCATTGGGGCGCACTGAGCCGTTTACCATTGAAAGTGCTGGAGAGACTTTGCGCAAGCGGCTGCTTGAAGCTCAGAATCTACAGAGTTCTCACCCGGCGTCTCTTGGGCGCGGAGAGCTGGAACTGATCGAACATTGGCCGGATCTTGAGGAGGATTTTGCGCGAGACCAGACTGCTGCCCCGCCTATCCCAGTGGTGGACGGCCCGATCCGTCTCACCCTGCAGGAGGCGCTGGAGATTGCTGCCGCTTCCAGCCGTGATTTCCAGGACCGCAAGGAAAGCGTTTTTCAGACCGCGCTGGCGCTGGACCTGGAGAGAAACACCTTCCGCAATATCTTCTCCGGTGAAGCTCAAAGTGGAATCAGCACCGACCTGGGCGGTTCGCGCACGGTGACCGGCAGCGAAAGTTCCGCTTCGACCTCTCTCTCCCGCACCCTGAAAAGCGGCGCAGCGCTCACCACCAGCCTGGCGTTTGATCTGGTCAAGCTGCTCACCGCCGAGCGCCCTTCAAGCCTGGGCATTATCGCCGATGCCTCCATCTCCATTCCGCTGTGGCGCGGGGCCGGTCGGCATATTGCAACCGAACCGCTGGTTCAGGCGGAGCGGGACGTGGTGTATGCCATTTGGGAGTTTGAGCGGTTTAAGCGATCCTTTGCGGTAGAAACAGCCAGCCGCTACCTCGGGGTTTTGAGTCAACTCGACCAGGTTGAGAATGCGGAGGACAACTATCGGCGACTTGTGTCGTCCACCCGTCGGGCCCGCCGTCTCGCCGATGCGGGGCGGCTTCCGGAGATTCAGGTCGACCAGGCGCGTCAGGACGAGTTGCGGGCGCGCAATCGCTGGGTGAGCGCGCGCCAGTCTTATGCAAGCACGCTGGATCAGTTCAAAATTTTTCTCGGGCTACCCCCCGATGCGCAGATCGAGTTGGACCGGAATGAGTTGCAGTCACTTGCGGAAAAGGCTCAGGCGCGCCTGAGCATTGAACTGGAGCAGACAACTTCTGTTGCAGATAAAGCTCCATCTGCCGATGCGCCCATCGAACTCGAAATGCCTGACATGCGCTTTGCCGGACCTTATGAGATGGAGCCGCAGCGTGCCGTGGCGCTGGCACTCGATCATCGGCTCGATCTGCGTGTCGGCCAGGAACAGGTCTATGATGCCCAGCGCAATGTAGTCGTCGCTGCTGATGCCCTGGGCGGTGAATTCACCCTGCTCGGTACCGCCCGCGCCGGGGAGAGGCGTTCGCTGGGAACGGCCGGTCTCGACAATGCGCAGCTGCGTCCGGAAGAGGGCTTTTATTCGGCCTTGCTCAGTCTTGATCTGCCTTTTGAGCGCACAGCGGAGCGCAATAATTTCCGCAACAGCCTGATCGCCCTTGATCGCCAGGTTCGCAGTTTCCAGGAGCTTGAAGACCGGATCAAGCTCGAAGTACGCAACGGGCTGCGCGACCTTCTGGAGTTTCGCGAAGGGTTGCGTATTCAGGCCCAGGCGGTGCGGGTCGCCCAGCGAAGGGTCGAGAGCACCAGCCTTTTTCTGCAGGCCGGACGGGCCGAAATCCGTGATCTGCTTGAAGCGCAGGAAGCCCTGGTCAGCGCCCGCAACGCATTGACGTCCGCGCTGCTCAACTACCGCATCGCCGAACTCGCCCTCCAGCGCGACATGGGGGTTCTGCAGGTCAATGAAAAGGGACTGTGGGTCGAGTATCCCGTCGCGGACCTCCACACGGAAGACCGGAAGGACTCATGAAGAAGCGGAAAATTATCACTTTCAGCCTGGTTGCCGTGGTCATCATCGCGGTTGGAAGCCTCTGGATGACCCTGTCCGGTCCGTCTGCCTTGCCCAACGGCATCGAAGCAGAGCAGCGCGCCGTTTTTGAAGTCAAACGCGATGATCTGACCATCAGCGTGCTGGAAGCCGGGACCATTCAGGCGCGCGACCAGGTGGTGATCAAAAATGAAGTCGAGGGGCGCACCACTATCCTGTCACTGGTCGAAGAGGGGACTCATGTCAGCGAAGGGGATCTGCTCATCGAACTCGACGCAAGCCAGCTCCAGGATGCCCTGGTGGATCAACAGATTCGTGTGCAGAACGCCGAAGCCGCTTACATCCGCAGCCGTGAAAACCTGGAGGTTGTTCGCAACCAGGCCCGCAGCGACGTGGAAAAAGCCCAGCTTGACGCCCAGTTCGCGGTGGAGGATCTGCGCAAATACAAAGAAGGCGACTACCCCAAGCAGCTCATGGAGGCAGAATCGGAAATTACCATCCGTGAAGAGGAACTGCGGCGCGCCCAGGAAAAGCTGGAATGGTCGCAGGTGCTCTTCAAGGAGAAATACATCTCTCAGACCGAGCTGCAGGCGGATGAGCTGGCCGCGCAGAAAGCTCAGCTCGATCTCGAACTGGCACGGGCCGAGCTGGATCTGCTTAAGAACTATTCAAACAAGCGGGAGCTGGATGAACTTGAGAGCCAGGTGAGCCAGACCGCCATGGCGCTTGAGCGTGCCAAAAGGAAAGCCAGTGCCGACGTGGTACAGGCCGAGGCGGAGCTGCGGGCCAAGGATTCCGAGTACCGCCGGGAAAAGTCCAAGCTGGAGAAGATTGAGGAACAGATCGCAAAAACACGCCTGCATGCGCCGAAAGACGGACTGGTGGTCTATGCCACCTCGGCCCAGGCCAATTGGCGCGGCAATGTCGAGCCCCTTGACGAGGGACAGGAGGTCCGCGAGCGGCAGGAACTGATCTATCTTCCGGCGCCGGATTCGGTCAAATCTCAGGTCAAGGTGCACGAATCGGTGCTGGACCAGGTTAAGGAAGGCCTGCCGGTGCGGATTACCACCAATGCGCTGCCCGGGAGAACATTTCAGGGCCGGGTGGCTTCCATTGCGCCTCTGCCCGATGCCATGAGCGTCTGGCTCAACCCTGACCTCAAGGTTTACAACACCGATATTCACCTGGAAGGTGATGTTGCCGGACTGCGTACCGGCATGAGCTGTCAGGCCGAGATTTTGATTGATGAAATCGAGGACGCGCTCTTTGTTCCTCTTCAATCCGTGACCGTGCAGGGTGGTCAGCAGGTCGTGTACGTCGAAAGTGCGCGCGGATATGTGCCCCGACCGGTTGAGGTCGGTCGCAACAACCGTCGCATGGTGCATATCCGCGATGGGTTGGTGGAGGGAGATAAGGTGCTGCTCTCCCCGCCGCTGGCGACCAGTTCCGAATACAGTGAAAAAGATGAGGATGAACCGCCGGCCACCCCGTCCGAGGTGAACGACTGATGCTGTCACCGACCGATCGAAAAGGGCTTCCCATACGGCTTGAGGATGTCTGGAAAACCTATCGGGTGGGAGGCGAGGAAGTGCATGCCCTGGCGGGCCTTTCCATCGAATTTCTGCCGGGCAGCTTCTGGGCCGTCATGGGACCGAGCGGTTCCGGCAAAAGTACTCTGCTGAACCTTCTGGGTTGCCTCGATCGCCCCAGCCGTGGACGGTATTTTATCCAGGGGCGCAATATTGCCGAGTTGGCCGACGACCACTTGAGCGAGGTTCGCTTGAGGCACCTGGGCTTTATCTTTCAGAGCTTCAACCTCATCGCTCAGTTGAGCGTACGGGAGAATATCGAACTGCCGCTGTTTTACCTTGGATGGGAAGCCGACGAGAGCCGGCGGCGGGCGGAGGAGCTGGCAGAACTGGTCGGGCTCGAGCATCGCCTGGACCATCGTCCCAGCGAGCTTTCAGGAGGGCAGCAGCAACGGGTGGCCATTGCCCGGTCGCTGGCCAACGACCCTGACATGATTCTCGCAGACGAACCGACCGGCAACCTCGATACGCCTACCGGAAATCAGATCATGGAACTCCTCGTCTCTCTCAACCAGCGCGGCAAGACCATCATCATGGTTACGCACGAAGCGGAGATCGCCGCTCACGCCCATAAGCGCCTTCACATACGCGACGGTCTCATCGACCGGATCGAAGGTTGAGCTATGCGCAAGCTTCGCATCATCCGCAACATTCGCCTCGGCGTCAAGAATCTGGTCCTCAATGGTCTGCGCAGTCTTCTGACCATGCTCGGCATGGTGTTCGGCGTAGGGAGCGTGATCGCCATGTTGTCCGTAGGCGAGGGCGCCAGCCAGGAGGCGCTGGAGCAGATCCGTCGGCTCGGCAGTGAAAATATCCTCCTGAAATCCATTAAACCCGTGGAAGATGAAAGCGCGTCCAAGCAGCGTACCTTCATCAGTATCTATGGCTTGACTTACGAAGATCAGCGACGCATCGAGGAAACCTTCTCCCAGGTTCGTCGGGTGGTTCCCGTAAAGACCGTACGCAAGGAAGCGCGCTTTGAATCACGGGCCATGGAGGTCAGAGCGATGGGCGTAACTCCAGGATGGTTCGACCTGGTCGAGCGGCCACTGCTTGCCGGGCGGATCCTTGGTCAGGGCGATCTCGAAGGGCACAGTTCCGCCGCGGTTGTCTCCGAGGCGGTTGCCCGCGATCTGCTGGCTCTCGAAAATCCCCTCGGTTCTCATATTGTCGTTCATGGAAACGTCTTCGAGGTCGTTGGAGTGGTCCGGTCGCAGGAAAACCAGGGCAATGGCGGAGTCCAGGCTCCGGATCGTGAAAACGATATCTACATCCCCCTGACAACGGCACGTGATCGATTCGGCGATATGATCATGAGAATGACAACCGGCAGCCGCTCACTTGAGCAGGTCGAACTGCACCAGATTATTCTGCAGGTGAATTCGACCGAACAGGTGGAATCCGTTGCGACGGGAATCACAACACTTCTGGAGCGGTTTCACCGCAAGGCGGATTATGAAATTCAGGTGCCACTGGCGCTGCTTCGCCAGGCGGAAGCCACCAAGCGCACCTTCAATATTGTGCTGGGTTCGATTGCCGGCATCAGTCTTCTGGTCGGCGGTATCGGCATCATGAATATCATGCTGGCGTCGGTGACGGAGAGAACACGCGAGATCGGCATCCGCCGTGCGATCGGCGCCAAGCGGGGCCAGATTGTTGGGCAGTTCCTCATCGAAACCGTTGTTCTCTCAACCACGGGGGGGCTCCTGGGGATCGGAATTGGGCTGCTGATCCCCTGGCTGATCACATGGTTTGCCGGGATGACCACCGTGGTGACCGTTTCGAGCCTTATCCTCTCCCTGGTGATCAGCCTGTCGGTTGGAATTGTCTTCGGCCTTTATCCCGCCATTCGGGCGGCCCGTCTTGATCCTATCGATGCCTTGCGGCATGAATAAAGGATATACTTTTTTGCCCTGACGGGAAAAAGATCGGCGGTGCTTGACAAATATAACGTTCTTGGTCATAATTGAAATCAACAAACCTTGATTCGGGGTGTCCTTTTTCCCTCCTGGGGGCACCCCATCTTTTTTGCCGGAAATGTCACTTCTTTATTTCACCTCATTCTGTTCTGAGGGTTTGATTTCCCACTTCAGCCAGGCCATGGCTTCCTCCAGAGTACAGCCGCGCGCCAATTTGACCAACCCCACCACATCGCCAAAAACTCCACAGCGAAAACAGCGGAAATGACCCTCTTTGATCACCATTTCAGGGCGTCCGGGCCGTTCCATCTGACATCCGGGGCAGAAGAAATGATGTCCTTCGCGTTTTAATCCCAGATCAACGGCAACGCGCTCAATGGCGTGATGGCGGGTGATTTTCTCATCCATTTTGAATCGCTCTTGCATTTCGTCCATGGCTCGTCTCCCTGGTCATGCGTATTGTTCATATGTTTAACAGATTGAAAGGGTTGAGCAAGATTGCCTTTGCGTCGGCGATTTTTGGCGAAAGCTCTTTTTGTTGTTAAAATGATCCGGTCCCGATAAAATACCCGGAATTTCAATGACGCCGCAGCGCGTTTAGAGCAAAAGGAGAAAAGATTTTGGCTGGATTGTTTCTGAGATGGTTCATTCTTACACTGGCGATTGTGGTTGCCGCCTACTTTCTTGACGGAATTCACGTGGCCAGTTTCGCTTCGGCCTTTTTTGCGGCTGCGCTGCTCGGCATTCTCAATGCCTTTTTCCGCCCTATACTTTTCATCCTGACCCTGCCCATCAATGTGATGACCCTGGGGCTTTTCACTTTCGTGATCAACGCTCTGCTGCTGATGATGGTCTCCGGCGTGATTGGCGGCCTGATTGTCGACGGGTTCGGAGCGGCTCTGCTCGGTTCCTTGATCATCAGTCTGGTGAGCTGGCTTCTCAGCTCTTTCATCAACGATCGCGGGCGTGTTGAATCCCTGAATATTGAACTGCACAGAAAGCGTGGAGATCACTGGGAGTGATTTAAACCGGCATCCCCAGGTTACAGAATACTCTTATCCGAATGGCTATAAGGTTAAATAAATATGAAATCTCTGATGCGTAAAACCGGCTCCTTTCTGATGGTTCTTGTCTTTCTGGCACTGATTGCCGGAGCTTTTATCTATTTCCGTGACACGGATGGACCACGGATCACAATCCCGGAAGGCCTCAAGTATGTCTCCGACAAGGCATTAACGGCTCAATTTCAGGATAATTCCGGGCTTAGGCACGTCGTTGTCGAAGTCAGCCAGAATGGTGTCACAAAAGAATTGTTCGTCAAAAATTTCGATGTCGGTGTGGCACAGAGCACCGAGGAGTTTTCCCTGCAGGGCGCGCAACTGCGAGACGGGCCTGTGGCGTTGCGCATTCGCGCGACCGATCGTTCGATCTACCGCTTTGGTGCCGGTAATACCAATGAAGTTGTGGTGAACCTGACGTATGACGGGACACCACCTCGCGTCAATGTGCTCAGCACCGCTCATAACATCAACCAGGGGGGAAGCGGGCTCATCGTCTATACGGCCAATGAGGAAATCCAAAAATCGGGCATTCGTGCCGGCGACATTTTTTTCCCGGGTTATCGCCTGGCGGACGGTAATTATGCCTGCCTGTTTGCATTCCCCCATGACATGCCTTCGTCCGATTTCGCCCCGCGGCTTGTTGCCGTAGATCTTGCCGGCAACGAAGGCCGCGGGGGATTCTACTATCACTTCAACGCCCGAAATTTCCGGCGCGACCGCATCAATATTTCCGACAATTTTCTCAACACCAAGATGGTTCAGTATGAACAGCAGTTTCCCGAAGCAAAAACCCCGCTTGACGTTTTTCTTGCGGTCAATCGCAATATGAGAGTTAAGAATCGCCGGCAATTGCAGGAAATCGGCCGTCGCACGGCTTCCGACCCGCTGTGGGATGGTGCCTTTATCCGTATGAGCGGGGCCACAATGGCGCAATTTGGAGACCACCGCAGCTACTATTACCAGGGAAAAAAGATCGATGAACAGACTCACCTCGGGATCGACCTGGCTTCAACGCAGCATGCCGCTGTGCCGGCCGCCAATGACGGTGTGGTCGTTCTGGCTGACTTTTTTGGAATTTATGGGAATTGCGTGATCATTGATCATGGTCTCGGACTGCAGACCATTTATTCCCATCTGTCCCAGATTGAAGTTGCTGAGGGGGACTCCATCAAACAGGGAGACACGGTGGGACGAACCGGAGCGACCGGCATGGCAGGGGGGGATCATCTGCATTTCGGCGTTGCTGTTTCGGGCATTCCGGTCAATCCCATTGAATGGTGGGATGGCAGCTGGATCCGGAACAACATTACCAGCAAGCTGAAGCGGGCAAGGTAAACGACGCCGCTGGAGCGAAAAAGGCTCGTTATGCGGATAGTTACGTCAGGGCGACAGGGGCAAAACCGCTGTCTTCAGAACTCATGTTTGTCACCTGCCCGCGATAGAGGCGGGCGGTGACGGCAAGAACCCGGTCGCGGTAAGCAAAAAGGCGAAAGTCCACCTTGTGGGGTTTTTCCTGCCCCGGCAGAGTCAGTTGCGATGGCGGGACCAGCGCTTGCGCCAGAGTGTCCTGATCGGGCAGGGTTTCAAACCGCTTGCGGCTGATCTTGGCCCCGATGTAAACCCCGCGGCTGCCGAACCTGGAAACCGGCTTGAACACCAGCTGTTTTCGCTGCTGCCAGGCCTGATCCCGCCCGAGTTGCGACAGCAAAGCGCTGTAGGGAACCAGACGTTGCACCGTCTCGAGAATTCGCCTGTTCGCACACACCGCTTTCATCCGCTCAGGTTCCGACCACATCACCATGCGTCTTTTATCGCCCAGCAGTGCATAAGTAAAGGGGTTGGGGGTCAGGCATACGCGCTTGCTCCGATAGGCTTCGCGAATGTGTGACATCTCACCCGTCTCCAGGTAAAAATCACAATGCCGATTATAGATCAGGTCAATCGGTTCCCCCTGATAACAAATCCCGCTTGCATCGGCATCCAACGCGGCAGGATCGGCGATGGACGCTTTGACTCCCCAGGATTCAAAGAGGTCGGCGAAGGCCTGCATCTCCGGGTAAAGAAACTGCTCAGGCGGATTTTCATCCAGGATAAGGATGTGGCGGGGCTTTATGTTCTCGTTCCCGTGAAAACGGCGCAATTCCTCGGTGAAGGTTCCCAGCAGTTGATTGCGCCTGCGCGGCGACGGGTCCCCTTTGTTCAGGCCGTTTTCACCGGCATTTTCAGGGGAGTTCGAGAGCCAGGTCGGCAGTATTCCGCCGGCATTTGTGTTGACCTCAATCAGACGGGGCCCCTGATCCGTGACATGAAAATCATATCCCATCATGACCGAATCGTGCCCAGGGTCGAAACCTGCAACCGGAGGGACTTCGGATTGAACGGCAGAACGGTATTCCGGCAACCGGGACAGACGATAGAGTGATCGGACCAGCCGTATCATTTCGGCGAGATCGCCATAGTTCAGAGGAACCGCCTGGCGTATGATAATCGATGATAAATCGGACATGAACACTCCGAAAGTCAGGGCAGGGGGATGCAGATTCGGACCCGGGTTCCCTTCCCGGATTCACTCTCGATCTGAAGATTTCCGTCATGGCTTTCGGCGATGCGGGAGCAGAGGGAAAGGCTCAATCCGGCGGCTTTTCCCGGCGGAGCTGAGAACGGCTCTCTAAAAGCCTCCATCTCTTCTGGACTTATACCGCGTCCGTTGTCCTCGACGAGAATGCAGAGTTGCCGATCCTGCCGAAAGGTCGCCAATGTCAGCATGCCGCCGGTGGTCATAGCATCGATGGCATTACTCATCACGGCTCGCAGGCAGTAGCTCAACTGCTTGTAATCGATTCGGACCTGCGGTAGCTCACCGGCCAGTTCCATGCGTGTCGTGATTCCCAGGCGGTTGAGTTCATCGCGCAACTCCGCGTGAACTGAGCGCACCAGTTGGTTGATATCCCACAAATCGAGTGTGGGAAAGAGGTTGTCCGAATAGTTAAGGGCTTCATTTAAAAAATTCTCCAGCTTTCGCGTTTCACGAACGATGGATTCAATGAAGTGCCTGCGTTCATCCTGAGGCAGCATGTTTTTGCCCAGGGAACGAGCGAATCCTCCGATAATCGTCAGGGGATTGCGTACATTGTGGGAAAAGTGAGAAACAATTTTGCCCACCAGCGCCATTTTCTCCATCCTCAGAATGAGTTCCTGCTGTTCTTCGAGGCGGCGATTTGCTTCTTTCACCTTGTCGAGTTCTTCCTGAAGCTGTTCGTGCAGGGCTGCGCGCTCGATAGCAAATGACACCGGCAGGGCAAAGGTTTCCAGGGAAGCAAGGTCGTGCTTCGAGATGGGCCGCGTGTTGATGATGTTGTCGGCAAGCAGCAAGCCGACGCGACGGCTGCGACTTTTGAGGGGAACAAGAATGATCTCCGCCACCTCGAGAGCGGCCACCTGTTCGGCCTGTATGCCGGGTTCTTGCGACAGGTTATGAATCAGACGGGACGTTCCGCTGTTGAGTGTTTCGATAAAAGGATGATCAGAGTCGCTCAAAGGCACTGATAAGCATTCGAGCAGATCGCGAAAGACCTCTTTTTCCGAGGCAATTTTCTGTTCAAAAAAGCGTCGTGCCATCTCCTGAAGACTGAAGCGGTTTTCTTCAATCTCCTGCCAGATACGGGATGCGTCTTCTCTTCGCCTTGGACCGACGGCTACATACCCTTCGAGATTGCGACGCTCTTTGTCGACCAGCAGAAGGATCGCCCTGTTGAGGCCGAATCCCTGACCCGCAGTGATCGCTGTCAGAGCCAGAGAGATAATCTCATCGAGGTCAAGGGAAGATTGAATGGTGGAGCTGACTTCATGGAGGAACTGAAATTCCCGATTCCGGGCTTCGAGGTCTGATTGAAGAAACTGGTTCTGAAGACGTCGCCGCTTGAGTTCATCTAGGGCAAGTTCAAACAGTTCAGGGATATCTTCGGGGCCCTGCGCTCCGAGTTCTTCCATGTCCTGCAGAAAATTCTGGCAATCGAAGCATTTTTCCCGGATGCGACGTGTTCGATCGATCAGCAGTTCTTCGTCCCCCGGTTGCAGGCGATGGCACTGCGACATTGAGTCCAGATCAGAATTCCAGCAGCAATGCGGTGACAAAGAGGTTTTACTCCGTAAAAGGGGCGGTGCTTATTATCCCCGCGCAAAAGATTCATCGTGAACAGATCACTACCTTAAATGTTACTTTAAGGGTCTGAGTGGGGCAAGTAAAAAGCCGGCTCCAGCGGCCGGCTTTCTGAGGGTCGAAAAGAAGAGGCGAACAGAGGAAGAGTCAGGATTCTCCAAAGCCGAAAATCTTGCGCGCCACCTGCATCAGTGAAGGTTTATAGGTTTGCGGCTCCGTTTGAGCGAACAATGCCTCACGCTCTTCCGGAGTAATCTGAGCATCGACATTGCCGCGATTGGACTCGCTGAGTCTCTGCGCCAATTCGGAAAACTGAACGGAATCACCCTCCCGAACTGACGGAGAGGATTCAGCAACCTTTGATGCGGACTCCGAGGCTGGATCAGGATTTTTGCTGACCTGGGCATTGGAAGAAGTTTGCTGCGCCTGATTCTGCTGCGTCTGAAAGCCCTGGAGCCAGTTCATAAGATTGGAAGCGATTTTCATGCCGCGTACCCATTGAAAGTGGAATTTAATGATTAGACCTTCTTCACCATCAGAAGATACTCGATTGCGCGAGCTTTTTCAACAAAAAATTGAACCTCATAATTAAATTTATCGGTTTTTTTTATGAATGGATTGCATCGTCCGAAAAAAGAGGGGATAAAGAGATGTCAAAAGAGCAATTATTGCGTAAATTACCAGCATCCTCCTCTCCGAGGCTGCCTTATCAGGAGCGACAGAGTGGTCGCCGCAGAAATCACTGCGTCTGCAGAGAGAGAAGGAAGGTCACTCTTGAATTTTGCAGGGAAAGGATATGATGAAAAAAAACAAAGCCCTCCGCCTTGAAGATTATCGCCCCGCGCCCTATCTGGTTGATTCCGTCGATCTTCGCTTCGAACTCGACCCTGCTGCAACTCTGGTGCGGGCAACCCTTGCAATGAGGCGCAATCCCGAAGCTGATCCCAACCAGGACCGGCTCATCCTCAATGGAAATCACCTTGATCTGCGCTCTATCCGGCTGGATGAGCGGGAACTTGATACGGACCGCTTCCAGGTTGACGAAACCCACCTCATTGTTGAAGGCGTACCGGCGGCATTCACGCTGGAAACAGAAGTGGTCATCCACCCGGAAGAAAATACCGCGTTGGAAGGGCTGTATCTGTCCGGCGGAAATTTCTGCACTCAGTGCGAACCTGAAGGATTTCGACGCATTACCTATTTCCCGGATCGTCCGGATGTCATGGCGACTTACCGGGTGACCCTGGTGGCTCAGCGAGAGCAGTTTCCGGTTCTGCTTTCCAACGGCAACCTGGTCGCTCATGGCGATCTTGACGCAGGGCGTCATTTTGCCGAATGGGAGGACCCGTTTCGCAAACCTTCCTATCTTTTCGCCCTGGTTGGTGGAAAGCTCTCCTGCCTGGAGGACAGCTATACCACAACGTCGGGCCGTTCCATCACCCTTCAGGTCTACGCCGATGCACGTCATCTCGGTCAGTGCGCCCATGCCATGAAGTCGCTTAAACAGGCGATGCGATGGGATGAGCAGCGTTTCGGCCTGGAGTGCGATCTGGATCAGTACATGGTCGTGGCAGCCGATGATTTCAATATGGGCGCCATGGAGAACAAGGGGCTCAACATCTTCAACTCAAAATATGTGCTGGCGGCGTCGGAAACAGCCACTGATGCTGATTTTCAGAACATTACCAGCGTGATCGGTCATGAATACTTTCACAACTGGACCGGCAACCGCGTCACCTGCCGCGACTGGTTTCAGCTCAGCCTGAAAGAGGGGCTGACCGTTTTTCGCGACCAGGAGTTCAGCGCCGATATGACCGCGCGCCCCATTCAGCGCATCTCAGATGCCCGCATTATCCGTGGGCCGCAGTTCTCAGAGGATGCAGGTCCGATGGCGCACCCGGTGCGTCCGCGCTCCTATGTGGAGATCAACAATTTCTATACCCTGACGGTCTATAACAAGGGCGCTGAAGTGATCCGCATGATCCATACCCTGTTGGGGGAGAAGGCCTTTCGTGCAGGGATGGACCTTTATTTCCAGCGCCACGACGGACAGGCTGTGACCACCGAGGATTTCGTGCGCGCCATGGAGGATGCGAGCGGCAGCGATCTGGCCCGGTTCCGCTTGTGGTATGAACAGGCGGGAACCCCCGAAGTCCAGGTGGAGCGACACTACGATGCAGAACGGCAACGCTATCGCCTCACCCTCACCCAGAGTTGCCCGCCAACTCCCGGACAATCCAGCAAGGAACCGTTTCATATCCCCGTCACTGTCGGCCTGCTTGATCGCAAAGGACGCTCAATGCATCTGCAACTGGAAGGTGAAGCCAGGGCGAAGGAAACACGGGGCAGAGTTCTGAGCCTGACCCAGGCGCGTCAGACCTTTGAATTCGTCGACGTGAAGCAGGAGCCGGTTCCGTCGCTTCTGCGTGGATTCTCGGCTCCCGTCAAGATGAAGTGTAACTATACCGATGAGGAACTGGCTTTCCTGGCCGGACATGATGAAGATGAATTCAATCGCTGGGATGCAGGACAGCAGCTCGCCGTCCGCATTCTGCTGCGCCTGGTTGAAGACATTCGCGAGGGGCGGCCGCTGAAGGCAGACAATCGCCTGAGCGATGCTTTGCGGGACACCCTGGAGAACCCTCATCTTGACCGGGCCTTCAAAGCGCAATGCCTGATCCTGCCGGATGAAAGCTACCTTGCGGACCAGATGGATGTTGCCGCCCCCTCTGCCATTCATCACGCCCGTCAATGGCTGAGAGAGCATCTGGCAGCTGATCTGCGCAAAACGCTACTGAATACCTGGCAGGATAACCTCGAAGCCGATCCGCATCAGATCGACGCGGCGACGGTCGGTCGACGTTCTCTGAAAAATGCCTGTTTGAGCTATCTTGCACTCCTTGACGAGGAAATCTTTATCGAGTTGTGCGCCAACCAGGCGCAACTGGCTCACAATATGACCGATGTTCTTGCCGCACTCGGCATCCTCACGCATCGGGACTGTCCCCAGCGGGAAGAGCAGATGGCCGCCTTTTACCGTAAATGGAAGAGTGAGCCGCTGGTCGTCGACAAGTGGTTGAGCCTGCAGGCCCAGTCTTCGCTGCCGCAGACCCCTGAGATCGTCGAAAACCTGCTGCAGCATGAAGCGTTCAATATCAAGAACCCGAATCGCGTGCGTGCTCTGATCGCTGCTTTCTGTCAGGGAAATCTCTATCACTTTCATGCAGAGGATGGACGCGGATATGCCTTCCTGGCAGATCGGATCCTGGAAATTGATTCATTTAATCCGCAGGTCGCCGCAAGGCTGACGACGCCACTGGGGTGCTGGCGGCGCTATGATGCCGGACGACAGCAGTTGATGAAAGCGCAGCTCGAGCGGATTGCCGCCCGGGAAGATCTTTCCCGCGATGTCGGCGAGATCGTTGAAAAAAGCCTGGCGTCCCTGGAGAGCGATTCATGAACGGCATTTTTATAGTCGGCTGTGGAGGTCTCGGGAAAAAAATCGCCGCACTCTGGCTGGAAAAAGGGGAGAGCGTTGCCGCCCTGGTGCGCAGCCCCATCCATGCGGAGGATCTGGATGCGCTGGGTGTGGAGGTGGTCGAAGGCGATCTTGACCGGCCGGAATCCCTTCAGGATCTGCCTTTGAATGAGAAGCTGGTATATTACTTTGCGCCCCCTCCCTCCACAGGGATGGAGGATTCGCGCATGAAGTCGTTCTGCCGCTCCGCATTGGCTCGTCAGAAGCCGGAGCGGCTGGTTTACGTCAGCACCAGCGGGGTATACGGCAACCGCAACGGAGCCTGGGTCGATGAGAGCGCATCACCGAAGCCGGCCACCGACCGTGCCCTCAGACGTGTTTCCGCAGAACAGACTCTGCGCGCCTGGGAGAAAGAGAACAATGGTACGGTAATCGTGCTGCGGGTGCCCGGCATCTACGGACCCGGACGCCTGCCGCTGGCCCGCATCCGCAAGGGGGTGCCGGTGATTGCAGAAAACGAGTCTCCCGTGTCCAACCGTATTCATATCGATGACCTTGCACAGATCTGCCAGGCCGCCGGACAACGCGGCCAGGCCGGCGATATCTTCAATGTCGCCGATCAAAGCGATGCCAGCATGACCGATTATTTCAATGCCGTTGCGGATGTTTTCAAACTGCCGCGACCGCCGCAGATTTCTCTGAAACAGGCTGAAAGTGTGCTGAGCCCGGAGATGCTCTCCTATCTCAGAGAGTCCCGGCGCCTGGATACAACCCGTCTGCATCGAAAACTCCAGGTTTCTTTACGATATCCGGATCTTCTTTCCGGTCTCAAGGCCTGCCGAGAGCAGGACGAAAACGATTGACTCCTTCCCGAGAAGCCCATGTTCGTGACCTATTTTCGCATTGACCTGTCGGCGGAGGAATATCTGCGCTATTACAAAGGAACCGCCCGGTTCATTCAGGTGCGAGCCGAAGACGGCCGCAGGGTGCGGCTGCCGGCGGGCAACCTGCGTTCCTTTATCACCGCTACCGGCATCCATGGTCGCTTTCGATTGTGTTTCGATGCATCTCATAAAATCATCCGCATCGACAAGGTGGGATAATCCATAGTTTTTCCATATAGGATAAATTAAACAAAAAGTGTTTTGCAGAAATGCGAAATCTTTTCGCCAAATTGCATAAAAATAGAATATTGCATATCTGGCAGTATCTTAGGTCAAAAAATATAAAGTTGTTTCTAGGCATAAAACTGAACGCCTGAATATTTTTGCAATACAGCAAAGAACGAATCCCACCCTTTAAAATCAAAGCGCAACGCTCTAAGCAGCTGAAAACAAACGCTCTGTACGATTTTAAAACTGTATTCTAAAATTTGGTATAGCTATTGCTCTTTCCTGAGAAACGATTTTAAGAGCCACACGACAATGGGCAACCCTTGCAGACGGCTGGCATCTATAGACGCAACGGGCGGGAGGAGCGCATGAAAGCAAATATCAACGGGACACAGATCGGGTATGACGACTTTGGAAAAGGACCGGCGGTGCTGTTTGTCCACGGTTACCCCTTGAACCGAAAGATGTGGCGCAAGCAGGTGGAGCCACTGGTGGCTGACGGTTTCCGGGTCATCCTGACCGACCTGCGTGGTTTCGGTGAAAGCGACATGGGAGAGGAAAACCCCGAAGGTTTGTCCACGTACAGCGACGACCTTGTCGGGCTGCTTAATTACCTGGGGATCGGTCGAGCTGTGGTGTGCGGCATCTCCATGGGAGGGTACGTCCTTTTCGATCTTCTTGAGCGCTACCCCCAGCGCGTGGTCGGAGCCTGTTTTGTCGTGACGCGTCCGGTGGGCGACGACGTTCAGGAGAAAGTCAAGCGCGCCGAACTGCGAGCTGCGCTTGAAGCGGGGGAGACGGACAAGGTTCGAGAGGCTTTCCTGCAGGTCATGATGACACCGGGGAAGAGAAAATCCCGTTCGGCAGACATGCGCGAAGTCTGCGAGTGGATTCGGGGTGCCGACCCCCGCAGCCTGGCGGCCGGGCTTGAGGCGATCGGCCGCCGAAAAGACTACACGCCGATCCTGAAGAACCTCTCTCTGCCGACTCTGGTGGTCGGAGCCGATCAGGATCAGGCGATGCATCCGCGCCATTCGGAGCTGCTGGCCAGCCGCCTGCCCAACTGCTTCCGATCCGTCAGCCTCAAGGGTGGACACCTGGTCAACCTGGAAAAATTCCAGGCCTTCAACAAGCATCTGCTGGAATTTTTACGCGGCATCGGCCCGGAGCCGGCAATTGACGACGAGGACGAGGAATTTATCGACCAACCTGTTTGAGGCCCACAAGACGTGATTGGCTGTCGGCCGATGGCCAATCACGTCACTTCATTGAGACATCCCCAGGCGACTTCCACCACATTCTCCAGCACATCCAGCTCAATATTAAGCGGCGGCATGAAGTAAATGACATTGCCCAGCGGGCGCAGAAGTGCGCCTTTGGCCAATGCCTTGCGGAAGAACTGGTATCCGCGGCGCTCCTGCCAGGGGTAGGGGGTGTTGTCTTTCTTGTCGGCGACCATTTCGATGGCTGTCACAAAGCCGCAGCGACGCATCTCTCCCACATGGGGATGGGCCTCGAAGCGCTGTCGCGCATGATCGAGCAACGCCATGCGCGGCTTGAGGTTTTCCAGAATATTCTCCTGTTCGAAAATATTCATGACTTCCACGGCAACGGCGCACGCGAGCGGGTTGCCGGTATAGCTGTGGGAATGCAGGAATGCCTTGAAGGATGAATAATCATCGTAGAAGGCTTCGTAGATTTCATCCCGTGTCATCGCCACCGACAGGGGGAGATAGCCGCCGGTTATTCCTTTGGACAGGCAGAGGATGTCGGGACTGGTGCCGGAATGTTCGTTGGCGAAAAGTCTGCCGGTCCGGCCGAAACCGACGGCGATTTCATCGGCAATATAGTGAACCTGATAGCGATCGCACAACGCCCGCAGTTTTTCAAGGTAAACCGGAGGATACATGCGCATACCGGCAGCGCACTGAATCAGGGGCTCGATGATGACCCCGGCGATCTCCTCGTGGTGTTCGGCCACCGTCTGTTCCATCGGTGCAAAGCATTCAGCCTGGCAGTGGTCGCGATGCAAGCCGTAGGGGCAGCGAAAGCAATCAGGACCGGCCACCTGGAACCCCTGCATCAGGATCGGCTGATAGATCTGTCGATAGAGATCGCAGCCGCTGACCGCCAGCGCCCCGAGGGTTTCTCCGTGATAGGCATCGGTGACTGAAACGAAGCGGGTTTTGCCCGATTTGCCCGACTGCTGCCAGTACTGAAAACTCATCTTCAGGGCAACTTCCACAGCCGCCGAGCCGTTGTCGGCAAAGAAGACGCGCGTCAATCCCTCGGGGGCTTTTTCCACCAGTCGGCGCGAAATTTCGACCGCCGGCTCATGGGTGAATCCGGCAAAGATATGATGAGCGATCTTCTCCGACTGCTCGCGCAGAGCGCGGTTGAGCCGGGGGTTGCTGTGCCCGAACAGGTTAACCCACCAGGAAGATACCGCATCAACGATGCGTTCTCCCTCCGGAGTGATCAAATACGACCCTTCGCCGCGCGCGATGGGGATCGGCGGGAAGTCCTCATGGTCTTTTTCCTGGGTGCAGGGGTGCCAGACATGACGGCGGTCAAGTTGGATGAGCTGTGATGTGTCCATGGAGCAGAACCTCTTTGAAAAACTTTTAAAACTGTTCAGCATGGAGTCGTAACCTCCATGACAGGGGGCACTCTTCGCCATCCCTGGCGCCAAAATCCCTTGACATGGAAGTTACGACCCCGCGACGTAGATAGTTATCGGCTTTATGCGGGCCGTTCAGGTCGAACCGGTCTCAGGCCATGCCAGATTGCGGCGCAGCACGTTGTAGGTGGGCAGGGACGCAAGCTGCTCACTGAGATTTTTCACTTTCAGCCGATCATCATCCTGCGGTGCGTTGTCGAAAACACCCAGCAGGTCCGCAGATGCCAGCGCGGCAAGGGTGTGCGGGGTGTCTGACAGGGCTTGGCCAGGATGCAACGGCATGTTGTTGACCAAGAAGCCGGCTGTGGGTAGATCCATCTGCCGAGCAGTAAACAGGGTCAGCAGGGTATGATTGATAGTGCCAAGCGTAGGTCGGCACACCACCATCAACGGCAACTCCATCGCGCGCACCAGGTCGGCGATGAGCAACCCCCCGGCAATAGGCACCATCAGCCCGCCAGCCCCCTCGACAATCACGAAATCGTGACTGCGTCGCAGCTGACGGCATGTTTCGACCAGATGGCCGAAATCGATGAAGGTTTTTTCCAATTCAGCCGCCATCGAAGGGGCAAGGGGGGCGCGCAGGCGAACGGGGGCGACCTGGTCACGCGGGGCGGAAGTCTCGCTCGCCCACCGAAGCAGCGCCGCATCGGGGCCTTCTTCTGCGGGGTTTTCCACCCCGGTTTCAAGGGGCTTTATAACGCCGACGCGCAGTCCCCGCTTGCGCAGATGCTGCGCCAAAGCGGCGGCAACCAGAGTTTTGCCGACTCCGGTGTCGGTGCCGGTAACAAAAACGCCTGGGCAAAGATCAAGGTTTGCAGACATCGGCTTTAACCTCCGTATCCTGAAGCAGAAGCATATCGGTTTGCAGATCGCGCCCGGAAGTGGTCAGGTAGTTGCCCACCATGGTGCCGCTGGCGCCGGCCATGAACATCCAGGACTGCAGTTCGCGCAGGTTGTGCTCGCGCCCTCCGCACACGGCGATTTCTTTTGCCGGCAGCATATAGCGAAACAATGCAATGATGCGAATGCAGTCCATCGGGGTCAGTTCTGAGGCATTCTCCAATGGAGTGCCCGCAACCGGATTGAGGAAATTGAGCGGCACTGAATCCACATCGAGTTCGCGAAGCGTCATGGCCAGTTCGACCCGCTGTTCAAGACTTTCCCCCAAACCGAACAATCCGCCGCAGCACACCCTCATGCCCGCCTTTTTGGCCAGACGGACCGTCTCGACATCCTGTTCATAATCGTGAGTCGTACAGATCTGCGGAAAAAAAGAGCGCGCCGTTTCAAGGTTGTGGTGATAAGTGACACAGCCTGCTTCAGCCAAAGCCCTGGCCCATCCTTCGTCCAGCAAACCGAGAGAGGCCGAGGGAGCGATGTCGGTTTCACGGCGAATACGCCGCAATGATTCCAGAATCCTGTCCATTTCAGCACCTTTTTCGATCTGGGTGCCGCTAGTCACGATTCCATAGCAATGGGCTCCACGCCTGGCGGCTTCGTGAGCCCCGGCCACCAGTTCTTCTTCGCTTTTCAGCGGGTAGATGGCAGCTTGCGTCGCATGGTGAGAGGATTGGGCGCAGAAACGGCAATTCTCCCGGCATTGTCCTGATTTGGCGTTGATTATGGAACACAGGTGCACCCGGTCGCCAAAGGTTTTTTCCTTCAGAAAATGGGCTCCGGCCAGAAAATGGCTCAGCTCAGCCCCCCGAGCCTGCAGAATGGTCAAGCCATCGTCGGGCTGCAGGGGGTGGCCGGAAAGTACCTTATCGAGAACAGGATTGTCCAAAATGGAAACCTCCTTCGTGAGATGCCTGCCCGCCGGATTATAAAGAAGCTGGCCTGGTTGTCAACCAGAGACCGCCAGTCGGTTGACAATCAGGCTTACCATTTGTGGACTTCTTTTTCTCATATCGTATTGACAGCTTTACGCATAAATGATAGAACGACATTTTATTACTACTCGGGGGATAATGTACCATGGTGAAACACCTGATCGGCAAAAAGCTTAAAGCCACCCGCCTGCGCAACGATATGACGATTCAGGAACTTGCGGCGAAATCGCGTGTATCGTCAAACATGATTTCACGCATAGAGCGTGGGTTAACCATCCCGTCGGTTGAAATCCTGATGAAGCTCGCCGATGCCTTCGGCATGAGCATCAGTTATTTTGTCGAGGAAGCCGAAAAGGGCACCGTCGTGGTGCGCACCGAACAACGGCGCGGCGAACCGATTTTCTTTTTCGAGGACAAACACCAGATTACCAGCCTGACGCATGGCATCAGGGATCCGGGCTTCACAGTTTTCTGCGACACCCTCGACGAAGGGTGCAGCAGCGGGGAAGGGGGGATGGTACACAATGGCGAGGAATTCGCCTATGTACTCAAGGGCCGCGTTAAATTCGTCATCGAAGATGAACCCCACGTCCTCGAAGAGGGCGACTCTATCGTATTCAAAGCCTCGCTGCCCCATCGCTGGGAGAATGTTCATCCCGGACAGACTGAGATTCTATGGGTTGTATCTCCGGCACCCAATGTCTCGCAGTGATAACTTTCTTATTTATTCACCATTCAAAGCTATCAGCAAGAGGCCGAACGCATGCGCATCAAGAAAATCGTCGGGAAGAAGCTCAAGGCTATCCGCCTGAAAAATGATATGACGATTCAGGAACTTGCCGAAAAATCAGGGGTTTCATCGAATATGATTTCGCGGGTGGAGCGCGGTCTCACCATCCCGTCGGTTGAGATCCTGATGAAGCTCGCCGGTGTTTTCGACAAGAGCATCAATTATTTCGTCGAGGAAGTCAGCACCACCCATGAGGTGGTCTTTACTTCGCCCGGGCATCGCGACAAAACGGTGTACGACGATGAAAACAATATGCACACCGAGTCGCTGACTTCGGGTTTGCGCGATCCGCAATTCATGTCCTTTCTCTGCACCGTTCCCGAAGGAGGCACCAGCGGTCACAAAAATATGTTTCACCCGGGAGATGAGCTGATCTACATTATGGAGGGCACCCTGCGCATCTCTATCGCCGGGGAGCAGCACGTTCTTGAGCCTGGAGACAGCCTTTCGTTCAAATCTCATCTACCCCATCGATGGGATAATATCGGCGACGGCGAAGCGAAGGTTCTCTGGACGCTGTCGCCGTTTACCATCATCTGATCTCGATACCATCCATCTCTTCCACGGCGGAATTCTTTTGTTATGGTTTTATCACGTCTTTTCGGCAAAAAAGATCCCTTTTCCAAACTGCAGAAAGCTTATAACGAGAAACGCTGGGCCGACTGTCTCAGGCTGGGTGAACAGGTCGAGCTCTCGGACCTCGAAGATACACAGGCCGATGAAGCGGCACGTATGCTCGGCAGTGCCGGCGATGCACTGTGCAGGCTCAATATTGACGAAGGGACGGCCTGTCTGCGGGCCGGCGATCCCCATAAAGCGCGTGAACATCTTGAACTGGCGCAAAGCCAGGCGCGCAGCGAAGAGCTGCGGCACAAGGTCGAAGGTCTTCTGGCCGGAGCCGACTGGAACGAAGCACCCCAGCCCGCGGCCGCAGAAGGGGGATGTGCGGGCGGCAGTTGTGGTGCGCACGCCGGAGAAGCGGTGGAACAGGGTGCCCCCCAGGGTCTCGACGAAGATTCTCACCTCGAACTCATCCTGTCGTCCTATCCTGCCGAACTGATAGAGCGGTACCTCAAAAAATCGACCAGTTTTCGTCAGGCATTTCTTGCTGGCCATGACGGGCGTGACCAGGAGTCTCTCGATGGTTTTGACCAGGTGGAAGAAGTTGAACGGGACGAACTCTATTTTTATGAGCGCGGTCTGGTCAGAGATCGCCTGGGGGATTTCGCCGGCGCGAATCGCGATTTGAAAAAGGCGCTTTCCCTCAATGAAAACCACGGACAGGCTCTGATCAGCCTCATCGCGCTCCATTGGCGCAACGGCGAAAGGGAAGAGGTTGAAACACTCGCCCAAAAAGGCATTGAATCAGGAATCGCAGCAGGTTTCTGCCTTGGCCGCATGGCTGCGTTGCGACTGAGCCAGGAGCGTCTCGAAGAAGCGCTCGAATTTGGTCGACAGGCCATGTCGCAGGGAGCGATCGATCTTGAGACGACCCTGGTGACCGCTGCCGCACTTGAGAAAACGGGAAAACTCGATGAGGCGGAAAATGTTCTCGCTTCGATCGGCACGAGCGGCTGCGGGGGAGGCCGACAGGCTTCTCCCTACCTGGCTGAGTTCTGGCTGCGGCATGGACGCAACATGGACAAGGCGATCGATGCCTTCAATCAGGCCGCACGCGTTGAGCCGGGTAACCCGCGCTGGATTTTCCGGGTCGGGGAGGCTTATCTGGCCAAGGGGTGGAAGAAGGAAGGGCGCACGCTTCTGGAAAGGGCACTTGTCCAGCCTTCCCTTGATCCGCAATTGGCGGCCCAGGCTAAAAAGTACCTCAGCGACAATTGAGTCGGTTGACACCTTTGGGTGGGGATGTATAGTTTTTTTGACAGCGGTTTTAGGTGGTTAGCAGCGAATTCAGGCTTGGGGGCCGGTTTGGTGCAAAACCTCGATAACAACCCCCTTCCCCAGGAGATTTCATGAACAAGTCAGAACTGGTGGAAAAGTTGGCTGGCAAAAAAAATCTGACGTACAAAAAGTCTGAGGAGATCGTTAACCTCATCTTTGATTCCATGACCGAAGCTCTGATTAATTGCGACCGTATCGAAATCCGTGGATTCGGCAGTTTTGTCGTCAAGGATTATCGCGATTACATGGGCCGCAACCCGAAAACAGGCGAAGTCATTCACGTCAAACCCAAAAAACTGCCGTTTTTCAAAGTCGGCAAGGAGCTGCGCGAGCGGGTCAACAAGCAACATTGAGTCACCGCTCGGCACCACGCTCCAGGGCATCATACGGGAGCGGATGGTGAAATTTTATTTAAGGCGACCCGGAGAGGCCAGCAATGTGCTTCTCCGTTTTTTTTGTGTCAACATTTTGCCCTTTATGGAGAGAATGCCATGATTTTACCGTTTTTCGAAAAACTCCCTCAATTGAAGGGCGAAGTTTTTATTGAAAAAAGTGCCCGGGTTATTGGTGATGTCCATCTGGGCGATGGTGCCAGCATCTGGTTCAACGTCGTGGTGCGTGGTGACGTCAATTATATCCGCATCGGAGATCGAACCAATATTCAGGATGGCTCTGTCGTTCATGTGACTCATGACACCCACCCGACGATTCTGGGGGATGATGTGACCGTTGGGCACAATGTGACACTGCATGGCTGCACCATCGGTAATCGGGTGTTGGTGGGAATGGGAGCGGTGGTCCTCGATGGTGTCGATATCGGTGATGATTGCATTATCGGCGCCGGTTCGGTCGTGGCGCCCGGGACAAAGATTCCTTCGGGCCATCTGGCGCTTGGAAATCCGGCTCGCGTCAAAAGAACATTAAAACCATCGGAAATTTCTCATCTTAAGGTTTCTGCGGATAATTATATTCACTATATGCGTCAATATATTTCCATGACCGAGGAAGAGTGCGGAAAGATTGGTTGATTTTATCTTCCCAAAATACTAAGATGATGCTAATAATCTAGTACAAAATGTCGACACCGGGCTCAAAATTCAAGGAACGCCCGCATGGGCAGAAGCTGCGTCTGAGGAGCCGTGAAAGAAACCCGGGTGAAATTCTCGCATATGCCGACACTGATTTTGTGTCTGCTGCTGTTGTTTTCGGCATCCGGCATAAAACCGGCCGAAGCTGTACCTACCGTTTCGGGAGACACGGGCCTGTTGACTCAACCAAGCGCCCAAACGCTTGATGCCGGCAATATCAGCTTTGGCCTGTGGTATCATCAGACCAGCGGACCATCGGGCTCGGCGCGCACGGTCCCTGTCGCAATGACTCTGGGCCTTGGCTCCTTTCTTGAAGTCTATGGGGCCTACCCCAACCTTCTCTTCAACGACGACGCCATCCACAGCGGTCGGGGCAATATCCAACTTGGATTCAAAGCACGTGTTTTCGGCAAACGGGCCGATATCTTCCGCATTGCTGTTGATCTGCAGGGCCGCCGCTCCGTGTCCGACAATCCTGACCTGGATGGTGTCAACAGCTACCAGGCGCGTGTCATCGCCAGCTTTAAAAAGGAACGTTTCGGATTGCACGCCAATATGGGCTATCGTTTCAACGATGACCCAGGCACGATGGTTGAGTTCGATGATCAATTGGTCGCCGGTTTCGGTATCGAATTTGCTCCGCTGACACGACTTCGGCTTCTGGCCGAGATGGAATTTGCGTCTGAAAAAGTCGAGGGAGAGGGCGAAGAGGGAGAGGCGACCCTGGGGATTCGATACTTTCTTTCCCCTCATTTGACACTGCATGCCGCAACGAGCTTCGGCCTGCTTGACGCGAGCCCGGATTGGCGCACCCTGCTGGGTTTCTCCACCTCTCAGGGGGTCGGAACCTATCTCAAGCCGGTGCCACGTATCATTCAACCCGCCGACGAAGAAGATCCCCCTGAAGCTCCCGCCGCCGAGGTAGATTCGACCAAAAAGATCCGACCTTTGTCGCCTTTGCTCGCCGGACAGGTCAAACCTCGCCAGGTGGGGCAGGTGGAAAAACTGGAGGTTCCTGTTGAGGCCAGGATGGAAGAGATTATCCTGACCAAAGAGGAGAGTTTTCCAGAGCAGGCACCATCGGCAGTCAAAACCCATTCCTTAAACCCGCTGGCACCAATGAGTGTACCTGAGCAAAAGGCTGCTCAGGACAACCTGCAGAATATCGGAGCGAAAGAGTCCCCAGCTTCCATCGGCACCCCCATCCCGGCTTTTGTCTATCGAAAATTCAGACTTCCTGAACTCAGTTTTGATTTCGACCAATGGTCACTTTCCGATGAAGGGAAAAAGGCGCTGTCGGAGATCATCGCCAGTCTGCGCGAAGATACGCGCTGGTTCTTCCTGCGTATTGACGGGCATACTGATGATATCGGGTCCGAGCAATACAATATGGGCCTTTCGCTCAAACGCGCCATTTCCATGGGCAGTTATCTTGTCGATCGTGAAGGGATTGACGCTGGGCGCATCTTCGTCAAAGGTTTCGGTGAAAGCAGTCCAGTTGCAAGCAATGAAACAGAGGAGGGGAGAAGCCAGAATCGCCGGGTGGAAATCCTGGTGCTGGTCCCCAGAGAATCATGGCGTTGAAACTCAGATTGAATTTATTTTTTGTCTTTTTTTTCCTGCTGTCCCCAGCATTTCAAGCTGAAGCGGAAATTTCGCGTCAGGCTGCAGATGATTTTTTTGCCAACCGCGAAATTCTCGCTTCGGTCTATTTCACAGTCGGTTCGGCCCAACTGAACCGAGCCGGGGAGCAGGTCCTGGACAAGTTGGTGCCGAGACTTGAACAACTCGATCCTGAGGCTCATCTCGTACGCATAGAAGGGCTACATCCCCGCAGCAGTCATGGTAAAATGATTGACATGGCGATGCTGAGAGCGAAAATAATTCTCGAATATCTGCATGATCGAATGACGGTGCCGATTGAGCTGACTTTAACCGGGAGTTCTCCCTCACCGGAAGTTCGCGTGCCCGGGAGCAGCCAGCACCGCGCAGATATTGTTATTTATGACAACTTGTTCGATCCTCATCATGTGGATGCGGAACAGGCTCTTTCAAGGTGACGGCCTATGAAACTTGAAGCGTTGGACGACCTGCGGGACAGCGCTTTTCTCAAAGGGCTCGAAGATGGCGACCTGGCCATGCTGGCCGAGTCTCTTCAGGAAAAAGAGTTGCAGGAAGGGACAACCGTGTTCATTGAAAATATGCCAGGAGAGACCCTGTATCTGATTAAATCCGGGGCAGTGCGAATCACCAAAATGATGGCCGAGGGGGAGGATAAAATCGTTCTTGTTCTCGGGCCCGAGGAAGTCTTCGGTGAGTTGTCGATCATTGCCGGTGGACAGCGCACCGCCACGGCCCGTATTGCGGAAAGCGGCACCCTTCTCAGCCTTTCCCGCCGTGATTTTGACCTCCTGTGTGAACGTCACCCAAGGCTGGGGGTCAAACTTGTTCGCAATATTACCGAAGTTTTCAGTCGGCGTGTTCGTGAAAGCGAACAGGATTATTGCGACATGCTGCGATGGGCCATGCGCCGGAATCCTGCCTCGAAGGAGAATCTTTGATGAAAAACTGGTTTTTAATTCCCCTTGTTTTTCTTTTTTTGTGCTCCTGCGCCGGAGTGAATATTATGCCGCAACCCGGCTCGGGGGTGCAACTCGATGAGACGTCAGGTAATCTTGTGATATCGCGCAACGACCTGACCGTTACGGCACGGGTACAGGATTTACAGGTTCGTCCGTATCAGGCCGTGGAAAACCTGTGTTCCTTTTTCGTGACTGTCCGAAATAATGGGGATACCCCCCGCAAAATCTCCCCTGAAAACTTTCTCCTGGTTGACGAAAACGGCACCCAGTATCGCAGTATTCCGCCCACTGAAGTGCAGGAAATCCTATCCCGGGATTCTTTCTATCTCATCCCTTACCCGTATGTTGGGTTCTACTATCTTGAGGATTCCGTCAAGGTCGGCCAATCTTCAATGTATGACAGTTCCCTGCCGTATTTCCCGCAACGCTACCCACAAGAGCTTCACACGGCGGCTCTTGCCTCGGAGAAACGACTGCTGCCCGGAAACAGACTGCAAGGGCAGGTCTATTTCATTGCGGATCTGACCCGAATGAAATCGTTTACTCTGCATTTCGATCCGCAGGGTGCGGCGGACTTTTCTGTGTCCGAATTTTCTTTTTCCTTTTCCGTTGAAAAAAAATAATCGATTCGCTATAGTCGGGCCGTTTTTCGGGTACTGACCTCACATAATTCAGACACCTGCCAAATATTTGATAAATATACAAGGTGGGTAGGAGACTCCCATGTCGGATCTTTTCAACCAGGCTCTTATTTTTGGAGTGCTGGGCGGTCTTGGTCTTTTCATCTTCGGCATGCGCACCATGTCGGAGGGTCTGCAGAAAATCGCCGGTGAACGTCTTCGTCGAATACTTGCCGCACTGACCAATAACCGCATTGTTGGAACCCTGGTCGGTATCGGGGTTACGGCTCTGATTCAGTCCTCAAGCGCGACGACCGTTATGGTGGTCGGCTTTGTCAATGCCGGCCTGATGAGCCTGGTTCAATCGATCGGGGTTGTTCTTGGCGCCAATATCGGCACAACTATCACTGCGCAGCTGATCGCATTTAAAATTACCCACTTCGCTCTGCCCGCCATCGGGGTCGGGGCCGGCCTCAAGATATTCTCCAAAAAAAATCGAAAGCTTATGTACACCGGGGAAGTTATTCTGGGCTTTGGCCTGATCTTCTTCGGTTTAAGCGTCATGAAGGACGCCTTCGACCCGATCAAGGACAGCGAATATTTCCGCCAACTGTTCCTCCTGATCGGAGACAATCACCTTCTTGGAGTGCTGCTGGGGGCCATCCTTACGATGGTGGTTCAAAGCAGTTCAGCAACGATCGGAATCACTCTCGCGCTGGCCAGCAGCGGTCTGCTGACTTTTGAAGCTAGCGTTGCCCTGATTCTCGGCGAGAACATCGGTACAACCATTACGGCCAATCTCGCTGCTCTCGGCACCAACCTTGCCGCACGCCGGACCGCCCTGGCTCACTTTCTGTTTAATTCTCTCGGCGTTGTGTACATGCTGATTCTTTTTCCATTTTTTCTCAGTATTATATCCGCCATCACCCCGGGAGAGGCCGACCTGGTCATACAAACCCAGCAGCAGGCTCAGCAATTCGGGATGGAACTCGGCGATAAACCATACATTGCCCGCCATATCGCAAACACGCATACCTTGTTCAATATTATCAATACCCTCATTTTCCTGCCATTGGTTGGCGTTCTTGCGACTCTCACCACTTGGGTGATCCGTGGGACCGAAGACCAGGTTGATCTGCGTCCAAAATTTATCGACATGAGAGTTCTTAATACGCCTCCCATCGCTTTGGGGCAGGCGCGTGCGGAAACCCGTCGCATGGCCCAGTACTCACTTGATATGCTTAAGGAAACCGTTCTCTACATTGAAGATGCAGACGACAAACGCCTGGAAGGCCTGGAGAAAAAAGAAGAGGCCGTCGATATTCTGCAGAAGGAAATTACCGATTTTCTGGTGGCGCTTTCACAGCAATCGATCGCATCGCAGACTTCGCGGGATATAGCGTCGCTGATGCACATGGTCAATGACCTTGAACGTATCGGAGACTACTGTGAAAAAATCTGGCTTCTGGCACAACGAAAGAAAACCCAGAAAATTCCTTTCTCCGATACGGCAAAGGAAGATATCAAGCGTATTGCCGACCAGACCTATGATTTTCTGGCTTTCATTATCGGGGCTCTGGAACGTGAAGACAAATCCGTTATGGAGAAGGCTGAATTCTTCGAAAAATCCATCAATCACCTGGAAGAAACCTATCGCAATAATCACATCGCCCGTTTGAACACAGGGGAATGCGCTGTTCTTCCTGGCCTTGTTTTCATCGATATGCTGCACAGTTTTGAGAAAATCGGCGACCATACCTTCAATGTCACCAAAGCGTTGGTCGGTTACCGGTAATTCACGCGTTTACTGACCCGGCGTCGTCTGTTTTAGCGACGCCGGGTTAGTTTCTCCCACCTGAATCAATTGACATGCCGCACCGGTTGATTTATATTCCCATTTCCATTTATCTCTGAAAAATTCAGCGCTTGAGTCCGCGCTCCGGAAAGGAATCGCATGGAAAAGACCATTCTTTCGGGCAATGAGGCCATCGCTCGCGGGGCCTATGAAGCAGGCGTCGGGGTGGCATCAGCCTATCCCGGCACCCCCAGTACGGAAATTCTGGAAAATATCATTCGCTATCCCTCAATCGACGCCTCCTGGGCCCCGAACGAAAAAGTGGCCCTTGAAGTGGGAATCGGTGCCAGTTTCGGAGGGGTTCGCGCCCTGGTGACAATGAAGCATGTCGGCGTCAATGTGGCGGCCGATCCGCTTTTTACCCTGTCCTATTCAGGCGTACGCGGCGGGCTTGTTCTGGTGGTCGCAGACGACCCTGAGCTGCACTCGTCCCAGAACGAACAGGACAGCCGCCATTACGCGCGGTTCGCCAAAGTGCCCATGTTCGAGCCGTCGGACAGTGAAGAGGCGCGTCTTTTCACCCGCCTCGCTTTTGATGCCAGTGAACGTTTCGATACACCTGTCATGCTGCGCACCACGACGCGCATCTCTCACTCCAAATCGATCGTCCATCCGGATGACAATCTAAGTGAGTCTGCAAAAGCCAACCTGCACCGCGACCCGGCCAAATTTGTCATGCTGCCCGGAAACGCTCGCAAGCGTCATTATTTCGTGGAACAGCGACTGAAGGATATGGCGCAGTGGGCCTGCGACCAGGATTTCAACCGGATTGAAGAGGGCAGCGACAAGGTTGGCGTTATTACCTCCGGCATCGCCTACCAGCATGCCAGGGAAGTCCTGCCTGATGCCTCGGTCCTTAAGCTCGGGTTGGTCCATCCCTTGCCGAAGGATCTGATTCGCCAGTTCGCCGAACGTTTTGAAACCCTCTACGTCATTGAAGAGCTTGATCCCTTTATCGAAGAGCAGGTGCGGGCCATGGGCTTCGAGGTCCACGGCAAGGACAAGCTCTCCGTATGCGGTGAGCTGACCCCTGGCCGTGTCGCCGAAGGGATTCTTGGACAGCCGATTCCCCATGATTTCGAGCACAAGGAAGAACTCCCGCAGCGCCCGCCCAATATGTGCCCTGGCTGCCCCCATCGCGGCGTCTTTCACGCGCTCAACCGCCTCAAGGCCTATGTCACTGGTGATATCGGCTGCTACACGCTCGGCTTTATGCCTCCACTTTCCGCGATGGACACCTGTATCTGCATGGGCGCCAGCATCGGCAATGCTTCCGGCCTGGCTCGCGTGCTTCCGGAGGAACAGCGTCAACAGGTGGTCGGGGTGATTGGAGATTCCACTTTCCTGCACACCGGCGTCAATGGCCTGATGGAGATGGTGTATAACGATGCTGCCGCCACCGTGATCATCCTGGACAACAGCACCACCGGCATGACAGGACGGCAGGACCACCCTGGAACCGGCTACAGTCTTAAGGGTGAGACCGCTCACAAGGTCGATCTGGTCGGGCTGTGCCGTTCCATCGGCGTCGAGCATGTGCATGTGATCGACCCCTATGAGATGGATGCGACCCGTGATCTGATCAAGCGTGAGATGGCGCGTCCCGCCGTATCGGTCATTATCACGCAGCGTCCCTGCATGCTGCACAAGCGAGACATTCTCGAGAAGCGACCGCCGCTTTTTGTCGATGCCGACAAGTGCACCGCCTGCAAGGTTTGCCTCAATCTGGGATGCCCTGCCATCAAATGGAACCCTAAAGGCGGGACCAAAGGGCTGGCCGAGGTGGACAAAATGTTGTGCGTAGGCTGCGGCGTCTGCCAGCAGGTCTGTAAATTCGGTGCATTTGGAGTTTGCGATGAGTAACGGGGTGCAGAACATTCTGTTGGTTGGTGTCGGCGGGCAGGGGACTCTTCTTGCCAGCGAAATTCTCTCTGAAGTGCTTATGCTCAGCGGCTACGACGTTAAAAAGGCCGAGGTTCACGGCATGGCGCAACGGGGCGGGAGCGTGGTGTCCCATGTTCGGTTCGGCGCCAAGGTCTATTCTCCGATCATCCCCGAAGGGCAGGCCGACATCCTGTTCGGCTTCGAACTTCTTGAAACATACCGCTACCTGCCGCTGCTCAAAAAAGACGGTCAGGTCGTGGTCAACGATCTTGAAATCGCTCCGCCCGGGGTCGCCCTCGGCAAGCAGGAATACCCTGCGGATATCGCAGCTCACATCAAAGAGGCGTTTACCCGCAGCTGCGTTGTCAACGGGATTGTGCTTGCGAAAGAGGCCGGCAACATGCGTACCGTGAACACGGTCCTGCTCGGCAGCCTTTCGACCATGATGGATATTGACCAGGATCTGTGGCATCAAGCCCTGACCAACATGGTGCCGCAGCGCTTCCTCGAGGAGAACATCCGCGCATTCGAGCTTGGGCGTCAGGCCCAGTGCAGCCGTTCGGACTGAAGGAGATAGGCCGAGATGATCTGGAACGACGAGTTTGAAACCCTGCCGCGAGAAGCTATCGAGTCCCTTCAGTTCAAGAGGCTGCGCCAGACCCTCGATCGGGTGAACGCCACAGTTCCTTTTTATCAGGAACACTTTCGTAAAAATGGTGTCAATCCCGACATGCTCAAGAGCCTCGATGACCTGCGGCGCTTTCCGTTCACCTACAAGCAGGACATGCGCGACAACTACCCCTATGGCCTGTTCGCCGTGCCTCTCGACCAGATCGTCAGGATTCATGCCAGCTCAGGCACCACCGGCAAGCCGACGGTCGTCGGCTATACCCGGCGTGACATCGACACCTGGTCTGAGCTGATGGCCCGTTCTTTCGTGGCGGCCGGCGCGCACCAGGGCGATGTCATCCATAATGCCTATGGCTACGGGTTGTTTACCGGCGGCCTTGGGGCTCATTACGGTGCGGAAAAACTCGGGGCATCGGTCATTCCCATGTCGGGCGGCAACACCAAGAAACAGATCATGATCATGCAGGATTTCGGCTCGACGGTGTTGACCTGCACCCCGTCCTACAGCCTGTTCCTGGCGGAAACCGCGGCTGAGATGGGTCTTGATATGCGTGATTTCAAGGTCCGCATCGGCATTTTCGGGGCTGAGCCCTGGAGCAACAGAATGCGCGATGAAATCCAGGAAAAATGCAACCTGACCGCCATCGACATTTACGGACTTTCCGAAATTCTCGGTCCCGGCGTCGCCATCGAATGCCACCAGGCCCAGCACGGCCTGCATATCTGGGAAGATCATTTCCTTCCCGAAATCATCGATCCCGAAACGGGAGAAGTTCTGCCTGACGGTGAAAAAGGCGAGCTGGTCATTACCACCATCACCAAAGAAGGCATCCCGCTGATCCGCTACCGTACCCGCGACATCACCCGCCTGATTGCCGAACCCTGCGTCTGCGGGCGGACCCACAAGCGGATCGAGCGCCTCAGCGGGCGCAGCGACGATATGCTCATCATCCGCGGCGTCAACGTCTTCCCCTCGCAGATCGAAAGCGTTCTGATCACCATCGAAGGGGTCGAACCGCACTACCAACTGATTGTCGATCTTGATGAAAATCTCGACACGCTTGAGGTCCAGGTGGAGGTCAACGAGAAGACTTTCTCTGACGAGATCAAGGTGTTGCAGGATCTGTCCAACCGAATCCGCAAGGAAATCAAGGATCTTCTCGGCGTGACCTGCAAAGTGCGGCTCGTCGAACCCAAAAGTCTTGCCCGCAGCGAGGGCAAGGCCAAGCGCGTTATCGACAACCGGCCGCAGCGCTGATTCCAGGTACAAAACAGGGAAGGGGGAGACATGAAAGTCGAACAGATTTCCATTTTCATCGAGAACAAGTCGGGGCGTCTTGCCGAAGTCACTGATGTTCTGGGCAAAGCGGGAGTGAACATCCGTGCCCTGTCACTGGCGGACACTTCAGACTTCGGCATCCTGCGTCTGATCGTCGACAAAACCGATCAAGCGCAGAAAGCTTTGAAGGACAAGGGCTTTACCGTCAATAAAACGGAAGTGGTCGCCGTGGAAGTTCCCGATCGCCCCTCCGGCCTGTGCGGCATTCTGCAGATCCTCGACTCGGCCGGGGTCAATGTCGAGTACATGTATGCGTTTGTCGAACGCTGCGGTCAGAATGCCGTGATCATCTTCCGATTCGATGACACCGAAGGAGCCATTCGGGTGCTGACTGAAAAAGGGGTTACCGTGCTGGCTGGAGAACGCGTCTACTCCATGTAAAACCGTTCAGCATGGGGCCGCAACGCCCCTGACAAGGGCCACTTTACGCCATCCCTAGCCGTTTGTTTGGCGCCATCCCTGGCGCCAAACACCCTTGTCAGGGGCGTTGCGGCCCCATGCTGGGTCAATTGACACAAAAGGCTTGTTGTATGATGATATGGGATCCCGACCGGGAATGCATGGCGCGAGAGCCCCTGGAAGCTCTGCAGCTCGAGCAGTTACAGACGACTCTTGAGCGGGTCTACCGTCATGTGCCGTGCTACCAGAAGAAGTTTCTCGAATACGGTGTCAGCCCGCGGGATCTGACCAGCCTGAGCGACCTGGGCAAATTTCCCTTCACGACCAAAGAAGATCTGCGGCTGAATTATCCTTACGGGATGTTCGCCGTTCCCCTGCGAGACGTTGTGCGCATTCACTCATCGTCCGGAACCACCGGTAAGCCCACGGTGGTCGGTTACACCCGCGACGACCTCGACAATTGGACCGAGTTGGTGGCCCGCATGATGACCGCTGCCGGCGTGACCGCTGACGACATCGTGCATATCGCGTTCGGCTACGGACTTTTTACCGGCGCCTTCGGCCTGCATTATGGCGCAGAGCGGATTGGCGCCTCGGTCATTCCCATCTCCAGCGGCAACACCGAAAAGCAGATCATGATCATGCAGGATTACCAGTCTTCTGCTCTGGTCTGTACCCCCTCCTACGCACTTACCATCGCCGACCATCTTGAAAAGATGGGAATTGCTCCCGACAGCCTCAAGCTGCGCGTCGGTCTTTTCGGGGCCGAGCCCTGGAGCGAGGAGATGCGCCGCGAGATCGAGCAGCGCCTCGGCGTGCTGGCCACCGACAACTTCGGCCTCTCCGAAGTCATGGGGCCGGGCGTTGGTGGAGAGTGCGAATACAAATGCGGCATGCACATCGCCGAAGACCACTTCCTGGCTGAAATTATTGACCCGCAGACCGGCGAAGTTCTGCCGCCCGGTTCTGTCGGCGAGCTGGTGCTGACCACACTGACCAAGCAGGCGTTTCCCATGATCCGCTACCGCACGCGCGACATTACCCGCCTGCATTACGAAACATGCAAATGCGGCCGCACCATGGTCCGCATGGAGAAGACCCGCGGACGCTCCGACGACATGCTGATCGTCAAAGGGGTCAATGTCTTCCCCACCCAGATCGAAGAAGTTCTTTTCCAGGTGGAAGGATGCGCCCCCCACTACCAGTTGGTTCTCGACAGGGAAGGGCACATGGATACCCTCGAGGTCCAGGTTGAAGTTAACGAGAAGATCTTCTTCGACGAGATGAAAAAGCAGCGGGCATTCGTCGCCATGGTGGAAAAACGGCTGGCTGCCACGCTAGGCCTGCGAGCCCGTGTCAAGTTGGTGGAACCTTCCTCGATTCCCCGCCATGAGGGCAAGGCCAAGCGCGTCATTGACCGACGCAAGGCGTGAATAATACACAGATGTTTTTGCTTGACATTTCTCACCGAATCCAACATAATCCCGACGCATTGGTTGACGGGGCGTAGCGCAGCCTGGTAGCGCACCTGCATGGGGTGCAGGGGGTCGGAGGTTCAAATCCTCTCGCCCCGACCAACTAATCAAGAGCATTCAGGTCGATCTTCGGATCGGCCTTTTTGCGTTTGTAGGCTTCACTGGCATTGCTTGACTCTTCTGCTATCACCTGATAGCATTTTTTATGAGAAGAGGAGGAAAAATCATGACCCGGCAACTGAATTTAAGAGTCCACGATGAGTTTGCTGAAAGGCTGGAACGGCTTTCCCGCAAGACAGGAAGGTCTATGGCTGCAGTTCTCGAAGCTTTGGGAACTCCCGCTTTGGAAGCAGCAGAAAATGATATTCGATTTGAGGAAGATGCGCTTGCGGCCTGGGAAGAGTTTGAATTGACCGGTGACTATGTGACGCAAGACGGGATACACCGCCTGTTTGATGATGCTCTTGACCGTGCCAGAACGATTTCGGAGAAACGCGGGCAATGACGCGAGAGGTGATTGCCACGCCATTATTCGCCCGGCAACTGAAGGAGTACCTTGACGAATATGCAAACTTGGGAGCAGTCCGATTTGTCGAACGCCTGCACCAGAGTTATCAGGAGATGGTTGAAAATATCAGCGTTTTTGAAGAGCTTGCGCCGGCGCGAAGAAGATCTGTTGCTGGAAAAAAAATAACAGTCAGGGAGTACGTATTGAATGCGGGTGCGCGTGATTTTCTGGTTCTTTACTGGATCCCACCTGAAGACTCTGAACCGGTTCTTCTTCTGAATATCCGCATTGGCGGTCAGAATAGGTTCCGCTGGAAAGAGAAGAAGCCGCGCTGAAGCTGATGAAACCTAAGCTTATAACTACACAGAGTGCAAGGAGAACGCAACGATGACGGCCGTCGGCTTTGTCTATCTGGCCGTGATCCTGATTGCTTATACGATCGCAACCCGCCTGGATAAAACCAAAACCCGAGATTCCCTCGCTATTGCCCGTAAATCCTTTATCAAAATCCTGCCGCTGCTGTTTGCTGTTTTCCTCCTGATTGGTCTGTTCCAGGTGTTTCTGCCAGCCGAGTTAATCGAACGATGGCTGGGGGAAGCTTCAGGTGCGGCTTCGCTCCTGATTGCGACAGTCGCAGGTGCAGTGGCCATTGGACCACCGCTGGCGGCTTTCCCTCTGGCCGGGTCCTTACTGGAGGGCGGTGCCTGGCCGCCGGCCATAGCTGCCTTTATCGTGTCCTGGATCTCCGTCGGCCTGGTGACGCTGCCGTTTGAAGCGTCGGTCTTCGGGCCGCGCTTTGCCGTGACGCGAAATATTCTGGTCTTTCTTTCGGCCATGCTGATCGGCCTGCTTGCCGGAGGGTTGCTGTGAGGACGCTGGCAGGATTTGTTCGGGATCAATGGCTGCTGGTACTGGCGCTGGCTCTTCTGGGGTGGGCGTTCAGCGTAGCGCCCTCAAGAGCCTTTGAAGCGCTGGAAGTCTCCATACGCTCTTTTCTCCAGGTATTGCCTCTGATTATTGCCATCATGGGTTTGGTCGGCCTGATTCAGGGGTGGCTCAGTCGCGACTTCATTGCGCGAGCGCTGGGTCGGGAAGGGGGCACAAAGGCTCTGTTTCTGGCCGCGATCAGCGGCATGGTTCTAATAGGACCTGCCTACCTGATTTTTCCGATCCTGATGACCATCCATCGCCAGGGCGCGCGCTGGGCGGTGATTGCCACGGTTCTATTCAGCTATGCCGTTAAAATCCAGATGCTGCCGCTGGAAGCCGGCTATCTCGGCTGGCAATTCTCGCTGGCGCGAACGCTGTTGACGCTGCTTTTCGCTGTCCCGGTCGGACTTCTGGTTGAGTGGATGATGGGGGAGAATGATAAAGAGTAACCGGCCATAGTCTTTCTAGCTATCTGACATTATTATAATGGGTCGCATAAGATATATTATGTAAACTTTTATAATGGTTTGGTCTGCAATGGCGGTTGATGAGAATTCTGCTCTCTACCCGATACTGGCCAGTTCGAGGCGACTGCCCCAGCGATCAAGAAGTGCCTGACGAGTGTCAGCGTATTTGGGATGGGAATCGAAATCGGGATCTGAGGCCAAGGCAAAAGCTTCCTGGCGGGCCTGCTCCAGAATGCGGCCGTCTCTCAAAAGATTTGCGACGCGGAAATCCGGCAGGCCTGCCTGGCGTGTTCCGAGAAATTCTCCTGGTCCACGTATCTCCAGATCCGCCTCTGCGATTCTGAAACCATCGGTGGTCTCCGACATGACTTTGAGACGTCTGGCGCCATCCTCGCTGCAATTCCTTGAGCGAACCAGCAGACAATAACTCTGAGCGCTGCCACGTCCGACCCGCCCTCGAAGCTGATGCAGCTGAGCCAGGCCGAAACGTTCTGCGTGTTCGACCATCATAACGGTTGCGTTTGGCACGTCGACCCCAACCTCAATGACGGTCGTGGAGACCAGCGCGTGGATTTCACCTGCCTTGAAAGCTGCCATTACGCCTTCTTTTTCCGCAGGCTTCATGCGTCCATGCAGCAACCCGATGCAGAAGCCGTGGAAGACCTCTTCTGCCAGTTGCTCTGCAGCCTGGGTTGCGGCTAAAAGGTCACTTTTTTCGGACTCTTCCACCAATGGATAGACGATATAGGCTTGCCTGCCCTCTTCTATCTGCTTTCTAATGAAATCATAGGCATCTTCGCGTTTTGATTCAGAAACCTCGCGCGTTTTGACGGGAGACCGGCCGGGTGGCATCTGGTCGATGATTGAAACAGAAAGATCGCCGTACAGGGTCAGGGACAGGGTTCGCGGGATCGGCGTGGCGGTCATGACGAGGATGTCGGGATTCTCTCCTTTATGGCGCAAAATACCCCGCTGAACGACTCCGAAGCGATGTTGTTCGTCGATAATGCCGAGACCGAGGTGTTTGAAATCCACACCTTCCTGAAGTACGGCATGAGTCCCGACAACAAGATGAGCCCGCCCTTCCCTGATTTCTTCATAAACGGCCTGTTTTTCCTTTGTCGACAGCGAACCGGACAACAGAACCGCTTTCAGACCGAGTTTGTCGAGCCATTGGTGAAACTGGATGTAGTGCTGCTCGGCGAGAATTTCGGTCGGCGCAATCAGCGCAACCTGGGTATTGTTTTCAATAGCGACCAGCGCGGCCATGAGCGCAACGATGGTCTTGCCGCAGCCGACATCCCCCTGCACGAGACGGTGCATGGGATGGATCGACATCATGTCGTGCTTGATCTCTCCCAACACCCTGCGCTGGGCTTCCGTCAGTCGAAACGGCAGCATGGCAGCCAAAGGCTTGGTATAGATATGATTGACATTAAATGCGATACCGCGTTCGAGAACAATGCCGCGGCGCTTGAGCGCGAGTCCAAGTTCAAGAAAAAAAAATTCATCGAACACCAGGGAGGATCGAGCCTGCTCCTGGCCTCGTTCCTCATCGAACGATTCGTTTTCACCAACCTCAGGCCAGTGGCATTGCCGCAGCGCGATATCGAGTGGGAGAAAATTGTTTTTTTGGAGGATTCCGGAAGGGACAGGTGAGACAACCAAAGGAGCGTAGGTGTCGACCACCTGCTTGAAGATTTTACGGGCGACTTTCTGTGACAGCCCCTCGGTCAGGGGATAAACGGGCAGAACACGTCCGAAACTCAGCGGATCGGCAGCCATCACCTCTTCAAGGGATCGGCTGCCGAGAAGTTCGGTGTCAGGATGATGAACCTCGCGCACCGCACCGAACCGCTTGAGTTCACCGGTAAAAACTGCCCGTGTTCCAACTGCGAACCTTTTGCTCAGCCAGGGTTTGTTGTAGCGGAACCATTTAAGGCTGACCTGCCCGGTCCCGTCACCGACAATGACTTCGAAAAGGCGCTTGCGTGCCCGGGGCGTCGTTGTTTCACCGGCAGCGAGAACCTCACCGACAAAGACCTCGCGGTGCCCGCCGCGAAGCTGAGCGATGCGGCGCACCTGGCGACGGTCTTCATAGCGAAGCGGCAGCGTGTAAAGGACATCCTCGACCGTTGCAAGTCCGGCCTTCGCCAGGGTTTTCTCAAGTTTTGGCCCCACACCCTTGATGCCGGCAAGAGAAGTCGCCAGCAATTCCCGGCTGCGGGCGTAGTTCGGTTTCGGGGGCATCTACCCTGCCCTTGGTCAGAAAATTATTTCTGCGACTCGAAGATCGCGTTGAGATCCCGCAGCAATTCCTTGATATCCACGCCATGTGCCAGAGCACCCTGCCGGAGACGTTCATGACGGGCGCCGCCGCACCCGGCGCAGGCCATGTTGTACCCGGCGAGAACCTTGGCCACGGCCGGATCCATTTTGAGGATCTCCTGAAAGGTCATCTCTTCATTGATTCTGGGGGTCATATCGATGCGTTCCTCTGTCGTTGTAAAATAGTGCTCCCGATGCCCTACGGAAAAAGGCCCGCAAAACGGGCCTTCGTATCGTATTTTATTCAGCCGGGAGGTGCAACCTATTCTTATTCATATTTGATGTCGATGATTTCATAGGTCTTGAGCCCTGAAGGGATCTTGATGGTGACCTCCTCATCAAGACGATGCCCGATAAGCGCCTTGGCCACAGGGGAATTGATGGAGATCTTGCCGTGCTTCAGATCAGCTTCATCCTCGCCCACGATCATGTAGGTGACCTCATTGCCGGAATCAACGTCGAACAAAGTAACTTTTGCACCAAAAACCACTTTGTCGGTATCAAGTTCTGCAGGATCAATCACCTGGGCACGGGCCAGCTTATCATTGATCTCCTGAATACGTCCTTCAACCCACGCCTGGCGTTCTTTTGCCGCGTCGTATTCCGCATTTTCGGAAAGGTCGCCGTGGCTGCGGGCTTCAGCGATATCCTGAACGACTTTGGGGCGCTCCACGCGAATGAGGTTTTTAAGCTCCTCTTTTAGACGAATCTGGCCTTCACGCGTCATGGGGATGGTCTGGCTCATGGTACGGTAATTCCTCGCTCGATGATAAAAATTAAGGGCGGGGATTACCCGCCCGTAAAGTTAACGATTATTCTGGCCCGAGGGCCTTATCGGCTGCTCATTGGTCAAAATAATACTCTTGCAGCGGTTTGACGTCAAGACTTTCTCGCTGCACTGCGACAATTCCGTCGACCGCCGCCCTGATTCCGGCCATTGTGGTGTAGTAAGCCACGTTGTACATCAGGGCGCTGCGCCTGATGGAATAGGAGTCAGCCACCGACTGGGCACCGAAAGTGGTGTTGAAAACCATATCAATTTCATGGCTTTTTATCGCATCGACAATATGTGGTCTACCCTCTTTGACCTTATTGATATCCTCGCAGGAAACGCCCTTTTCCCTTAGAAAGGCAGCCGTGCCGCGTGTGGCGACGATCCTGAAACCGGCCTCGGCGATTTTACGTGCCGGTTCGAGGATGTGTTTTTTATCCGAGTCCTTCACGCTGATGAAGACCGTGCCCTGGGTCGGCAGCTTGACGTTGGCACCCAACTGGGCCTTGGCGAAGGCGTGACCGAAATCCGCATCGATCCCCATGACCTCCCCGGTCGATTTCATCTCCGGCCCGAGAAGGGTGTCCACTCCCGGGAATTTGACAAAAGGAAAGACGGCTTCCTTGACTGAGATATGAGGCGGCACCACATAGCCGCTGACATTGAGTTCTTTCAGAGTCTTGCCGGCCATCAGGCGAGCAGCGATCTGGGCCAGGGGGCGACCGGTCGCCTTGGAGACGAACGGCACGGTACGGCTTGCGCGGGGGTTGACTTCAATCAGATAGATAGTGCCCTGCTTTACCGCAAACTGGATATTCATCAGCCCGACCACGTGCAGTTCAAGGGCAAGAGCCACCGTCTGACGCTTGATCTCTTCAACCAACTCCTCGTTGAGAGAATATGGCGGCAGAGCGCAGGCGGAGTCTCCGGAATGAATACCAGCCTCCTCGATATGCTCCATGATTCCGCCGATGACCACCTCCTGTCCATCGCACAGCGCATCAACGTCGACTTCGATCGCGTCCTCGAGAAACTTGTCGATCAGGATTGGATGCTCCGGCGAGGCCTCAACGGCAAACTTCATATAATTGCGCAGCTGAGTCACGTCGTAGACGATTTCCATGGCCCGCCCGCCCAGTACGTAGGAGGGGCGAACGACGACGGGGTAGCCGATTCTCTCAGCAACTTTTTCAGCTTCTTCGAAAGACCGGGCCAGACCATTGGCAGGCTGCTTGAGGTCGAGCTTGTGCAGCAGCGCCTGAAAACGCTCGCGATCCTCGGCGCGGTCGATGGCATCGGGCGTGGTGCCGATAATGGGGACTCCGGCTTTTTCCAGCGCGACCGCAAGCTTCAGAGGCGTCTGGCCGCCGAACTGCACGATGACACCTTCGGGCTTTTCCTTTTCGACAATTTCAAGGACGTCTTCAAGGGTCAGCGGCTCAAAATACAGACGGTCGGCCGTGTCGTAATCGGTGGAAACCGTTTCGGGGTTGCAGTTCACCATGATCGTTTCAAAATCATCCATGGCGGCAGCGAAAACGCCGTGGACGCAGCAGTAATCGAACTCGATACCCTGACCGATGCGATTCGGGCCACCGCCGAGGATCATGATCTTGCGCCGATCGGTGGGGGCCGCTTCACACTCCTGCTCGTAGGTTGAGTACAGGTAGGGCGTGTAGGCTTCAAATTCAGCGCCACAGGTATCGACCCGTTTGTAGACCGGGCGTACACGATATTTATGGCGCAGCTGCCGGATATCTCCTTCGGTGACGCCCCACAGAAGCGCGAGGCGCTGATCAGAAAAGCCGTATTGCTTGGCCTTGAGCAGCATGGAGCCCAGGTCTTCTCCGTCGCGGGCTACCAGTTGGCGGTTTTCCCGGAGAGTCGATTCAAACCGGATGATCTGCTCGATATTGCGCAGAAACCAGGGATCGATCCATGTCAGATCATGTATCTCTTCAACAGAAAAACCGGAACGCAGGGCATCGCCCAGGTACCACATGCGCTCCCAGTTGGGGGTGCGCAGTTTCTGCCGCAGAAGATCAAGTTCCGATTCGGACAGGGCGCGCCGCTCATCTTCCGGGCTTTGGAAGAAGCGGCTCTCGAAACCGGACGAACCGATTTCGAGCGAGCGCAGTCCCTTCTGCAGGCTCTCCTTGAAAGTTCGACCGATCGACATCACTTCGCCGACCGATTTCATCTGGGTAGTCAGAGTCGCATCAGCCTGGGGAAACTTCTCGAAGGTAAAGCGTGGGATTTTAGTGACCACATAATCGATGGTGGGTTCAAAGGACGCAAACGTCTCCCGCGTGATGTCGTTGGGGATTTCATCGAGAGTGTAGCCTACGGCGAGCTTGGCCGCGATTTTGGCGATGGGAAAACCGGTCGCCTTGGAGGCGAGCGCAGACGAGCGCGAAACACGCGGGTTCATCTCGATAACCACCATGCGGCCGTCCTGCGGGTTGATACCGAACTGGATATTGGAACCGCCGGTATCCACACCGATCTCGCGGATGATGCGGATCGAAGCATTGCGCAGTATCTGATACTCTTTGTCAGTCAGGGTTTGTGCCGGCGCCACGGTAATCGAATCGCCGGTATGAACCCCCATCGGGTCGAAGTTCTCGATGGAGCAGATGATCACGACATTATCCGCCGTATCGCGCATGACTTCAAGTTCGTATTCCTTCCAGCCAAGAACCGATTCTTCGACCAGGATTTCATTGGTCGGAGAGGCATCGATCCCCGCCATGGCCATCTCTTCATACTCCTCGCGGTTGTAGGCGATGCCGCCTCCGCTGCCGCCCAAAGTATAGGACGGACGGATAATTGCGGGAAAACCGATCCCTTCAATAATATCCATCGCTTCCTGATAATTGTGGGCGAAGGCTGAACGCGGCAGGCCAACTTTGATGCGCTCCATGGCAGCCTTGAAGAGGGTTCGGTCTTCGGCCATCTCAATGGCCGGCAGGCGAGCGCCGATCAGTTCAACCCCGAACTTTTCAAGCACGCCGTTGCGCGCCACCGCCACAGCGGTATTCAGGGCGGTCTGGCCGCCAAGGGTGGGCAGGACTGCGTCCGGACGCTCTTTTTCAATGATCTTAGCGAGCGTTTCCGGAGTCACCGGTTCGACATAGGTGCGGTCGGCAAAATCGGGGTCGGTCATGATGGTGGCCGGGTTGGAGTTAAGCAGCACCACCTCGAACCCTTCTTCTTTAAGCGCCTTGCAGGCCTGGGTGCCGGAGTAATCGAACTCGCAGGCCTGACCGATGACGATAGGACCGGCGCCGATAATCAGAATCTTTTTTATATCAGTACGTTTAGGCATGTTTTTTCTCTTTTTCCATCATGGCGATAAAACGCTCGAAAAGATAGGCTGCATCGTGAGGACCGGGAGAGGCTTCGGGATGATACTGCACCGAGAACGCCGGGATATCGCGGCAGGTCAAACCCTCCACCGTATTGTCGTTGAGGTTGGTGTGAGTCTGGATGGTATCATCGCTGAGGGAATCAGCATCAACCGCAAAACCGTGATTCTGCGCGGTAATTTCTACGCGTCGGTCGTCGCTTCGCTGAACCGGCTGGTTACCTCCACGATGGCCGAACTTGAGCTTGAACGTTTTTCCGCCCAGCGCTAATGCAAGCAACTGATGACCGAGACAGATGCCAAACAGGGGAACCTTGCCGAGAAGTTCACGGATGTTCTCCTGGGCATACACAATCGGTTCGGGATCGCCCGGCCCGTTGCTGAGAAAGACACCATCAGGGTTCATGGCCAGCACGTCTTTTGCAGGCGTAGTGGCCGGAACGACCGTGACATCGCAGCCGGCTGCGACCAGCTTGCGCAGAATGTTGCGCTTGATGCCGAAATCATAAGCCACGACACGGAATCGAGAGGGCTTGGCGCCCTTGAGGTACCCTTCCCCAAGATTCCAGGGGCCTTCATCCCAATGGTAGGGTTTGTCGCAGGTCACCTCCTTGACCAGGTCGCGTCCCACCAGCGGCGGCGCCTTGCGTGCCTTGGCGACAACGCTTTCAGGGTCGAGATCAAGAGAGCTGATGATCCCGTTCTGCGCTCCTTTGTCGCGGATGTGACGCACGAGAGCGCGGGTGTCGATCCCCTGAATGCCGACGATGCCGTTTTCCTTGAGGTAAGCATCCAGACTCAATGACGAGCGCCAGTTGCTGGGAAAATCGCACGCCTCTTTAACGACAAAACCTGACAGAAACGGCTGTCGGGATTCAACATCCTCGAGATTGATGCCGTAATTACCAATCTGGGGATACGTCATGGTGACAATCTCCCCGCAGTAGGAGGGGTCGGTCAGGATCTCCTGATACCCCGTCATGCTGGTATTGAAGACGACCTCACCGGTCGTCTCTCCCGTCGCTCCAAGCGCGGTGCCATGGAACACCCGGCCGTCGGCCAGAGCCAGAATGGCTTTCATAAGCTGAAATTCTCCTTCAAGTTGTTTCTATCTTTTCACGAAAAAGCTTCTGTTTTTAAAGACTTTTACAGTCAAAAAAGCAGGGTGTGAGGAGGGCTTGCGGCAAGGGTGTTTGTCGCTAGGGATGGCGACAATCAAGCCCCAGGGATGGGTCCATGCGTCCCTTGACGCAAGCCCTCCTCACACCCTGCGGCTCGATGCGGTTGTTAAAACCAATACCAATCAACCTTTGCGATAAGCGATCTTTCCATCAACAATCGTATGGGTGGCAACCCCCTTGAGCTTCCACCCGTCAAACGGGGTGTTCTTGCTTTTGGAAACCAGGTTTGCGGCGGAAACCGTCCAGTTGTGGTTGAGGTCGATGATGGTGACGTCGGCCGGTCGTCCCACCTCCAGAGTGCCCCCGGAGAGGTTTAAGGCCCGTGCGGGGTTGATGGTCAGCTTGGCAATGGCATCCTTAAGGGAGAGGACCCCATCGTCCACCAGGCGCAGAGTCAGAGGCAGGGCCGTTTCAAGCCCGACAACACCGTAGAGAGCGATATTGAATTCAACATTTTTTTCATCGATGTGATGGGGAGCATGATCAGTAGCAATGGTGTCGATAGTTCCGTCAGCCAGACCTTCGCGCACCGCCTCCAGATCATCCGCATCGCGCAGGGGCGGATTCATTTTGGCATTGGTATCGTAACCGCGCACCGCTTCTTCGGTGAGGGTGAAATGATGCGGTGTCGCCTCGCAGGTCACCCGCACGCCGCGCTTTTTTGCCTGCCGCACAATATCGACAGCCGCCCGGGTCGACACATGAGCTACATGCAGATGCGCGCCTGTGAATTCAGCCAGCATCACTTCGCGGGCCACGGCCGCAGCTTCAGCCACCCAGGGAATCCCCTTGAGTCCAAGCTCCGTCGCGACAAAACCTTCATTCATGACCCCCTGCCCCACCAGGTCGAGATCTTCCGAGTGGGAGATAATCGGCAGGTTGAACGGCTTGGCATATTCCAGCGCCCGGCGCATCAGTTCGCCACTGCCGACCGGATGCCCATCGTCGGAGAAAGCCACGCACCCCGCATCGCGCATGTCGCCCATCTCCGTCAAAGACTCACCCTTGGACCCCTTGGTGATGGCACCGACCGGGTAGACCCGGCAGACACCCTGCTCCGTCGCACGGGTTTTAATATAGGTCGTCACAGTATGATTATCATTGACCGGTTTGGTGTTGGGCATGCAGGCAACCGCCGTAAATCCCCCCGCCACCGCAGCACGTGTACCGCTGGCGATATCCTCCTTGTATTCAAAGCCGGGATCGCGCAGGTGAACGTGGATGTCGATCAGCCCGGGAGTCACCAATTGACCTTTGGCATCGATCGTTTCATCAACGCCCTGCCCTTGAATATCCTTGTCGATCTGACTGATCGTGCCGTCCTCAATCAACAGATCGAGGGTGTCGTCGACACTGTGTGCCGGGTCCAGAACTCTGCCACCTTTAATCAGTATCTTCATGGTATCTTTATCTCCTCGGAAATCGGCTTTATGCGTTGTCGCTCTGCTCACCGCCCAGAACCAGGTAGAGAGCCGCCATGCGAACGGCCACCCCGTTTTCCACCTGATCGAGAATGACGCTCTGCCCACTATCTGCAACATAGCTCGAAAGCTCCACCCCGCGATTGACCGGACCGGGGTGCATCACCAGCGCGTCAGGTGCGGCCAGCGTCAGGTTCTGCGGGTTGAGGCCGTAAAACTTGGCGTATTCACGCAGCGTCGGAAGGAGCGTCTTTCCCTGCCGTTCAAGTTGAATGCGCAGCATCATGACAACGTCAGCATCTTTGATGGCTTCACGCATATCGGTGTACACCCTGGCCCCAAGGCGCTCGATTCCGGGAGGAATCATGGTGCCGGGGCCGGCCAGGCGAACCTCGGCGCCCATGCGGGTCAGGCCGTAAATATCGGAGCGCGCTACGCGACTATGTGTAATGTCGCCGATGATCGCTACCTTGAGTCCCTCGATACGCCCCTTGTGCTGACGGATGGTCAGCATGTCAAGCAAGGCCTGGGTGGGATGTTCGTGAGCCCCGTCACCAGCATTGATAATGGAGCAATTGAGCCGCTGCGCCAGATAATGCGGGGCACCCGAAGCGCTGTGGCGCATAACGATGATGTCGGGATGCATCGCCTCGATATTGCGCGCGGTATCTTCGAGAGTTTCCCCCTTGACCACCGACGAGCTTGAGGCCGTGATGTTGATCGTGTCGGCGGAAAGACGCTTGCCCGCAATCTCGAAAGAGGTCCGGGTACGCGTGCTGGCTTCAAAAAACAAGTTGATGATCGTTTTGCCGCGCAGCGTCGGAACCTTCTTGATGTCGCGGGCATTGATCTCCTTGAAACTGTCCGCCGAATCAAGAATAAAGCCGATGTCCTCTTTGCTCAATTGCTCTATTCCCAGAATATGCTTGTGCCGAAAAGCCATGAAACCCTCCATGCAAAGGATCGTGGGCGTACGCTTTGTTTTGCGCCCCGCTGAAAATGATTATTTTTTGGCCAGCGTAACTTCGACAGGGCGGGCATCCTCATCGAAATGAACACGAATGTCTTCCTCCCGGGAGGTGGGAACATTGCGCCCCACGAAATCGGGGCGGATGGGCAGTTCGCGATGCCCCCGGTCCACCAGAACCGCCAACTGTATGGAACTCGGACGACCGAGATCCATCAAGGAATCCATGGCCGCCCGGATAGTGCGACCGGTATAGAGAACATCGTCGACCAGGACGACATGTTTGTCATCCAGGGGAAACGGGATCTCGGTCTTGCCAACGACACGATCCGACCGCGCTGAAAGGTCGTCACGGTACAGCGTGATATCGAGAACGCCCAGGGGAATTTTTTCCCCCTCGATGTCCGCAATGCGCTCGCGCAGTATTGCGGCAAGGTCGTCTCCTCCGGTCCGGATACCCACCAGGACAACATCCCGAACGCCTTTGTTGCGCTCGAGTATTTCATGGGCGATGCGGGTCATAGCGCGGTTGATGCCGGCCTGGTCAAGAATGACAGTGGTATTCTTCTGTGCCATAACTCCTCCGTTTACTCATCGGATGTGTTGGGCAAGCCCAGGCAGCCGAAGCAGTATTTTGGGCATAAAAAAAGTACCTCGGCACACTCGGTGCGAAGGTACTTGATACACGTATATTGTTTTTCTTTTGATCATGATGGGTCATCCCTTGCTAACCTCTCGGATTAACTTAAAAGGAGACAAAAAATCAGTGAGCTAAATTTTCCGGACTATATCAGCCCTTGAAATGATCGTCAAGCTAATCTACGTAATTTTTTTCTGAGGCACAGAAGGTCAGTATATCGGGCGACCTATGCGATTGAATCGGGGCCAGGTGTTCTCACTGTCCCAGGACCAGTATTTGATGAACGCCAGGCCTTTGATGTTCTCCTGCGGGACATACCCCCAGAAGCGACTGTCAAAGGAATGATCCCGGTTGTCCCCCATGACGAAATAATGCCCTTCCGGAACCCGCACCGGTCCGAAAAAATCCCGCGGAGAGGCTTTCTCCGGCAATACGTTGGGATCTTTATGGACCTCCTCGGGGATTTCATAGTGCTCACCGTTGACATACACCTTTTTTGAACGAACTTCGATCTTATCACCGGGCAAACCAACGATACGCTTGATAAAATCCTTGCGCTGAAAGAAGGATTTGTCCTTGTCGCCGGGAAACTCAAACACAATCACGTCGCCGCGCCGAGGGTCGCGAATCGGCAGAAAGGAGATGTCGGTGAAAGGAATCTCCGTTCCATAAAGAAACTTGTTGACCAGCAGGTGATCACCGATCAGAAGAGTGTCTTCCATGGAGCCCGAGGGAATTTTAAACGCCTGTACGACAAAAGTGCGGATAATCAACGCCAGAATCAGCGCGACAAATAAAGCTTCTCCGTATTCGCGATACCAGGGGCGCTTGATCGGTTCGGGAGACGGGCTCTCCGGTGTAGGGTTGGGTGAAATCTCTGACATCGCTTATTCTTTCACTTTGAGGATGGCCATAAAGGCCTCCTGCGGCAACTCCACGCTGCCGACCTGTTTCATGCGTTTCTTGCCTTCCTTCTGCTTCTCCAGAAGTTTGCGCTTTCGGGAGATATCACCGCCGTAGCATTTAGCCGTGACGTCCTTGCGCAACGCCTTGACCGTTTCCCGGGCCACCACTTTGTTGCCGATTGCAGCCTGTAACGCCACTTCATACTGCTGGCGAGGGATGAATTCCTTCATCTTGCTGACCAGTTCCTTGCCCCGGTAATAGGCCTTTTCCCGATGAACAATCAACGAAAGGGCATCCACCGTCTCACCGTTCACCAGGATGTTAAGGCGTACCAGGTCACTGGCCCGATACTCCAGCGGCTCGTAATCAAATGAGGCATAGCCGCGGGTCAGCGTCTTGAGGCGATCATAGAAATCAAGGACGATTTCGTTGAGGGGCAATTCGTACACCACCATCACACGGTTGGCCGTCAGGTACTTGATCTCTCGCTGAACACCGCGCTTTTCCTCGCATAGAGCCAGGACCTGGCCGACAAACTCGTTGGGCACATGAATCGAGGCCAGGATGAAAGGCTCTTCCATCTTCTCGATATACTGCACCTCGGGCAGCATATTGGCACTTTCAACCTTGATGGTTTCACCTTTGACCGTCGTCACATGGTAGACAACGGTCGGGGCGGTTGTAATAAGATCGACTCCGAACTCACGCTCAAGACGCTCCTGGATAATCTCCATATGCAACAGTCCCAGGAATCCGCAACGGAAGCCGAAACCCAGCGCCATCGAGTTTTCCGGTTCGAAAGAAAACGAGGAGTCGTTCAGCCGCAGCTTCTCAAGGGCATCGCGCAGGGTGTCGTAATCACCGCTGTCAATGGGGTAGAGCCCGGAGAAGACCATCGGCTTGACCACCTGAAATCCGGGCAGCGCCTTATCGGTAGGGCGGTCGACATGCGTCATGGTGTCGCCGACCTTGGCATCATGCACCACCTTGATGCTGGCGATCACAAACCCGACCTCTCCTGCGCTCAATGAAGGCACGGCGAGCGGATGAGGGGCGAACACACCGACCTGTGTCACCTCGTAGTTTTTACCGGTCTGCATCAGACGGATGCGGTCGCCTTTTTTCAAGGTCCCGTCGATGACGCGCACAAGAGTGATAACCCCCTGGTAGGTATCGTACCAGCTATCGAAGATCAACGCCTTCAGCGGCGCCTCCGGATCTCCTTCGGGCGGTGGAACCTTGGCGACGATATTTTCAAGGATTTCGTGAATCCCGATCCCGTCCTTGGCACTGGCTTCCACCGCATCGGCAGCATCCAACCCGATAATCTCCTCAATTTCCTCCTTGACGCTTTTGGGGTCGGCAGCGGGCAGATCGATTTTATTGAGAACCGGGAAAACCTCGAGATCCTGATCAATCGCCATATAAACGTTGGCCAGAGTTTGGGCTTCCACCCCCTGTGAGGCATCCACCACCAGCAGGGCCCCTTCGCACGCCTTGAGAGAGCGGCTCACCTCGTAGGAGAAATCGACATGGCCTGGAGTGTCGATAAGATTGAGCAGATACTCCCTGCCGTCATCGGCCTTGTAGACCAGGCGCACGGCCTGTGCCTTGATGGTGATCCCCCGCTCGCGCTCAAGCTCCATCTTGTCCAGAAACTGATCGGTTTTTTCCCGTGAGGTCAGGGTGCCGGTTTCTTCCAGCAGGCGGTCTGCCAGGGTGGACTTGCCGTGATCGATATGGGCGATAATTGAAAAATTGCGAATATGACTTCTTTTCATGGAGTATTCAATGACTCTGCAGAGATTGGGGTTTGCGAACTAAACCACTAGGATATACAGGATGGCGGGGCGTTTGTAAAGAACCGTCTCCCGGAAGAAGGTCAACGGCAGCTTTCTTCGTGTTCGAGGGCGTAGGCGCGCGCCAGATGGTCAACCAGTATATTTCCTGCGGTCTGAGCATCGGCCCCACAAGAAACAACCCCATCTTCATGCCCGGCCATGACGAAAATCCCTCGGGCCGGTGCATCGGTTTCGCGCCATATTCGGCGAACTTCCTCGGCCATCTCCGGTGTACCATAAGGCACTTCACTGCGGGTGGCCGACAGCCCCAGGGCACCCCCCTTGCGCCAGATATCCGGGCAATGGGCATGCATCACGCAGCCCAGTAATGGCTCCAGTTCATACAGAACGGCATGGGTCATAGATTCCGATGAGGGGCGAACCGGCCCCTGCGAGCGGATTTCATTGCGGCGGGTGTCCCAGGCGGCAACCATGACGCATTGCTGCGGGGTCAGTGCAGGCGGTGCACCGGTCTGGGTCCCCGTGATGAGAAACCCGCCTTCGCCGGCGCGCACGCTGATATTGCCGAATCCATATCCATCGTAACGCTCAGGGGTCTGCCCGACCAGGCCCAGATCATGAAGAATCCTGCGCCAGGCCAGAAGCTGCGCCAATCCTTTTTGGGCAGGCAGGGGGCCTTCTGTATGAAGACAGTTGAATTTAATGACCCCTTCAGGTTCATGTCCTGCATTCAAATTCATCATCAATTTTGATCCATTCGCAAAAACTTAGACGATAGCTAAGCAAAAATTTCGTCCTACAAGGCCTGGCGGTTTTTCAGGGGCGAAGACATACATCAGCTATGTCGAGGTCCTGAAAAAGCGCCCCAAGGCCGATATTTTTTGCGACGCCATCAATCTTCAAAGTAAATCGCCGAATGTGGGCAGACGGGAATGCAGATCCCGTCAAGGTCGCATTTATCTTCATCGATTATCGCACAACCCTGATGAAGCTCGATGGCGTCCTGCGGGCAGGCTTTGATGCACTCTCCCGTTCCCTGGCATTTTTTGGGGTCAACCTTGATTTTCATGGTATGGCCTCCTTTTTTATGTAGGCATAATGGCTGACAGTTATCGAGTTACCCCTTAATTCCTCACAGGTTTATTTATTACCGCGAAGAGTCGAGACACATAACACGCGCCTCTGCTTCCGCATAAATTTCATCTTCGATGGTCAACTGCGACACGACTTTAAAAATGCTGCGGCGGCGGTCCTTAACCTGCGCGCTGATCCGTACTTTCCTGCCAACGGGAACGGGCTTGCGAAACCGGACATTGAGTTCGGCGGTGACAAAGGTCTCGCCTTGAGTGCGGCAGGCGTAAATCCCGGCTTCATCAAGCAAGGTGCTGGTAATGCCGCCATGCACAACCCCCTGCCACCCCTGGTAGACAGGACCGAGCTCCATCTCGCAAGAGGCCGATTGCCGTTGTGAATCAAGAGTGAACTCTGCGTGCATTCCCTGTTCATTATCGGGTCCGCAGACAAAACAACCGCGATCTTTTTCAAAATCCATCGTTGGAATCATCCTTTTTTACCGGGATCGAGCCTCGGCGGATTGTCCACGCTGCGCCAGGGCCGTTTCATCCCGGCAGGCATCAAGCGCCTGGTGCCGCTCATCGGGAGGAAGATCCGCCAACTCGGAAACCGCCCGGTAAAAGGCACTCAAATCGCCCTTGTGTTCATCCAGCAACAACCTAAATGCAGGCACAAGATCGTGATACATGCTGACCGAGGCAAAATGCGCATTGTTCAAGGGACCCTCAACCCAGCGGTCATACCTGCCCTCCCCTCCCCAGCGCGAGCGTAGCTTATCATACTCCGAACGGAATTCATTTATAGCATGGGCTTTCTCTGCCCTCATGGTTTCCGGGTCAAAAGGGCTCTGGTAGATGGCGTCAAGCCTGGTGCGGGTCTGCTGCAGCAGCGCGAGAAAATCCTTCTGGCGCTGCAGGCGCTGATGGTACTGCTCAATCTGCTCCTGTTGCCCGCGGCTTTCAAGCCACCGCTCAACGCCGACCTGCTCGATTGTCTGTGCAAAGGCCTCGCTGAAGGCCGTATCTCCTTTGACATAAAGAAGCTGATGTGCGAGTTCGTGAAAAATCAGGCCGGCAAGGTGCGGGTCGTCGGCATAGCAGAAGGTATTCAGAACCGGATCGTCGAACCAGGAAAGTGTCGAGTAGGCCGGCACGCCGTACAGATGCACGTCATGCCCCCGACCTCGCATATCTTTGGCGAATCCGCGCGCATCTTCCTCCTGGAAATACCCCCGGTAGGAGACGCACCCGACAACAGGAAAACACCACGACATGGGTTCCAGGGAAAACTCCGGTGTGGAAACCACATTCCAGACAGCATGCGCACGGCCAAGATCCGCGTAGGAACGATAACTTTTATTGTCCGGCAGCAAGAGCTCCTGCGATGCGAAATCACGAATTTCAAGGACCGTGCGCAGCCTTTGCGCCAACGCGTCCGGTGTATCAGGCGCAGCGAGGATTTTGTCGATATCACGCCTCTGAGACATCAGCTGCCAATGCCCCGAAACGCATTGAGCGTAATATCCCACGTCGGTACAGGAGACAAGCAGAAGCGCGCCCGCCGCCAATCCTGAACACAGGCGTATCAGTGGTTTATTCCGCATGCTCATCGCTATGTTTAGCTTTCCCGGCATCCAGATGGGCGGCAATTGAGATCAGATCCACCATGCGGGGACGGAAATAAATGATCACGACAGCGGAAAAATTGGCAAAAAGAAAAAGATAAACCAGGCTGTCGCCGAACACGAATAAAGCCACGCCGAAAAGAGCGATACTCTCAGCCAGACCGAGGCAGAAGACAAGGACCGCCTGGTAAAGGCAGGCCGCCGGATGCAGTGTGTCGCCCGCTGACTTTTCAAGCTTTGCACAAATGCGTTTCACAAGCCGGCCGGGATGACCGCGCAGCACCCTGGCGCGCACATGACGGCAAACCAGGACATTGGCCAATGCAAGAACGACAAGAGAAAGGCGCATCGCCGGGAGCAGCCACTCCCCTCCCCAGGAACGATCCTGCCACACCGGGCCGAGAAAATAACCTATCGCCAGGTAGATAAAAGGTGCGAGCAGCATCATCGCCCAGAGGGTTTTCTGGCTCGCGAGATTGGTTTGAAGCTTTTCCAGATCCTGTTGTCTCAGCATGGTCGGCGCAGACCTCAACCCTGGGCGAAGCGATTCATGTGGATTTTATTCCAGTCGAGCGATTCAGCAGGATGCCCAGGTTTAGACTCGCCAGGGTAACCAATGCCGATAACGGCCTCCACGACATAGTGCTCCGGCAGATCAAGCAATTCCCTGAGATAATTTTCTGCGCTGATCTCTTCATTATGATCACGCATGCGAATCTGAGCCCAGCAGCTTGAAAGCCCCAGAGACTCAGCCGTCAACTGCAGGATGATTGAAGCGATGGAGCAATCCTCAACCCATACGTCACACTTTTCAGGGTCCGCAACAACCGCGACAACCAGAGGAGCATCGGCAAGAAAGGCCGAGCCATGCTCCTTCGCCAGGGCAATGCGTCGGCGCAATTCCGGATCTGTCGTAACGACAAACTCCCAGGGGTTGCGCCCGCGAGACGAAGGTGAACGCAGAGCGGCCTCCAGAAGCTGATCGACCTTCTCCTGCTCCACCGGACGGTCTTCATATTTGCGGATGCTGCGACGTTTTTTGAGCAGATCAAGAACCATTCAACATTCTCCTTGGACAGACTTCAATTAAGGACTTTCTGGCAAAAGCATCACTATGGATTTTTGTCTTTTCCCGTTTCAGGAAGCTGCGGCGGCGGCAACCTGGTTTCCTCCTCAGCATACCGGGCACCTGAGGATCGACCACCGCGGAAAAAATTTGCGATAATCTGTGCCAGCCGGCGAACACCACGCCAGATCCGCGGGAGAAGCCAGATCATGACGATCAGAAAGACCACCAGCAGCCCGAGAAAGATCCAGGGGTAATGCAGCGCTGTGAGCAATCCCGCCACGACACCGACATCCTCTGCAAGCGACGCCCCCCAATTGGAAAAAGGCTCAGGTGATGCGTTGATCAAAACACGCCCTCCGGCCTTGGTCGCATGAACCCCGGCTGTCAGGGTGCCACCGATCAACGCTGCGGAAAGGGAGATGGCCGGGTCGACATCCCCGACCGCTCCAGCCGCAAGCGCCGCGCCCGCCGGTATCCGTATAAAAGTGTGCAGCACATCCCAGGAGGTATCGACCCCCGGTGTTTTGTCGGCAAAAAATTCAACGAAATACATAAACCCCGCAGCCATCAGCACCACTGGATGGGTGAGGATCTGAAGATCGGGAGGCAGAGTCATGTTGCC
>NPID01001919.1_pt3 | contig 74235 bp, 54 predicted proteins | sample 8637491 | NCBI WGS metagenome assembly NPID01 (sample SAMN07420843, study PRJNA396082) | bioreactor metagenome | isolation source: sample BA6 brine-fed electro-methanogenic bioreactor BA | place: Japan: Kochi | collected 2016-06-14 | reverse complement strand
GGAGGGCGGTGCCGGGCTGATCATTCAAGAGGCTACCGCTGTAGAACGGCGGGGGCGTATATCAGCACAGGATCTTGGGATCTGGGAGGATGCTCAGATAGGGGGATTAAAGGAAATTGCAGCCGGGATTAAAGAATCGGGTGCTGCTGCAGGGATACAGCTGGCCCACGCCGGAAGGAAGTGCGGTGTCCAGGGAGAGGATGTAATATCCCCGTCACCGCTCATATTCAGCACTTCGCAACCTGGTTTTACATCACCCAGGGAGATGACAAAAGAGGATATGGACAATGTTCTTGCATCTTTTACCCTTGCAGCTGCCAGGGCACTGGAAGCCGGATATGATCTTATTGAAATACATGGGGCTCACGGTTACCTGCTGAACGAGTTTCTTTCTCCGCTTACGAATAAACGGAATGACAGCTATGGAGGCACTGCAGAAAACCGGGCCAGGTTTGCAGGAGAGGTAATACGGAGTGTTCGGTCCGTATGGCCTGCCGATAAAGCTTTGGCCTTGCGGGTATCGGCTGAAGATTTTTTTGAAGGGGGAAACACGGCCCCGGATGTTGCGGGGCTCATAAATCTCGTGAAATCAGAAGGGATCGATCTTATCCATGTGAGTACCGGGGGAGTGGTGGAAAAGGCGGTAATGAAACCGTATCCCGGATATCAGATTCCACCTGCCTCAGTAATAAAAAGGTTAACAGGCCTTCCGGTTATCGGTGGTGGATTGATTACCACAGCCGGGGAGGGCAATGATATCATAAAGCAGGAGCAGGCTGATCTTGTTTTCTATGGAAGGGAACTGCTGCGGAATCCCTTCTTTCCCCTTCTATCGGCAAGGAAGGCAGGGGTGGAACTTTCCTATTGGCCCCGGCAGTATCTCAGGGCCCGGTGAACAACCTTTCGGTGCTTGAACGAATGGTATTTTACCCTCGCAGATAGAAATGATACATTAAAAGCCGGGGCCCAACGGCCCCGGCAAATCCTCTCTCTCATGTGTAATAATTATTGTGTTCATTTCACTATTCTACCTCCCCCTTTAAACGCTCTCCGGTGAGGATGAGCAGTTCTCCCAGAAAGCGGGCTGCCCGCCTGGTACGCTGACTCGACCGGTGCTTGTTCAGCAAGCGTCGCTTTTCTGCCATGTGGAGGGCATCCTTTTGCCGCTCCCTTCCCATCTGAAAATGTTCCAGATCCGACTCAAACATCTTGAACCTCCTTGTTCAAGTGGCGGACCACCACACCTGAAGATGGTCCGCTTTTCAATCAGGTCGAAAAAAAAACCGCAGGACGATACCTGCGGTTTACTCAAGGGTCTACCCCCCGGGGGGAGAGAACCTTATTCATCTCCCCACTCCAAAAAAAAACCGCAGCCCGGCGGGCTGCGGCGATACTACCTGTTATGGATTTATCGGAGTGCAGACACACCAGTGACTTCTGTTATTGTTGCTGCCGGTACGGCGTTGAGTACTACAGATATCATCATATGTCCGCTCCTCCTTGAAAAAGTTTGACAACCTCTGGATGGTTGTTCTGATTTGATGGTTAATATTTTTACCGTATGTACATATTTTTGTCAAGCCTCTTGATCTGCGGAAATATTCAGGGCACGGCAATGTAGCGCAACTTGATGATACTTTATAGGGTAGAGGTTTTAAAGAGAATAAAGATCGCCAGCAGTTGCTTTAAGAACATTGTCTTGAGTCCCGAAAATGGTATTAAAATACCTGAGTTAAGAGTGAATCAAATTAATGTGTATACCGACCGAGGAAAATCTCGCTCAAGATATTAGTTAACCGTTTATGTAATGATCGTTTCATTCTTCTGTCATAACTATTTGACAACAGGATTTTTCGGATTTACACTTTATTTAATATATTAGCTTAAAATTTCAGGCATTATTCATCAGGCAAAGGAATAATGATGAAGAAGCAATTAATTTCTTTATTAGCTGTTTTGGTTTTATTTAGTTCTTTATTTTCTTTGTCTTGCACATCGGGTCCTGAAGGAGCAAAGAAGGACCAGACGCCGAAAAAAACGTCAGCTGAAAGCACTAATCTGTTAAGATCGCCGTATCCGGGCCCGCCGGAGATTTATCCTTTATTGCAGCAATGGGAAAAAGCTGTTCGCAATAAAGATATGGAATTAATTCGTGAGTTAATGCCCGAAGCCCAAATGAGCCTGGTTTCCGAGACAAGAGAAAGAATAGAATTCAACAGCTATCGGAGCATTGAAAGTTTCCGTTTTGATTATTTCAAGGATTTAGGGCCATATGAATCCTACAAAATAGGAAATTTACGTAAACTCCATGACGATGATCCTGATTTTAAACTGTATCAGTTCGATTATAGCCACCTTAATCGTGAATACAATGTATCGGAAGGAATTGGTTTCCATAAAACTGAAAATGAATGGCGGATTGCTTCTGTTAATTATATAAGAGGGCCTCGGGGAGCTTTTGTAACAAATCATTTAATGGCTGCGGCCGATATAAACGATGACGGCTTTCTGACTGCTGCCGATAATTGGCAGTATACCGATAATTTACACCTATTATTCAGCGGACCGCATGAAAATACAAGCAGTCTGGATCCGTTTTTTGATGCAAATGAAGACGGGTTTATAGAGCAAGATGAAATTGAGGCGGCTGCAGAATTGTATATTATGAAAGGAATGCGTTTTACCGAGACAGCTTTTAATATGGTAAACAGAGGAATAGATACAAATAATGATGAACATATGGATGATAAGGAATTACAAAAGGCTGTGGATCTTTTAAGCAGTCCCCTTGAAGCTGAGTATCTGAAAATACAAATTATTAATGATTTGTCCTGGCTACCGATTGCCGACTATATTTTCCAGTCCACTCCTCGGGCAGCGGTGACCTACCTTGATACCTTGGCTGACGCAAATGATGACGGCTGGATAGATGAAATTGAACAAAAAATAATGGAATCCGGTTTTGTGCATCAGCATAATGTTGAACATTACTTCGATGCAATCTTGGATAGAAATAATGATGGATTCATTGATTGGAACGAGCCATATGTTGTCTTGCAGGCTTCCGCAAAGGATTGGGGAAATGTCATGCTGACACCTCCTCCATATCCGGTACACACTCCGACCGATCATCTGCTGGATAAGAATGAAGACGGATTGGTCGATGAAGATGAATTAAAAACTCTGGTTATATTATTTTCGGGGCAAAAAGCAGCTGCTAACTTACTAAAATCTGAATTAAAAACCATTTTAGATTTGGACCAAAATAACAGTGTTGAAGAACAGGAAATACAAAAGGTTAAGGCAGTAATATGTTATCCAAGAAAGGTTAATTTGAAATCTTCACTGGAAATTGAAAGTGACAAAAATAGTGACGGTTTTTTAGATGTGACGGAAATTGGGATTATTGCCGGCAGCAGCGCGGGAACTCCGATAACTCATCTTGACGATAGAATTGAATTATACCGTTTGAAGGAAGCTTATTTTGAAGAAGAATCTTCCTTTAATAAAGCTTTTTTAAAAAACCGGGAAAGAATGAAAAGCAGAAACCTTGCCGTTTTAAATGTGGAGATAGGGATAACTTCCTTAAACCGGGAAATAACTGATTTGGTTACTGTTTTTGTTGAAAATGCGTTTGTTAATCAAGGGTCCATGAAATTAGTTGACCGCAGGAATCTGGATACATTGCTTGATGAAATGAAATTACAATATTCAGGTATTGTAAATGAAGACTCAATTGTTGAAATTGGTGAAATTGCTGGAGCAGAAATAATAGCGGTAAGTGAATTACATGAAATGGAAGGACGTTATTTTCTTAGTGTCAAAGTACTGGATGTAGCCACTTCTTCGGTTTTAGGTTCTTCGATAGCCAGTGCAGACAACAGTGAAGAATTGCTGAAAATGGCGAACGATGCTGTGCATAAGTTAATGTAAAGATGTTTTTTAAAATACAGTATCAATGCGGTAGAAGCACTGGAAGTGAAAGAAGAAAAAATCATGTGAACTGAACATAGATTGCCGATATTGAAGAAAAGTTATCCGCTATTGTAGAATCAAAGCTGGAAGAAGGGAGAATCTAGCTGCTGTATGATTAAAAACCGGTATGTAAACCGCGGTATAGACTTTATTATGAACAGTCTGGATTCCGATATCTCCGTTGATGATGTAGCCGCGTACTGCAATCTATCCAAATTCCACTTCTGCAGAACTTTCAAGGCGGAAACCGGAGAAAGCGTGTACCGTTTTATAAAACGCATGAAAATGGAACAGAGCGCCTTCAAGCTAAAAACGGAAAGCAAGGCGAGTGTTACCGAAATCGGTTTTCATTATGGCTACAGCTCTTCCAACTATAGCTGGGCCTTCAGAAAACACCATAAAGTATCCCCTGCAGCTTTCCGAAGAGGAATAGACAGATCAGCCGCAACCCACCCGTTCCTCAGTAATGAAGTTACGCTGTTAAAAACCTTCGATGAATACAAGCGGATGGTAGAAATACAGCATCTTGAGGATTTCAGGGTCATATATGAAAGGAGGATAGGCAACTATCTTGATCTCTCCGATAACTGGAGCGGGTTTATAGAAAGAAACAGGCGGTATATGAAAGCCGACACGCTCCTGATTGAAAGATCCTACGACGACCCGTCCATAGCAAATGTTAAAAACTGCCTGTACGATATCTGCATGACAGTATCCGGTAACTGTGCATCGGAGAATGAGGCAATCATAGAAGGCGGCCGATATGCCGTATATCGTTTCGAAGGCAGTATTGATGGGATTTTCGCAGCATATCAGGGACTGTTCAGGGTATGGCTTCCGCAAAGCGGATACCGTATGGCTGATCGTTACGGGCTGGACATCTACCGGTACGTCGACTGCGAAAAAAGACAGGTGGTTATGGATATCTGCATTCCGGTAAAATAGAGCAAGAATTCAGAAGTTAAATATCAAACTCCTCCATATAATCTGAGCACCCTTAGCGGGGTATTCAGATTCGAAGGAGTTGCAGTAAATGGATATTGAAAGTATCAGAAAGAAACCGTCGGAGATGATCCTCCGGTTCTCCGTTCCGTCAATCGTTGCGATGGTACTCACTTCCTGCATAACGCTGGTTGACGGGTTCTTCATTGGAAATTATATAGGAAAGGAAGGCCTGGCGGCAGTAAACCTGGGCCTGCCCATACTGTATGTGTATCTTGCAACAGGTCTTATGGTAGCCGTAGGCGGTATAGCAATAGCAGGCATGGCCTTAGGCGGCAGGGACTTTAAAAAATGCGGCAGTGTTTTCAACCAGACAATCGTATCTTCAGCCGCAGTCTCTGTTATTCTAAGTCTTATCGTGTTCTTGCTTTTCCGTCCCATAACGGAAGTAATAGGCATGAGCGCTGAAGTCGCCGTTCTGTTCGGAAAATATTACTCTGTCATGATAATTGCATACCCGGTAATGATGGTAAACTCCGCTCTTGGGATGTTTATAAGGGGCGAAGGCAAGCCGCAGGTATTCATGATGATAAGCATCCTGACGGTAATCCTGAATATCCTGCTGGACTTTATTTTCATCGCGATCATCGGACTGGGTATGAAAGGTGCTGCTCTGGCGTCAATGATTTCGCTTCTGACAGGCTTCTGCTGCATGGTCTTATTTTTCAGACGCAAATCCGATGTTTATAAATTCGGAACATTCACATTCTCGGTTCCCGAATTAAAAAACACGCTCCTGAACGGCAGCTCGGAATTCATCGGACAGTTGTCGATGAGTATCTGCATGTACGCATACAACTATGTAATTCTAAGGACTGCCGGAGTCACCGGTGTTGCAGCTTTCACCGTTATAGGATACGCCTCATATTTGTTCAGCATGATAATAACAGGCTTCGGGCAGGGCTCCAGTCCGCTCATAAGCTTTACTTATGGAGCCGGAGATACCGCTCTTGCAATACAGCTGCGCAGAAAAACAAACCTGTTCGTATTCGTGGCAGGGCTTGCGGCGGTGCTTTTAATGGCGGCGGGAGCGGGCTGGTACAGCCGGGTCTTCGTCGACGATCCAAACGTTACGGAGATGCTCCGTTCAGGACTCTATATCTTCGTGATATCGTTCCTTTTCTCTGGTGTAAATACAATCACCTCATTCTATTTTACATCAATAGGCAATGCAGGGGAATCGGCGATAATTTCCTCATCAAGGGGGCTTGTGCTTCTTCTGATTTTCATTTTCACACTGCCAGCGATTCTGGGTATAACCGGAGTCTGGCTTGTTGCGCCAATGACGGAAGGCCTGACCCTTATCCTCAGTCTTGTACTGGCAACCGTAAGCGACAGAAAAACAGCATCAGCATATACGGAAAAATCCATCCGATAGCCGCTGGCATTATCATCAATATATGGAGGGATGGGCTTTTGCTGGACCGCTTATCCTGAGGTGGAGAAGTTTTCTTCTGCCAGGCTTTTTAGAAGGCGAAGAATGGTGTCCCTGTAAAACACGGGAAAATCGAGAATCATATACTCCATATTCATTTCTCTCAGAATTTCCTTCTGCCGCGCAGGAAGCTGCGACATCGGCCAGGCACCGGAGATGAAAGCCTGCTGTGTCCGGGCGAATTCCGTAATCTGATCGTCAGAGAGCATCGGCAAAACCTTCCGGAGAATCCCGACCAGCCGGAACAGGAGTTCGCCGAGAAATATCTTCGTTTTCCGGAAGGCCTCTTCAGAAGTGTTCCTCTCCAGCGTTACAGCCAGCAGCGATGAGAGCTCCAGCAACCGTTCCTGCCGACAAAGGATTTCAGTCCATTTTTCTGTAAAACCCTCAATTGAGAGAGGCTCGCTGAACTCGCGCTCAATATCCTCGCTCCAACGCTGCATATCCGCGACGTAAATCGACAAAAAGATTTCTTCCTTTGTCGAAAAATAACGGTAAACGTTTGAACGGGTAAAATTGAGCTCCTTAGCGATCCGAAGAAGGGTCACTTTTTCGTAGGGCAGGGTTTGAATCAGGCGGGCAGCGGCGTCCTGGATTTCTCGAACCCGCTGCTCCACCTGTTCTTCGGTTCTGGCGCGCTGCCAGTCCTGGCTATTCATTTTGGAGTCATTCTCCTTAAGACATGTTGCGAATCATTCTATCAAACATTCGGTCGGAGAGCCAGCGGCGCATAAAGAGAGCGAATCCGGCCATTGAGCCCGCCGCGTAACGGGTTTTCGGACGCCGGACGGTGACCGCCTTCCGAATCACTTTCGCGATCACAGACGGATGCGAAAGATTTCCCGAAGCATACATTTTTTCCGTACTGTCCGCAGTCTGCTTAGCAAGGTCGGCGTATGCGCCCTTTGCAGAGGTTTTCCGAAGATTGTCTGCGGCGATCTGGCCCCATTCAGTAGCGATTCCGCCCGGCTCCACCACCACGACATCGATTCCGAACGGCGCTGTTTCAAAACGAAGGGAGTCCGAGAAGCCTTCCAGCGCGTGTTTGGTCGCATGATACCAGGCACCGAAGGGGGTGTAGATCTTGCCGCCGATCGACGAGATATTGATGATTTTGCCGTATCCGTTCTTTCTCATCCCGGGCAGTACCAGCTGCGTAAGACGGGCGAGTCCGAAAATATTCACATCGAACTGACGACGTGCTTCTTCCAGCGGAACGTCTTCGACAGCGCCATATGATCCGTAACCGGCGTTATTGACGAGAATATCGACCGATCCGGATTCATTCTCGATCTGTTTCACGGCGGAAACGAGGGAAACCTCTTCTGTTACATCGAGCGGGATAACGCGCGCTCCGCCGGCTTTCAGATCAGCCATCTTCTCTACCCGACGGGCAGCCGCATAGACGGTTGCTCCTTCTTCCAACAGGCTTTTTACCGTTTCCTTTCCGATTCCGGAAGAAGCTCCGGTTACCAAAGCAGTTTTTCCTTTCAGTTTCATACTTATCTCCTTGATAAATGACAGTGTGTTCTTTAAAAACTAATTTAACGAACACACTGTCACTTGTCAAGCATTAAATGACATCGAGTTATTAAAATACTATCAGATTTGAGAAGAGTCCGGTCATCACCGCAATAGCCCATGAAATCTCATTTCGAATGATAACGCATTATATTTTACACAAGGAAATATACTAAAGAAGTTCCAAATTATGACTTTTTCAGATGTTCCTGACATTCGTATATGGTCGCCATATCATGCAATCTGCGCTTCATTTCTTGGCGGATATGTAACGGCTCCAGGCACTCGCATTTATCTCCAAAACTGAAAAGAATATTGTAGTAGTAATCGTTCTCTAAGAAAGGAAAACTGACAATGTAATACTCATCACCGTCCGGTAAAAAGTGTTCATAAAGGCAATAATCAAGTACCCTTTCCATGATTGATTTATGAATGCGGATTTTGATTTTGGTTTGCATATTTATCAGCATATCAGAAAAATCCAGCTGTGGTTTTTGATGATTCCGCGGCGTAAAAAAATCAGCCTGTATGTTCAGATTCGATGTGCGGGATAGTTTAAACAAGCGAAAATCGTTTCTTTTACGGCAAAACCCTTGCCAATACCAGTGATTACCTTTCAATACAAGCTGATACGGCTCGGCTGTCCGTGCGCTTGTATTTCCGTAGCGGTCTGTATAATCAAACGAAAGCAGCCTGCTTTCCTGTAAAGCTCTTTTGATAATTTCCAGATATGCCTGTATGTTGTTGTTGCCGATCCACGGACTTAAATCTATGAATATCTGATTTGCTTTTAGTTCAATGTCTTTAGCTCTCTCTGCGGGGATAAAACTCCTGACTTTCGCAAGGGCGTTTATCAGTTCATCGCCTCGAATCATGTTGGAAAGGCTGGAGAGCCCCATCAAAATTGCGGAAAGGTCGGCAGTCGAAAAAACATTCCTGTCAATTTTGTATTTCTGCATTATTTCAAAGCCGCCGCCTGCTCCCGGTGTTGAATGAACAGGAATACCAGCCATATTGATGGTATCTATGTCGCGGTAGATAGTGCGGCGTGAAACCTCGAACATATCTGATAGGTCCTGTGCGCCTATACGCTTTTTATCAAGGAGTATCATAATGATACTGACAAGCCGGTCGATTTTCATCTGATAGCCGCCTGGTGAAAAAAAATTGTTATCATTATGGAATGTTGCCATACTGTTGTCAACAATTGCCGGTATAATGACAAAGTAGATAATTCAAATTAGCTGTCAGGAGGAATCACTATGAGAAACAGCGAACAAATCAATCCAAAACAAATCAAACTACCTGTGAGGAGGAAGCACTGTGCAGAATAAAGCCCTGGTAATAATCGATATTCAGAATGACATAACAAAGAATTACAAGGAGATTATCGGCAATATAAACAAAGCCATCGATTGGGCAGTTAAAAACAGTATTCATGTTGTTTACATACGGCATGAGAATTTATCAGGCGGCACGAGGACTTTTAAGCCCGATACATACGGCTCTGAATTAGCTCCAGACTTGAATATAGTATCAGATAATATTTTTACAAAATCCAAGGGAAACGCCTTAAGCAGTGAAGCATTTACAGACTTTATCAGTAACAATGAAATATGCGATTTCTACTTAGCAGGAGCGGATGCTGTTGTTTGTGTTAAATCGACCTGTTTCAACATGCGCAAAGCAAATTACGGCGTTAGTGTCCTGTCGGATTGCGTTACCAGTTATGATAAAAGGAAAATTGACGAAATGCTTCGTTATTATGAAAGCAAAGGCAGCAAGATCTGTTCTTTGAATGACCTGGCAAGATAGGTTTTTATATAATAACCGACCGGAGATAAGCGGACAGTTAGCAAATAGGTATATCATCGTTATAAACAGTTCAGGGGGTCTGTGTTATCTGAACGATCACAATGGCCCCATACTATTGGGAGGGGGGCAGACTTCGAGGATGCCCCCTGAATCGGTCCACGAAATTTCATAAGTAACGTGGGTCTTTTAAAGAAAGGGATAGACCATCCGTTCAGTCCCGTGCTTTTTAAAAAATGATAGCTTTGATGATAGTATTACGGTAAAGTATTCTTTTACCCGCACTATTGTGGTGAAGTGAAAGTTCATTCGGTAGAAGGAACCATGAAATGAAACGATGTCCGGCGATCCTGCTGCTTCTTGCCCTGGGGGTCTCCTCCTGCGCGGGGACATTTGTTCCACGGGAGGGCGGGAGCAGCAGCTTCGAAAAAACAGTGATGGCGACGGATCAGAGGGGGAAAAGTCCTGTGAAAGATAGTAAGGAACGAGGGAAGGTCTTGTTCTCGGAAGTCTCGGGGCGGGTACTCCTTGAGGGGCGTCCCGTCGCTAATCGTGAAATCCGACAGAACTTCAGCTGGATGGGAGTGGACGACGGTGAAGTCACCACGTACACGGACGACAACGGCTGCTACCGTTTCCCCGCTATTTACAGCCGCAAACGTCAGCCCCGGGGAGAAAAGGACGTCTTCATTTCCCAGACCATATCGATTAGATACGACGAGCGTACCATCCCCCTCTGGCAGACCACAAAATACGATTTTCTGGACCTCAGCGAGCTGGGGGGGCACTCCATCAAGATGGTGCATGAACTCACCGGAGAGAGCCGCAACTACATGATCCCCAGCCTGGGTGAATACCGGACCAATCTTGACGGTGTCCTGGAGCTTGATCATCCCTATGTTCATGATCTGGAGCGGGGAGAGGCGCTGGTTAATGCCTCCCGGGAGGAGTTGAATCAGCAGCTGCTGGTTCTGCTGAACACTCCGGCGTTATTGGAGATGATCAGCGGGCAGTTGGTGGATCCCATGCTCCTTCCAAACCCGGCAGCAGCCATCGACGGCATCGCCGATGCTGAGTTTTCTGCGTTTTCCCTCTATGGTGATGCGGGACACTCCATAGTCTCTGCCGCAGACTATGGTTACATCGGTTTTACCATCGGCGGCCGCATTTCTGTCCGGGATACCGGGGCTGAGGTGCGTGAGGTTCCCTTCTACTGGCCCCGGGCGTCCCTTGCCCTGACAGCGCCGGAGGATGCCCTGCCGAAACTGGAGGGTGTCCTGGAGGCTGTACAGGTCTACTCCCGGGACATCTATCTGGAAGCTGTCGGCGATTATATAAAAAAGGAAGCTGTCGGAGACCTGGTGTACGAACTCATCACGACCCGCCCGTCGACTGAACTCGCCTGCATCCTGGATCGTCGCCTCAATATGGCCGACCTGGTCTACGACGATCGGGGACTTCCGAAACGGTACGAGCCGGAGTACCGGATCTCCGACTTCGCCATCGATTCCATTACGCCATCCTGCGTCAAGGTGGAGGATAACTACGTGTCGGTAAAGGTGAGCGGCCGCTTCGCCGTGGATGGACAAGCCGATTCCTGTACATTTACCGTATACCTGTGTCTTTCCCTTACCTCGCTAAAGGCAGGTGGCGCCGATCTTGTGGAGAACGGGGATTGCCCGGTCATCTTCCGGGTTCCAACCTTCGAATATGCAATCCGGATGGATCGTCCCGAACTGTCGGCGGATGATCCGGTGATCATGCACTTCACCGTCACCAACCGGCTCCCTAAAAGAAATGTGTTCCTTATCTGGCACACTCCCCTGGAGGGGTTCAGGAATGAATTCCTCGATATCATCCACGTCGAATCGGGGGAGGCGGTCCCATACGAGGGAATGCTCGCCAGTCGGGCTGCCCCGAGCCGGAAGAACGGTTCCTACATCGAGCTTGAAGCGGGTGCATCGAAGAGCGCAAGCATTGACCTGCGCGAGGCTTATACATTCACCCGGCCCGGGACGTATCAGGTGACATTCCGCCCCTTGGGCGGCCGGGGAGACGAAAGCCCGGCGTCGACGGAGTTTGTGCTGAATGATCTTCCGTGACCGGGGAGCTCTTGAATGAGGGCCGCGTCCTGGGGATACAACCTGGTGATGTGGCGATGCTTATAGTTGGTGCAGAAGTTTAAGAATCTCACTATGGATCTCTAAAAAAGCAGAGTATTCTTCCGGATAACTCAAACTCTGAAGCTGCTGACATGATCTATTCCGGGATTTTATCAGTTCTGATCTTTTCATTCTTCCTCTTCCTGAAGTGATAAACATAACGTTCTCACCGCACATACCGATTTTCATCAATCATATACATTACTTGACTGTATTACTGTTATAGTATACTGTTAGACAGGTACTCAAACTGGAAATGTGCCGCATTACACTGTACTGTACCATGAAGAAATAACAGAAAGAGGAAGCCATGAAAAGAATCAGACACAAAGAAAAACCCCTGACGGGACTCATTTCAGCATTATTGCTGATATCTGCAGGAGCAGTATCCGCCCAGGATGTTACGGTAAAAACCGCCCCTGTAAGGGAAGAAAACGTTTTTCACCAGATATTCTACGGTACCAGACTGGAACCGGCAAGTCGAGTCCCCCAGAGGGCTCCCATCCCGGGAATAGTGGAGGAGATACAGGTCGAAACCGGAGAGCGGGTAAGCCCCGGAACGGTACTCTGCACCATTCGAAGGGACCTCTCCAGCCGCAACTACAAGGCGGTGGAACTGACCTCAGACAGCTACGGAATCATTGGAAGGAACGATTTGAAGAGTGGGGCTCCGGTCCAGGAGAGCCAGGAACTCTTTACCGTCCTGAAAACCGATACGCTCAAAGGGACCATATTCTTAAGTGACCTTGATGCGGATGCCATCCGGCGGGGCGACCGTTGTGAAATTTTCCAGGGGAAAGAGCCTACGGGGATCACCGGCCGGTTCGAACTGATCTATCCGGAGCCGGACTACAGCACCGGCCTTTTTGAAGCGGTATTTACCATCCCGGGGGATAGCGGGGTAGAGACAGGAAGTTTTGTCAAGATTGAGATAAGAAAGAACCCCTATTCGGGTCTGGTGGTGCCGGCACGGCATATTGTCAGAAAGTACGGAAAGGACCATCTCTACATCGTTAAGGACGGAGTGGTGGAACTGCGGGAAGTAAAACTCGGAGAGCGTTACGGTGAGGTGGCGGCTCTTATTGACGGTGTATCGGAAGGTGAGCTATTTGTTACCGGCAGCAGCGGCCGAATCGATGAGGGCATGAAGGTTACGGTGGAGGAGTAGGCATGCTGAAACTCTTTATCCGCAATCGACGGGGACTGCTGCTGGTTATTCTGGCGGGTCTTGCCGCCGGGCTTCTGCTGGTGCAGAGGATGCCGATCAAGCTCTACCCCAATACAATGAAACCGATCATCGGAATCAGTATTTCCCACCCCGGTTCAACTGCCATGGACTTCCAGGAGCAATACGGCAGGATTATTGACGGCGCCCTGAGCTCGATCAGAGACCAGGAGCGGGTCCAGATTAATTTTCAAAACAGCCGGACCACCGTCAGGATAGATTACAAGTGGAATGTGAGCTACGACGAGGCGAGGATACGGGCGGAGAACGCCATGTCGGGAATAAAGGGAGCCCTCCCGCGGGAGAGCCAGGACTTCGGTGTCTACAACTGGACGGGGGAAAACAGCGGGTTTCTGGCCATTGCCGTTACCAGCCGGGAGATGGAGCCGGAGGCACTCTACACCCTTCTTGAAGCTTCTTTGAAGCCGAAGCTTGATCAGGCAGGTGAGGCGGAATCGATCGAGATGGTAAATATCCGGGAGCTTCGGGCGGAGGTGGAGCTTGATCAGGAGAGGCTCCTGAACCGGGGATTACCGGTTGATGAAGTGATCCAGGCGGTCAGGGGGGGATACAAGCCTCAGCCGGTAGGCTCATTCTCCGCGGGTCGGGACCGCTTTGACGTCAGGCTTAAGAAGGGGATAGATTCTGTTTTTGATGTGGGAAACATCGTCATCCGGGAAGAGGCCGGCAGGGACATCCTTTTGAAGGATATAGCAGATGTGGATATCCGCTTCGACCTGCCGAGTAACCTCTTCCGGAACAATGGCACCAGGTCGATCATGATCTTTGCCACCCCGAAAAAAGATGGAAACATCAAAAAGATGAGCGAGGAGATCCGCAGTACCATCGAAGCGGTTTCCTCCGATCTGCCCGATCACGTCCGCTTCGACTATCTGGTGGATCCGGCGGAGTTTATCAACAAGGCGATCCGCAATGTAATCCGTTCCGCCCTTATTGGGGCTGCCCTGGCCGTTCTCTGCGTTCTTATCCTGCTGGGAGAACTGCGGAACACGCTGCTGATTGCCTTTTCAATTCCACTCTCGGTGGTTCTCGGCTTTATACTGATGTACTTTTTCGACCTGAGCATCAACATTATCAGTCTGGGGGGAATAACCCTTTCGGTGGGGATGATTATCGACTCTTCCATTGTGGTGATGGAAAACATCCATCGGCACCGGTATGAATCGCTGGTGTCAGGGGGAGCAGCGGATCCAAAGAACGAAGCAGGCCTGCGCAGGCTGATTCTTGATTCGGTCGGAGAGGTCCGGGGCGCCATCATCGCATCAACCCTCACCAGCATCCTGGTTTTCCTTCCTCTCTCTTTTACCGCACCCCTGGCCAATGCGATCCTGGGAGACCTGGCCCGGGCGGTCATTTTTACTCTGGCCTGTTCGCTCCTGGTTGCCCTGCTGGTGGTACCGGTATTGGCCTACTACCTCTTCCGACGAAGCTTTGTTTCCGGTCGGGAAGGTAGGGGCTCTCTTGCGCGAATGAGCGACTCCCTTATGAAAAACCTCCAGAGTACTTACCGCTTTCTCCTGATAAGACTCCTGAAATCAAGGGTCGCAAGCCTGATATTTATCTTTGCAGCCTTCGGTATCCTTGCGTTCGCGGCGGTTACCCTGCTGCCGGAAATAAGGACCGAGATTATCGCTTCTCCCGAGAGCGACAAGATTGTTCTCTGGGTTATGAAGTACGACTCGGAGAGCAAGGAGGAGATGCTGGAAGCCATCGCTCCTCTGGAAGAGGAGATTATGAACAGTTACGGCGAAAAGGTTACCGGCCTCTTTGCCCAGGTTCCCCGGCAAAACTCGGCAAGTTTTATCATCAGCCTGGCTTCAAGCCGTTACACCGAAGAGATTCAGGCGGATCTGGAGGAGCGCTACCAGTCATCCACCGAATGGCGCTACAATATCATGCCCTGGGATCCTTCGGAGCTGCCCTTGCCCCGGACCGTTTCCCTCCACCTGAAAGTGAGCGGACCGGATAAAAAGGAGATTATGTTTCTCGCCGAGAAGGCGGCCGACATCATCCGCCGGGGAGATTTATACCGGAACGTCTGGACCGATCCTTCAACGCAGCCCTCCAATGAGCTTATCCTGAGCCGGAGAGAGGCGGCACCGGGGATCTACTCCACATCCAGGCTGCTCTCCATGGCGGGGACCCTCCTCAATGGGGCAAGCGCAATAGAAATGAACCATGAGGGACGGAAGGTTGATGTACGTATTTCCTTCCCGGAGGGGACAATTTCCAGTCTGGAGGATTTCGCCAATTTCCTGATCCCCTACCAGGGCCGGGCCATTCCCTTCAAGCATTTCTTCGACATCGGAAGGGAAGAAGGGGTTTCAGAGGTGGTTACCGAGAACGGGGAGGAGACCTTTAACATTTTCGCGATCATGAAGCAGGAAGACCCCCAGTCAATGCAGAAATCGCTGGAAGAGAAGGTGCGGAGCCTTGTCGCGGAGGAGATGGAAATCCCTACCGGATACGCTCTTACCTTTGAGAACGCCATGGAGGAATACGACCGTAACGTCGAAAGTCTGATTACCGCCCTCATTGCATCCCTGGTGCTGGTCTATATTCTGCTGGGGATCCAGTTCAACAGCCTCCGGGTGCCTCTGATCATCCTGATCACTGTCCCCATGGGTTTCATCGGTGTGCTTCTCAGCCTCTACCTCTTTGATTCCACCTTGAGTCTCAACTCCCTCCTGGGGACCATTCTTCTGGGCGGGATCGTGGTAAACAATGCAATCATCATGATCGATTTTTATTTTCGAAGAATGAAGGAGGGGGAGGAGCGGATCGATGCACTGGCGGATGCCGCGGTGCTTCGCTTTCCACCCATCATTATTACCATGCTTACCACCGTATTGGGGATGCTCCCCATAGCCCTGGCACTTGGGGACGGGACCAATATCATCCAGCCCCTGGGGATCGCCGTTTCAGGAGGACTTCTGGTCTCGACCCTTTTCACCCTTTTTATGATTCCGGCGGTGCTGAATCTCTTTAAAGTCGGGGGAGGAGTGCGTTTGGACCATCAAACGGGTTCGGAGATTGGGGAAGAAAAATCATCGATACGTGCTATTGAAGGAAATTCCCATGAAGAATAGACGAGTTAACCATAAACAGATAAGCCCCATGCTCCTCCTTCCCGTTCTGCTGTTCTGCTTCCCGGCCGCGGTGGAGGCGGAGGGCCATGAGTACCGCATCGAAGAGCTGGCCCGGCTTGCGCTAGAGGCGGAGCGGGAGACGGCATCAGCCCGGTTCGATCTGGAGGAAGCAGAGTTTCTCTACAGGAGCCGCTTCGGAATTTTTACTCCATCAGTGACCACAGGGACTTCCCTCTCGCAGAAAAACTATATACCGGAAACCGGGCCGGTTACGGCAGACCTCTCGGGAACCCTCGCTTTTTCCCTCTCCCCTGAAAAGATTTTTACCCTCTCCGGCAGGGAGCTTGCCCTTTTGGAAGAGAAGCAGAAGTTTGCGGAACTGACCGTCTCGCTGCAGTACCGGATGATCGAAGCTGCTCAGAGACTGCTGCTCCTGCAGGAGCAGACCTCCCTCTCCCGGCGCCAGCTGGAGACGGCAGAGAAGCAGGTAGACCTGGCCATGATGGACTGGGAGGATGGGAGAATAAGCCGCTATGACCTCTTAAGCGCCCGGATTTCCTACCAGGAGAAACTGCCGGTCCACCAGGGACTTTTACTTGAGCTGCAGCAGCAGAAGGAACGGGTGGCCAGGCTTGCTGGGATTCCTGCCGAAGAGGCGGAGAACGTGAAGGTTCTTCCCCCGGAGCAGAGAGAAATTCCCCTGCTGCCTCCCGGGGAGAAACTGCAGCAGCTTATCGAAGAGAGCCGGGAGATAGTCGAGCTTCGGCTCTCCGAAGAGAGGATACACCACTCCCTGAAGGAGAGAAAGAGCCGCTTCCTTCCAGCCGCATCAGCCTCCATTTCACACTCCCTGAGCGTACCCCTGGAAACCGGAGAGCCTGTTCAGCAGACTCCTCTCTCCTGGTCGCTCTCCGTATCGGTAGATCTTTCTGATATGCTGCCCTGGTCGGATTACCGGTCAGGGAACAGGGCTCTTGAGATGGAACTTGAAAAAACAATTTACGAAAGGGCGCGGCAGAAAGAGGAGATGGAGAGTCAGGCCGGATACCTGAGCAGAAAGATAGAACAATCCGCCATGTCTCTGGAGAACGCCGAAACGAGGGTCGAACTGGCAGAGCAGTTTCTTTCCATCACCGAAGAGGAGTTTGAGGCAGGGCGTAAACAGCTCCTTGAGCTGGAGGATGCAAGGATCAAGCTGGCGGAAGCGGAGCTGAACCTTCTCTCCCGCCGCTATGACCGGCTCAGCTACATTATGGAGCTGCGAAAGTATCTGGGCCTTCCGCCGTTTTAACGAAGAGAGACCTTTGGTTTAACAAGCCTGGCAGCTGCTTTGGGCTGCCGCCAGGCCTTGGCTTCTAAAACAAACAGGCATGGCATATAAGCAGGCTCACCTGAATTAGTTGCCTGGAGCAAGATATCTTTATATGTTAAATGCTATGAATACAATTATGAGGATTGAGAACCTCAGGAAAAATTACGGTACTGTTCAGGCCGTTGACGGCATCAGTTTTTCCATAGAAGAGGGTATCTGCTTCGGACTGCTAGGTCCAAACGGAGCCGGCAAGACGACAACAATCGAGATTATGGAAGGAATCCTTGACCCCAGCGAGGGCCAGGTCTATTTCAGGGAACATACAATCGACAATCACTTTAAAAAGAAAGTGGGGATTCAGTTCCAGAACACGGCTTTACCCGAATTTATTACCGTCAAAGAGACTCTGGAGCTTTTCAGGTCTCTTTATCCACATCCGAGGAGCATGGATGAGGTAATAGATATCTGTTCTCTTTCGGATATTATTGACAGGGATAACAGAAAACTCTCAGGAGGGCAGAAGCAGCGCATGCTTCTTGGCCTGGCAATTATCCCCCATCCTGAGATAGTTTTTCTCGATGAACCGACAACCGGCCTCGATCCCCAGGCGAGAAGAAACTTCTGGGAACTTATAAAGAGGATAAAGGCGGAAAAGACCACGGTGCTTCTTACCACTCACTACATGGAAGAGGCTGAAATTCTCTGTGACCAGATTGCCATTATTGACCATGGAAAACTTCTGGAAATTGATACCCCCGAGAAGCTGCTTCAGAAGCACTTTGACGGAGCCATTGTGAAGCTCCCTCATGCGGGAAGAAAAGACCTCACATTCGAAGGCGGGGTCATAAAAGGCGAGTTCATGGAGATATCCACTGATAATCTGGATAAAACCATGAGGGAAGTGCTGGGGGCTCAGCTAAATCTGGAAGGACTGAGTATCAAAAAACCTAACATGGAAGATCTGTTTCTTAAACTGACCGGATCATCCTTGCGTTCCTGAACGGGGAAAAATATATGAAAAAATTTTACGCTTTAGTGTATGCGAGAACCATGGAGTTTGTCCGGGATAAGGGAACATTCTTCTGGAATCTTCTCTTTCCTGTCGTTCTGGTAGTGGGCTTCTCGTTTGCTTTCAGCGGCAATGATGAAACCATGTTTAAAGTCGGTGTACTGGGCGACAGCACCCGGATTGAAAGCACGTTTCTTAATTTGAATGCCGTTGAACTGATTGAATACGACGGTGAACCTCAAGCGGTTCTTGATAAACTGAGAAGACATCAGATTGATATGCTTATTGATTTTGATAAGCGCTTATATTATCTCAATAATGAAGCTTCTTCGACGGAAGTTCTGCGACTGCTCAGTGCTGCAGACCTGTCCGGTTTTAAAGAACAGGAGATTACCGGCAAAGCTGTCCGTTATGTCGACTGGCTGGTTCCCGGAATTATCGGGATGAATATGCTTTTCAGCTGCATGTTCGGAGTGGGATTCGTTATTGTCCGGTACCGCAAAAATGGAGTATTGAAGAGGATGAAAGCCACACCGGTTACTCCTCTCACTTTTATCTCGGCCCAGATGGTAAGCCGTTTCTTCATTGTTCTTTTTACATCAATCATCGTTTTTACCGGAACCAATATTTTTCTGAATTTTGTCGTTAACGGATCCTATCTTCTTCTGCTCCTGATCACCGTTCTGGCTATTTTCTGCATGATCTCTTTGGGTCTGATTTTTGCCGCCCGCTTAAAGAGTGAAGAACTGGCCAGCGGATTGATGAACCTTGTCACTTTTCCCATGATGATATTCTCGGGTGTCTTTTTTTCGCTTGAGGGGACACCCCGGATATTGCAGAATGTCTCTAAAATCTTCCCGCTGACCCATTTTATAGAAGCCGCGAGAGCGGTAATGATTGACGGTGCCGGGCTGGTTCAAATTCTTCCCAACATCCTTGTACTGGGTGGAATGACGGTTCTGTTTTTGCTTGTGGCTTCAATATTTTTCCGTTGGGAATAGAGCAGAGGAAGAGTGAGAGGGGAGAATATCCGGCTGCCTTTCAAGCCTGTATTGTGCGGCAGTTTCTTCCGGACGGTAGCGGAACCATGAGGCCGGAGAGGGAATGTCGGGCTTGTAGACCATAAACACAAATACGACGACAAGAGGCGCGACGCCTGCCAGGCCTATACGCCAGCGCAGCTTGAGGAGCCGGAGAAGCTCTTCCGGCAGCGCCGGTTCGCCTGGATCGAGGGCGGCCATGAGCCTTTTCACCTTGTACTGGGTGGGGATATCACCCGCTATCCAGATCAAGCCGGAGAGCAGGAAGAGGATAAAACCCAGGGACAGCCATCCGATCTCCCATAGATCGCCCATCATGAAGCTGAGCGAGAGGCCCGAAACCAGTGAGAGCACAATCAGGGGCGATGAGAAACGGGCATCAAGCCAGGCCACGGTAGCATAGGTATGGAGAATCACCTCCTTGCGGCCGGAAGCGAGGCTTCGCATTTCCCAGAGCATGCCGACGACGGCGTTGGCGAAAAAGAGGGTGGCTGACGCGACATGGACGAAGAAGACATGAACGTGCAGGGCCGGCCGGTTAAGGAGGGCGGTGAACTCCGCCCGGAAAAACAGGGCAAAGGCGATAAGTCCCGCCATGATGGACAGGAAGCCGTACAGGATATACCTGGTTTTCATTGATATCTATTTGATCACACTTTAGCGCAGATGGCAAGCAAGCTAGCTGGAGCTTGCTGGAAGCATTTTTTCGATTGCCCGGCGACGTTTGAACGGTTACAATTATGCCATGACAGGCAAGGACAAAGGCAGCACTATGATACAGAAGGACATAATCGTAGTAGGCGGCGGCATCGCGGGGCTTACTGCGGCCCTTACGCTGGCGCACAAGGGCAGGGACGTGCTGCTTATCGAGAAGAACGGGCAGTGCGGGGGGCTCATGAACTCCTTTGAGCGCGACGGCTTCCGCTTCGAAGGCGGTGCCAGGGCCCTGGTAAACGCCGGTCTCGTTAAGCCTCTCATCAGGGAATTCGGGCTCGATATCGAGGTGCTGCCGAACCCCATCACCCTCGGCATAGAAGATAAGACGCTTGTTATAGACGGTGAAGAAAGCCTGAGCGACTATGCCGGGCTGCTCAGGGGGCTGTATCCGGAGAGCACGGAGGAGGTCGACAGCATCATCCATGCCATTCATGACATAATCGAAGACATGAAGGTCCTCTACGGCGTCGATAATCCTCTGTTCACAAAGAAGAAAAAAAACATCCTTACTCTGGCGCCTTCGCTAATTGCCTGGACCTTCAGGTTTTTCAGAACGATGTACCGCATCTCCAGGATGAACACGCCCTTTGAGGAATATCTTGATGCGATATCGTCCAATCAATCCCTCAAGGACATGATCGGTCAGCACTTTTTCAGGAGTACACCGGTCTTCTTCGCCTTGAGCTACTTCGCGCTTTACAACGACTATATCTACCCCAGGGGAGGCGTGGGCGCATTCATCAGGACCCTGGAAGATGCGGTACGGAAGAACGGCGGCGGAATCCGGTACGGAACCGAGATAGTCCGGGTGGAGGCTCACGAAAAAAAGATCATGGACTTGGACGGCGGGGTATACCGGTACAAGAGGATGATCTGGGCCGGCGACTTGAAGGCGCTCTATGCCATAAGCACGGTCAACGGCTTCGGGAAGAAGGAACAGGCTCTGTTCTCGCGGCGCAGGGAAAAGATAGCGGCGGGCAGGGGCGCCGAGTCGGTGTTCACGGTGTTTGCGGCCGCGGATATGCCGCCCGGGGCGTTCGGCAAGGTCGCGAGCGGACACGTATTCTACACTCCCGACCGGAAAGGGCTCGGTCAGGTTCATACCGCAGAACTGAAGGAGCTGCTGGAGCGCTGGGATACGGTATCGAAGGATGAGGTATACGAATGGCTGCACCGCTTCTGCCGCGGAAATACCTTCGAGATATCGATCCCGGCCTTGCGCGACCCTGAAGCGGCGCCTGCGGGCAGGACAGGCCTCATTATCAGCACGCTGTTTGACTACGATCTTACCGTCAGGATCCGTGCAGGCGGATGGTACGATGAGTTTAAAAAGCGCGTTGAACAGGAATTTATAGAGGTCATATCGTCTAACCTCTATCCGGACCTGAAGGAGAGTATTCTGTTCAGCTTCTCAGCTTCGCCCCTGACAATTTTCAGCCGGGCGGGGAGCTCGGAGGGGTCCATCGTTGGCTGGTCCTTCGAGGAGGAAATACCCGTCGCGACCAGCATGTTCCGCATGGCCGATTCGGTAAAAACTGCCATGCCCGATGTGTGCGCTGCGGGCAAGTGGGTCTACAGCCCGGCCGGCGGCCCCACAGCCATCATGACCGGCAGGATAGCCGCGAGGCGCTGCCTGAAATAAGAGTGATAGGGAGATTGGTTTGGCAGCTGAAGAAATTGCCTCCGGGGTGGTTCACGAAGTACCGGATGATCTAAGGGAAGCCCTGTTTTCCCGGCCGGAGTTAATCGCAAAATGGAACAGCCTGACGCCTCTTGCGCGCAACGAGTGGATCTGCTGGACCATCAGTGTTAAAAAGGCAGAAACGAGAAGCGAACATATAGAGCGTCTGTGTTCGGAACTGCTCGAGGGCAAGCGGAGACCGTGCTGCTGGCCCGGATGTCCTCACCGCAAGCCGAATGCACAAAGCGAAAATGCGGGAAGCGTATAAAAAGCATCAGTTTTATCAATTAAAATCATAAATAAGGGAGCCGAAAAATATTTCAGCTCCCCCTACCATATCAGGTCCTGCAGAGTCTCATTCGCCTGCTGCGGTGCCCGGTATCTAAAATAGTACCAGCTACGCCTTCGGAGGAGTTCCTTCGGCGTTTGAAACAACGGCATCAATCTGTACCAGCGCATTCATGGGGATATCTGTAACGCCGACTACTGTTCTTGCGGGGAGATCGCCTTTGAAAAATGCTGCGTAGACTTCGTTCAGAGCATCAATATCCGCCATGTTCTTAAGCTGGATATTCATTTTGACAGCGTCGTCCATAACGTGGTCGACACTCTCCACAATCGCCTTGATGTTCTCCAGGCACTGTGCAGTCTGTTCTTTTATGCCGCCCGATGCCAGTTCACCGGTTTTGGGATTTACAGGTAACTGGCCGGAAATGTGGTTGTAATGAGAAAATGCCACGGTGTGCGAATACGGGACTTCCGGCGCATCTTCCGTATTGCCTGCTTCTATGACAAGAAGGCGAGTGTCTTCGGGAAGCTGCGGCGGGGTTCCGTCTCCGTGCGACACAACCGTATCAATCTGAACCAGAGCATCCATGGGAAGAGCCGAAGCGTTAACTATTGTCCGGGCGGGGACGTAGCCCGGAAAAAACCGTGCAAAAACTTCGTTTACCGCTTCAATATCCTGAAGGTTTTTAAGAAAAACAGTTGTTTTAACTGCATCGTCCATTACGTGGCCGATGCTTTCCAGAATTGCCTTGATGTTGTTTAAGCATTGTACCGTCTGCTCTTTTACACCCCCGGCAACAATGCTGCCGGTTTTCGGATCGACGGGAAGCTGAGCCGCAATATTGTTGTAATGGGAAAAAGCTACGGTCTGGGTGTACAGGCCTTTGGGCGCACGTTCCGTGTTCCTTGCCACTTTAATAAGGTCGCATGGATCCTGGGGGGCAGTACCTTCACCATTCGAAATAAGTGCATCAATCTGAATGAGCGCATCAGCCAGAGGCAAGGCCGCAACCGCCGCCACGGTCCGAGTGGGAAGATAGCTTTGGAAGAATGTTTTGTACACTTCGTTTACGGCATCAATATCTGAGATATCCTTGAGGTATATGGTAATTTTGACAACATCGTCCATAACATGGTCGATGCTTTCCACTATTGCCTTGATATTCGTCAGGCATTGCTTCGTCTGTTCTTTTACATCCCCGGCGACAATCTTGCCGGTTTTCGGATCGACTGGTAATTGCGCGGAAATATTATTGTAATGAGAGAAAGCCACACTTTGTGTGTATAGACCCGAACTTGCCGGGGCATGCTCCGTATTTCTTGAATTCTTGACGATAACGCTGCTCATTTATTTCTCCTTATGGTCTACGCAAGATAGGAGAACTAATAAGGTGTGTCAATCGGATAATACGGAAAATTGCAATTCTGGCTTAAATAATTGCTGATATCAATTTTATTATCCCAGAAAATTGCTTCTGAGCCCTGTCGGAGGAAATTTCTGATAATATTGACCTGAAAAAAAGCTTGTTCATTTTTCGGTTGCCCGTCTCCGTCTATACGGATAATAGTATGGTCATGGAAGATGAAGAACGTTTTTACCGGGCTCTGACTGAGCGGGATGAATCCTATGAGGGCATTTTCTGGGCGGGTATCACCACCACGGGGATATTCTGCCGGCCGGGATGCCGGGCACGGAAACCTAAGAGGGAGAATGTACGGTTTTTCCCCACTCCCCGCGCTGCCCTGATGGAGGGGTTCCGTCCCTGCAAGCTCTGCAGGCCCATGGGTGAAAAGGGAGCCTATCCTGAATGGCTGGGGTCCCTGATGGAAGAGATAGACCGGGACCCTTCAATTCCGCTGAAAGACCAGGATCTGCGTAACCGGGGGCTGGAACCCGCCAGAGTCCGCCGGTGGTTTAAAAAGAACCACGGGATGACATTTCAGTCCTACCTCCGGACACTGCGGATAGGACGGGCCTTCGGGAGAATCAGCCATGGAGAGGCTGTGACTCCTGCTGCTTTTGATTCCGGTTTTGAATCCTTGAGCGGCTTCACCCAGGCCTTTAAAAAGAATACCGGATTTACGCCGAAGCGGAGTCCGGACGGCCGCTTAGTCATGGTGAGCCGGATTCCCACCCCCCTGGGGCCAATGCTGGCGGGAGCGGTAGAGGAGGGGATCTGTCTTCTGGAATTTGTAAACAGAAGGATGATCGAGACCCAGATAGGACGGCTCCGGGGCTATCTGAAGGCAGAATTCCTACCGGGTGAGAGTCCTTTTTTTAATCCCCTGGCAAAGCAGCTAGGGGAGTATTTTGACGGAACCCGCCGGGAATTTGATCTTCCCCTGGTGCTGCCGGGAACCCCCTTTCAGACACAGGTCTGGCAGGAGCTCCGGCGGATTCCTTTTGGAGAAACCCGTTCCTACGCCGAACNNCGAACAGGCCCGGAACATCGGCAATCCCAAGGCCGTACGGGCGGTGGCCAGAGCCAACGGAGACAACCGCATTGCCATTATCGTTCCCTGTCACCGTGTTATCGGTTCCGACGGAAGTCTCACCGGCTACGGCGGGGGACTCCCCCGCAAGAGATACCTTCTGGAGCTGGAGGGGCGGAGGGCTTAAGAAGTGCAGGCCGGATGTACTGTCAGAGACTTAATTCCCCGGGAGAGGTCATACCCCGGTCAATTGCCTTCTCTCTCAGGTTGAAGTAGAGTTCGGCATTGGTCGCATCATAGTAGGGCTGTACGAACAGTACTCCGATTCCGAGGGCCAGGGCTCCGAGCAGGTACCATCCGAGAAACGAGAGGTCCAGCACAAAGATGTCGAACTTTTCACCCATGGTCATTTGATTACTGAGCTCGATGGCACGGATTCGGCCGATATTCGGGTTGTCAGCCAGGATGTAGGGAACCATGCGGTAGGCGTACATTTTAATAATTCCCGGAATAATCAGCAGCAGGGTCCATAACACGAGATATATACCCCGCGTCAGCATGCTTGCGATAATATCGTTGTAATAATCACGGCGGAAACCATAGCCGATATACCGCAGGTCATTATCTCCGCCGGGCAGGCGGGTGAAAAACTTTCTTCCACCCACTTCGATTGCATATCCGACAAATACGCGTATCGCCAGGGCAAAAATCACCACGAAAAAAATGATAATGCCCATCCACAGACTCATCTCATCACCGCCGGAACCGCCGCTGCCGCCGGCACTCCCGCCGCCGCCCCCAAGGTGGCTGCCTCCGCTTATCACGATGAGTAAACTGATAAGAAAGGCGTACCAGTAACTGCCGGATAAATCGCCTTTGGCTTTTGCTTTTAATTCCGCTCTGTTCCAGTTCATAACGGTAGTTATAATTCACCCCCCGGTTTTTATCAAGGTATGTGGTGCTGTGTTGAATATCGGAAAAGAATGAACGTTTTGCATAAAATAACAAACTTTTTTGGTATCCCATTGCGGAAATTATTGTGAGCGTAAAAATTCATAACAAAACAGGTAAGATACTTCATGTACTTCCCGGACTTGAGGCCATAAGATGCTACTTGCCCAATGCGGCGTTGCCGCTTGATAGATTGATTGAAACTGTTTCAGCTGGGGAAGGATGGTTTTGGTCACTATTATATTTCTTTGTTCCCTGAGGAGGGTTACATGAAAAAGATTCTGTGTCTGATGGTCATTATGCTTGTTTTTGGATCGCTATCTCTGTTTGCCGGCGGCCAGAAGGATTCCGGTCTGATCAAGGTTGGCATCATAAACAATCCGCCGTCCGAATCCGGATATCGTGCGGCGAATGTGGCTGATTTTGAAAAAGTATTTACGGAAGAAAATGGCTATGAGGTTTCCAGCTTCTACAGTCTGAAGAATGATGAACAGCTTAATGCCGCTGCTCAGTTTATTACCAACAAGGTTGACTATATTCTTCTCTCCGCAGCCGCCACTGACGGCTGGGATTCCATTCTCGGAAATGCAAAGGAAGCGGGAATAAAAGTGTTTCTCTTTGACCGCATGATTAACGCAGACCCGTCCCTCTATGAGGCAGCAGTTGTTTCCGATATGGCCAAACAGGGAACCACCGCCGTGGGATGGCTGAAATCACAGGGTCTGGATGAGATTAATGTTGTGCATATTCAGGGAGCCATGGGCAGCGATGCGCAGATCGGCCGTACCGCCGCTCTGGATGCGGAATTCAAGGCCGGCACAATGAACAAGGTTGTACAGCAGACGGCCACCTGGGATGAGGCAGAAGCCAAGAAAATTGTTGAATCGGTAATAAACTCCGGTGAGGATTTCAACGTCATCTACGCAGAAAATGACGGTATGGCAAAGGGAGCGGTTGCGGCACTTGACGAGGCCGGTATTACCCACGGTGTTGACGGCGATGTGCTTATTATGGGTTTCGACTGCAATAAGTGGGCTCTTAGAGAGCTGATTGCAGGGAACTGGAACTATGACGGTCAGTGCAGTCCCTTCCAGGCATCGGTAATTGCCGGGATGATCAGGGACATAGAAGCCGGCGGAACCATTGCTTCAAAGAAGGTCATTTCCGAGGAAAAGGGTTTTGATGCCAAGACCATTACCCAGGCTGACATAGACACCTACGGACTTGGCGATTAATTAAGTCTTATATAGTGAGAAGTAGAGCTATGTATTAAGTAAAAATGTGCGGCGGCGGGTGTGTGACAATAAGCACACACTGTACGCCGCCATTTTTTTGAAATAATCCGGAGCAAAAAAGGTGGTTGCTTGTCAATGAAGAATGAGATTGTTTTATCCATGAGGGGAATTTCCAAATCGTTCCCCGGGGTTCGTGCCCTGAATAATGTAGATTTTACTCTCCGCAGGGGTGAGATTCACGCTCTGATGGGTGAGAATGGAGCCGGTAAATCAACTCTGGTAAAGGTTCTGACAGGCGTATACCCGAAGGATTCCGGCAATATTAATATTGCCGGCCTTGATACGGACATTACGGTTAAATCACCTCAAGATGCCCAAAACCTGGGTATAAGCACGGTGTACCAGGAGATAAGCCTTTGCCCGAATCTTACGGTGGCGGAGAACCTGTTTATAGGGCGAGGCAGCTACCACTTTGTAAAGTGGCGCTCCATGGAGAAGAGGGCGTCGGAAATACTTGAAAAGCTCAGAATTCCGGCAAGCGCGACCCGGCAGCTGGGGACATGTTCGCTTGCGGTACAGCAAATGGTAGCGGTTGCCCGGGCCGTTGATATGGAATGCAAGGTCCTTATTCTGGATGAACCGACCTCATCTCTGGATGAGCAGGAGGTAGCCCTGCTTTTTTCTCTGATGCGGGAATTAAAATCACGCGGCGTCGGGATCATTTTTATTACGCATTTTCTTGAGCAGGTATACGAAATAAGTGACAGGATAACCGTTCTGCGCAACGGCGAACTGATTGGGGCTCATGACATAAAAGATTTGCCCCGGATACAGCTTATATCGGCAATGATGGGAAAGGATCTGGATGATCTTTCAGAATTAATGCATCGGGAAAAACCGCTGAAGCTTGAAAATCCGGTAGTCTATGAAGCATATGGCCTGTCCAGCGAGGAAGATATAAAACCCTTTGACTTCAGGATTCACAAGGGAGAGGTTAATGGATTTTCCGGTCTTCTCGGCTCAGGACGCAGCGAAAGCGTTCGTGCCATATTCGGCGCCGACAGGATTACCGGCGGAAGGATAAAGATAAATGGTAAAGATGCGAGGATATCAAAGCCCAGAGACTCAATGAAGCATGGTATGGGCTATCTCCCCGAGGATCGGAAAGGAGACGGAATTATTGAGGATCTTTCGGTCCGGGAAAATATCATTCTTGCTCTGCAGGTATTAAAGGGCTTCTTCCGGCCATTCTCCAGATCGGAAGCGGAAGCCTTTGCCGATACCTATATCAGAATGCTGGGAATCAAAACCGCTTCGACGGATACGCCTATAAAATCTCTATCCGGCGGCAATCAGCAAAAGGTCATACTTGCACGCTGGCTGCTTACAAACCCTCAGTACCTCATCCTTGACGAACCTACCCGCGGCATTGATGTAGGTACGAAGCTTGAAATCCAGAAGCTCGTATTGAAGCTTGCCGAAGAGGGGGTCAGCATCACTTTTATTTCATCGGAAATAGAGGAAATGCTTACCACCTGCTCGAGGCTCATCGTTATGCGGGATCGCAAGATAGCAGGCGAATTGAGGGGTGACGAAATAACACAGAAAAAAATAATGCACACAATAGCCGGGGAGGTTGATCAACATGATTAAGGGTTCCACTATGCTTGAAGGGCTTAAGAAGCTGTCGCAATCTCAACTTGCAATACCCCTGTTTGCCCTTTTCCTGGTAATCATTTTTAATATTTTCAGGGACATAAGCTTTTTTTCCATTGTAGTTAACACGAACAATTTCGGGAATACCGTACTTTCGGGGAATCTGGTCAGCATACTGAACGGAGCGTCGGAGCTTGCTGTTCTGGCAATCGGGATGACGCTGGTAACATCGGCAACAAAGGGACAGGATATAAGCGTTGGAGCGGCAGCGGCGATAGCCGGGAGTGTTTTTGTAAGGGTGCTTCGCGCTAATGAAATTACCATGCCGATTATTCTGATTGCCTTGCTGACCGCATGTGCGGTTGCCATTCTTTTCGGCCTTTTCAACGGCCTGCTGGTTGCCAAATTCGATATTCAGCCAATGATTGCTTCTTTGATTCTGTTTACCGCGGGACGACCGATTGCCTACTGGATAAACGGCGGAGCAACGCCCAATGTTGACAGTCCTCTGTTAAATTATATGGGCGGCTTTATCCCCGGAATTCCCGTTCCGACTCCTATTCTTATTGTAATCTTATTCGGGATACTGATAACCCTCGCCTTGAAATTAACCAATCTCGGATTATATATACAGGCAGTCGGTATCAATGAAAGGGCAGCCCGTTTAAACGGAATAAATCCCGTCTTTATGAAACTTCTGGTATTTATGGTTCTCGGGGTGTGCGTAACTATAGCCGGTTCCATCAATGTCTGCAGAATAGGGCTTATCAACCATGAGACCATCCTCCTTGATATTGAAATGGATGCAATCCTTGCTGTTGCCATCGGGGGTAACGCTTTAAGCGGCGGGAAATTTAAATTGGCCGGATCGGTAATAGGGGCATACATTATTCAGGCACTGACTATTACTCTCTATGCCATGAGAGTATCTTCAACGGCGGTAAAAGCCTATAAGGCCATTGTAATTATTGCAATCGTCGTATTGGGTTCTCCGGTGGTACAAAAGTGGTTTCTGCAGCTGCGGAACAGCGTCTTGAGAAAGCCTTTAAAGATTTCGGGGAATAACTGATATGTCATTATTGCATAAACAGGGAGATAAAACAGGGGAACCCATTTCCAATACCGCTTTGCTTCTGACCATAACAGTCAGCGGATTTTTTATCATGTATCTGCTTGCCATGATTGTCTGGGGCGGCGGTTTTCTGAACCCTCAGCAGTTTCTGGATATCTTTAATAACAATGCCTATCTGATTGTTATCTCCTGCGGAGTCACCATCGTTATGATAACCGCCGGCATAGATATTTCGGTGGGGGGCACGGTCGCTCTCATAACCATGACCTGTGTTGTGTTTATGGAGGACTACAGCGGAAGCATTGCAGGTTCGATTATTCTGGCTTTGAGTATCGGGCTGACCATGGGGATCATACAGGGCTTTCTGGTTGCATATCTGGATATACAGGCCTTTATTGTCACCCTGGCAGGCATGTTCTTTACTAAAGGGATGACGACCATTGTAAGCAAAGCACCCCGTACGGTAAGCAATGAGTTTTTTCTTGCCCTGAAAAACTTCCGGATTATTGTACCCGGTATCGGTACCTATGGTAAAACCGGGAACTATATTCCCGCCAGAATAGAGCCGGGTGTCATAATCGCCCTGACCATAGTATTAGCCGTATGGGCTGTTCTTAAATGGACCAGGTTTGGACGGAACCTCTATGCAGTGGGCGGAAGCAGCGAGAGCGCCTTGATGCTTGGAATAAATGTAAGACGGACAAAATTTTTTGCCTATGTACTGAGCGGATTGTTTGCCGGAATCGGGGGGTATGTCTATCTTATGCACACGGGAGCCGGTAATTCGGGCAATGCATATCAGGCGGAAATACAGGCAATTGCATCTTCCATTATCGGCGGAACCCTATTGTCCGGTGGTGTCGGCAGTGTCATCGGAACGCTTTTCGGAGTCATGTCTTTAAAGACCATAAGCAATATTGTAATTGCTTCGGGACTTAGAGAACCATATTGGCAGAGCATTACTACCGGTCTTATGCTCTGCTTCTTTATTCTGCTTCAGAGCGTAATACTTGCATTCCGCAGAAAAAAGCGGCGAAGGCCGATTGAATCAACCGGGGACTGAGTCAATTAATGCAGTTTCATCTTTTCGGAAGAGCGGAATTCCCTGGGAGACATTCCGCAGTTTTTCTTGAAGATGTAACTGAAATAATGGGGATCGTTATATCCGACTTCGAAGGCGATATCAACACACTTCATATTGTTTCGTAAAAGGAGTTGCCTGGCCTTGTTTATCCGTACCGAGGTCAGGTATTCGATAAAGGTTACGCCCGCTTCCTGGGAGAAAATCGTACTGAAATGGTTCGGGCTGACATGTGCATGAGAGGCGACATCGTTCAGCGACATATCCTGCCGGGCAAAATTATTGTTGATATATTCCTTTGCTTCACGTATTTTCTGGTGATGCCTGGTATGGATATGAGAATCACGGTAATCGATCCAGCGCTCAATAATCGTCCTGACGGCTTCGGTACTGCAATGTTCCTCATACGCTTCCGGAACAATGTCACGGGGATTGCCCTGAAATTCTCCGATCAGGCGGCAGACCGAATCGACTATATCACGGTAAACGATCGAAAAATAAGCTGAATTACCGCCGGTAATTTCCAGGTATCGGGATAAAATGTCCGGAATATCATTATCTGCGGCAAAGCGTATCTGCTCGGTTATATTATCGCTTTCTGCGCTAAACGGTCCGGCCGCCTTGCTCCATTTCATGTCACCAGCGCTGATGATGTTTTTTTTACCCGTGAAATGCATATAGCGGATCGCCTTGTCCGCATCGGCATATGAGTGAATTATTTCTTCGATATGCTCTGCAACGGAACCGATACCGATTGCCAGGCTGCAGGCTGTATTCCGTTCCGTTTCAAATTTCAAGCCCTGAGCCAGCGTATAGATAATATCATCCATTGAGTCCTCGGATATATTTTTCCCGAGGATAACCAGTTTATCCATGCTTTGGGGAACCAGTATAAAATCTTCCCGGCCTTTCAGCACATTCCCGATAATCTCTTTAACAAAGGCAAACTGAGTGTAGTCTTCAGAGGGGATAAATATTTCAACGACAATAATTATGTATCCGCTGGCGATCAGGTCTATGCCGAAGCTCTGAGCTGTCTCTATGGCATGTATTGCAGGTATCTGTCCGGTTATCAGATCGGAAAGCCACTTTTCACGCATAATGTCTTCAGATGATTTTATTCTCTGTTTCAGGTTCTCAATTCCGGAGATGCGGGTTTTTTCTTTTTCTATTTCCCTGGTAACTTTTTCAAGTGAAGCAAGCATGTCCCGGGCGGAGACCGGTTTTAAGAGATACTCTTCGACACCTATGGAAATTGCCTCTTTTGCATATTCGAATTCATCATGTCCCGAAAGGATAATGATCTTAATCCAGGGCTGATCCCGTTTTATAATTCGTGCCAGAGCCAGACCGTCCATGAAAGGCATCTTTATATCCGTAATAAGAATATCCGGTTTAATGTCGCGCAGAGCAGGGAGAGCTATTTCACCGTCGGGAGCTTCTCCTGCCAGAATATAGGGAGTGGTTTTCCAGGGAATGCTGTTACGGATACCTTCCCGGGTTACAATCTCATCTTCGACCAGAAAAACACTATACATTTGTTATCTCCGGAAGACGGAAGGATACGGAGGTTCCTTCTTTATAGACACTGGATATTTCAAGGGAAGCTTTGTTATTGTAGTACAAAGCGAGACGCTTGCTCACATTATACAGGCCGTAAACATCGTTCACCGCGGATATATCGGCATTCCCGCCGATCTGGGTTTCTATATCTTTCAAGCGTTCGGCACTTATTCCTATTCCGTCATCATCCACGGTAAAACAAAGGAATCCGTTTTCCTGCCATCCCCGGACTGAAAGCCGGCCCTGTCCCCGTTTGTTTTTGATACCATGGTATAAAGCATTTTCCACAAGCGGCTGGAGCAGCAGTTTAAGCATCTGCTTGTTCTCCATCTTCTCATCATAATCGATAGTGAAATCCAGAATATCTCGATACCGGATTTTCTGAATGGTCAGGTAATTTCTTATATGTTCAAATTCATCCTGCACCTTCGTCCACTCTTTCCCCCTGTTCAGGGAAGTACGGAAAAAGCTGGAAAAATTCCGGGTTACAGATATAACCTGATCGTATTGTTTCCCTTCCGCCAGCCATATTATTGTATCCAGGGTGTTGTAGAGGAAGTGGGGAGTTATCTGTGCCTGAAGCGCCTTCATCTCCGATTTCTGAAGATTCTTCTGTTCCTGAATATTCTCATCGATAAGGTCCTTTATTTTTTCGGCCATTAAATTCAGATTCATTGTAAGATTATCCAGTTCCGTTACATCCGGAATGTCCGCCCGGGCCGATAAATTACCGGCGGCTATCTGACTGGACAAATTTTCCAGTTCCCGGATAGGTTCGTTTATGCTCCCCGTAACCGAACGTTGTGCAAGTACGGCGAAAAGCATGACGAACAGGACGATCAATATTTGAATAGCCGACAGGATTACGGCGATTTGCTTCATTTTTTCATTCGTATCTGCTGCGGATTCAATTTCAAGCACAATAAAATCCTGGAGTATTTCCGAGACAAGATTTGCGACTCCCCGAATTTCATCCAGAATTTTTTCATTTTCCGTTACCAGAAAATCCTCTTCCATCTGCAGACCCAGCATATCCACATACTTGGCAAGAGTGTCCATCGCCCTTCCAGCGACCTCGAGGAGCTGACGGTTTTCGACCAGCTGGGTATTCAGGTATATCTCATCAAGACTTGAATTAATATCATCAATAATCCCGTATTGTGTTCCTTCGGCAAAACTTTTGTTACCGGCCACAATGTCCCAGACTTCGTTGGAGATATCCGTTTTTACAATCTGGTTCAGTCTGTTTGTCCGGCTTACGTTTGTAATAATCCGGTCATACCGCATGGTCTGCAGCCATGATGACGCCAGACTGATGACGGGAGGTATAATCAGAAGAAGTATGATGATCGTATAGGAGCTCTGAATGGTTCTCTGAATGCTGGGCGTTTTGAATGATTTCTGAAAAATGATTTCCGGTACGTGAAAAAGTCTTTTCACATCAGTATCCCCGGGGGGCAATCAGGGATAAGTCATCATTCTCAGTAAAGACCTCTTCATTCACATGCTGAAGCCTGGGAATTGTCTCTCCTCTGGCAAGCCGCTGTGCCAGATCGATAATTGCGGGACCTGTCTTGGGGTTGCATTCGATTACACAATTAACTTCCCCGTTGCGCAGGGCATGTATCGCTGCCTGTTCTGCATCAATAGTAACAATCACAATATCCTTTCCCGGGCGAATTCCCACCTCTTTCATCGCATCAATTGCCCCCAAAGTCATTCCGTCATTATGGGAATAGATGGCGTCTATATCGGTGGACTCTTTAAGTATCCGGTTCATTATCTCGTACCCTTTGGAACGGAGAAAATCTCCGGATTCGCTGTGAATTATCCGGAATCCGGAATGGTCTGCGATAATTTCACGCAGGCCATCGGCCCTTCCCACGGCAACTGATGAACCTTCGGTTCCGCTTATCTCGATTATGCGCACCGGATTATCTGCAGTCCGGTCAGCGAACTTTTTAAGGAGGAAATTTCCCGCTTCCCTGCCTTCCTGTTCGCTGTCGGTACCGATGAAACCGGCATACAGGTTTTCATCCGCCGAGGTAATCTTCCTGTCGGTAACAAGAACCGGAATTCCTGCGTTCTGAGCCTCTTTCAGAATATTGTCCCATCCATCGGCTACGATTGGAACGAAAGCGATAACATCTACCTGATATGCGATAAATGAACGCAGTGCCATGATCTGGTTTTCCTGCTTCTGCTCGGCGTTTTCAAATAAGAGCTGGACTCCCGCGTTAAGCGAAGCATCTTTAATAGACTGGGTATTGCATTTTCTCCAGGCGCTCTCAGCGCCTATCTGGGAAAAGCCCAGAATAATCCCTTCGTTACCGCTGACCTTCTGATTCGGCCGGGAATCAAAAATTCTGAAGGTACCGGCAATACCGGCGATTCCAAGGACGAGTATAAGGATAACTATGATCTTCCAATGAGACAGCATTGCATATGTCCGTGTAGAGTGTACGTTAACATACTATACATGAGATATTTGGATTTAGCAAGAAACGAAAAATTTGATGCCTGCGGGAACAGTTTGCAAAATTTCGCAGGCACATGGTATACTTTAGACTGCTTTCAGAAGAATGAAAGTATGATGGTAAAATATTCGTATATTTATGTCGCCCGCTTCCACCATACAGCATCAAAGCTTAAAAGAAAAGAATTAACTGAAGAACAGGATCCGGTCGGGAACAGATCGCGATAAGAGTACGCTATCGACGAAGTCGGACACTTGACCCGGGCAGATGCGTTCACAATCGACCTTCACATGGAGGTACAGGATGAGAAGGCGTTTCATCACGTGTCTGAGTATCCTTCTGTTGTGCAGCATGCTGATCTATTCACAGGAGAATACTTCTCCGCTCTCCCTGCTTGTTAAGCCGGGATTTTCGATTCCCGTCGGTGAAGACGCGGAGATCTACAAGTTCGGCGGAGGCGGTACGATCACCCTTGATTACCTGCTGATGCCGTTTCTCTCCCTGGGATTGCATACCGGATACGATTATTTACCGGTAAATACCCTGACGGTCTTTGAACCCCGCAGCCTGTCGATCGTCCATCTTGGCCTGCAAGCCGGAACCTCAATTGAACTGGTTAAAAATCTCACCGCCTCTGCCTATGCCGGTGGCGGCTGGTACTACGGGGTGACCAACGAGGATACCGAGCAGAATGATAACAATCCTTATTTGTACGGCGGAGCCGGTATTTCCTATCGTCTCCTGCCGGGCTTCAGTATCGGTCTGGAAGCTTCCTACCGCACCTTCCTGGGACTGGCCCAGGACCTCATGCTTCATATTGGCGGCAGCGTCTCCCTGGGCGGGGGGGGAACGGGAAGTCCGGGTATCCCATCGAACCGTAACCTCGAGCTGCTGGATATCCAGCTGAGCCGGGTGTTTCCGGTCTTCTACGGCTATTACGATGAGAACCCTCTTGGAGTGGCACTGCTCCGGAACAAGGGGAGCCGCCCGATCGACCATGTAAAGGTTTTTTTCCACGTCAAGCAGTATATGGATAATCCTAAGCTTTGTTTTACAGTCGAGCAGCTTGGTCCAGGTGAAGAAAGGCAGCTCCCGCTTCATGCTCTTTTTACCGACAGTGTTCTCGGAATAACCGAGGGTACCAAGGTCTCCGCGAGTATAATCGTTGAATCCGAAATTGACGGTAAGCGCTACGCCAACGAGTATGTTGAGACTTTAAGTCTCTTTGACCGCAACGCAATGACCTGGGATGAGACCGCGAAGGCAGCATCTTTTGTGACCGCCAAAAGCCCGGACGTCCTCAGATTTTCTAAAAACATATCAGGCATGATCAAGGAGCATGTGAGCAGCGCCCTGAACCAGAATATCGTACTCGCCATAGCTTTTTTTCAGGCTCTTGACGTCTACGGGATAAGGTACGAGATCGATCCTTCAAGTGCTTATGAGGATCTGTCAAAAAATGCCATGATGGTCGACTACCTCCAGTTCCCGCGTCAGACCCTCGAGTTTCGCGCCGGGGACTGCGATGACCTGTCAATTCTCTATTCCGCGCTTCTCGAATCAGTGGGAATCGAGACCGCCTTTATTACCATCCCGGGGCACATTTACATGGCGTTTTCAAGCGGAATGCCGGAGGAAGAAGCACGGACTTTCTTTAACAGTCAGCAGGATATTATCACTTTTGATGGCACAGTCTGGCTTCCCGTGGAGATCACCGCCATCGAACAGGGCTTTGTACGGGCCTGGAAGCTGGGCGCAGCCCAGTGGCGGAAGAACTTTGAGATCGGTCAGACCGAACTGGTTCCAATCCGAAGTTCCTGGCGAAGCTACAGCGCCGTCGGCTATGTCGGAGAAGAGCGGACGGATATAAAGGTACCCACAGCAAAAGAACTGCTTCCGGTTTCTCTCGATGAGATCGAACGCTTCGTGGAGACGGAGATATACAGTCGTGAACAGCAGATTAGGAGTGAAATCTCCCGCACAGGCGGCGACCTCCGGTATCTGAACAAGCTGGGTGTGCTCTACGCGCGTTACGGAAAGACCGGCCAGGCACAGGTACAATTTGAAAAGGTTCTGGAGCAGCGTGAATACCTGCCGGCTCTGGTGAACCTGGGGATGCTCGCTTTCCTGGATGGAGACTACGACGAAGCCTGCGACTACTACCGGCGGGCCGGACGCATCCGCGCTGACCATGCTGCTGTGCTCCTCGGTTTAGCCAGGGTCCAGCATGAGCTGCGCAACTACGAGGAGGCCTCCACATCCTATGCCAGGCTCAAAGACCTTTCTCCGGACCTCGCCGCCAGGTACGCCTACCTGGACCTGGAAGGAGGCGGCGGCGCAGGCCGTGCATCGGATGCCGCGGGCTCGCGGACCGCTCCTGTATGGGAGGAAGAGTGATGAAAAATAAAATAATCGGAAAAACGGCCGGCCTGGTGAGCGTACTTCTTGCAGCCGCCGCGGCGGTGATGTTCTTCACCGCCTGTGAGGATACGCTGATGCGGCAGGATTACAAGACAATGTCCGGAGTAATTGAATGGGATTACAAAGCGACGTTGGATGCAGGTCCGGATGCAGTTGATGGTGCATGGTTTGGAGGACCAGGTTCTCCCTACGGAGAAGGAGGGGTCGATATCGATGGTGACTGGTTGATAATAGGAGCGGATGGAGAAAATACCGGACGCGGAGCTGCATATTTTTTTCGCTTTGAGAATGGTAGCTGGAAAAAAAAGCAAAGAGTAACCGCCAGTGATGGGAACGACTGGGATGCTTTCGGATATTCTGTCGCTATATCAGGGAGCCTTGCTGCAGTTGGGGCGCCTTTCCATGATAGCGAAGGGTCCGTGTATCTTTATATCTATAACGGAACGGGCTGGACAGAAGCTGCCGCTTCTCCATTGTCCGGACCAGGTACGGAGGCAAATGACCAGTTTGGTTCAGCAGCAGCACTCGATGGTGACTACCTGGTTGTAGGAGACCGGACCGCGGATAGTCAGAATACTGGTGCCGCTGATGAGGGGGCTGCCTATGTATTCTACAGGAATAAAGGGGGTTCAGACGTATGGGGGTGGCAGGCCATCCTCACTGCCGAATCGGATGCAGCTGATGATGATAGTTTCGGTAATTCAGTGGATATAGAAGGAAGCTATATCGTCGTTGGAGCATTTGGATCAGATGAGGGTGCTTATACAAATTGCGGTGCGGCGTATGTTTTTCACAGAGATGGATCGACATGGACTCGAACCGACAGGCTTATCGAGAGTGGTATTGTAAATGATGATTACCTGGGATCCTCAGTTGCTATCTCGGGAGATCTCATTGCTGTTGGAGCAAAGGGACAAGACAAGGTCTACACCTACAAAAGATCGGGTTCAAACTGGGTTAAATTCTCGGAGCTCACTACAAATAAGGTGGCTTCCGGTGATGAATTCGGGTATTGCGTTGATATTTTCGAGCATCATCTTATTGTTGGTGCTCACAAGCATGCTACGAATTCACTAATAGAATCCGGTTCCGCCTATGCCTTTTATTATGTGTCCGAGGAATGGGTCGAAACTGCCACACTCCTAATGAACTCTCCTTCAGTGGAGGCGAATTTCGGCCATACGATTGCGATTTCCGATGACATGGCTGTAATCGGTGCGCCGTACGATGACGGCGGCGGTACGGATCGAGGTTCCGTGACGGTATTCGAATATAAATAGTGTGGAGAAAATAAGATGAAGGATAGTAATAGAAAAGTCGTTCTCCTGGCAATCATGCTCTTTTTACTTTCATTTTTTTATGTGGAAGCATACGATCATTCGTTCAGCGTTGAAGATGAGTCTGATATACCGGTATTTTTCTTTGCTCCGCAGGGATACGATATACATCATATTCAACTGGTCATAAATACAAATCAGACCACAGTGTCTCCAGGGTTTGTTCTCACATATCCGGATGGAACATCTCGGACGATAAACATCGGTACGCCAATAGATGATGGAGGAGGTAATTCGGGTTATCATGTGCTGAGCGAAGTGAACTCAGGGGTGTACACCTTCGACATTTACATGAATCCAGATGGAGCTATTAATCCGAATCTTAGAGGAGTTGTCGAAGGGGAAGATCAGGATTGGAAACTCATGCTCAGTTCAGCCAGCGAACTGAATCTCGTAGATGTATCAATAAGAAGTGAAGATAATCTGCTGAATCCGATAACGCCTGAAGATCCCGTCGACCTCAACCTCCCGCCCACCGCAACGATTTCAAGTCCCGCGTCGAACCCGACAATCGATGAAGACGATTCGGTCTCCTTCGCCGGGACGGCGACGGATGACGATACGGCGAGCCTCACCCATGCCTGGGATTTCGGCGGAACAAGCAATAGTACCGTCGAGGATCCCGGAGAGGTGACCTTTAGTACTGCCGGAACGTATACCGTTACCTACACGGTCGCCGACAATGTCGGGCAGACGGACAGCGACACGCGAAGCGTCATCGTGGAAGAGAACACCACCACACCCCATCCGCCCACAGGCCTCAAAATTACCGGCAGCAGCCGGGACAGATCGCCGCTGACCCTGACCCTCGAATACGACGGGGACGGCGCGGCGGCCGGGATCACCAACTACGAATGGGACTTCGGAGACGGCGGCTCCGCTTCAGGGGCCGGTGAGGAGAGCGTCGAACACACCTTCCTGACCGGCGAGTACGAAGTGAGCCTCACGGTTACTTTTTCGGATGATGAAACCGACTCCGCCGCGCTAACAGTAGCCGCGCTGCCGAACCAGGAACTTTCTTTCCCTCCGCACCGCGGGGTGCCCTATGCTCCGCAGCCCCCCGCGATAGACGGTGACATACGGCCGGAGGAGTGGAGGGGATGCCACCGGCTTACCTACAACCTCGGCGCCCCCCCCGCCGACGTGGCCCTGCAGGCCCTGAAGGACCGGAACGAAGAGTACCTCTATCTATCCTTCGAGGTGAAAAAAGACCAGGGCTTCGATCCCGATGATCTCCTTGTTCTGGCATTCAGGCCGGATGAGAGCGCGGGGGTNNGGCGGATGACCGGAGGATATTTATCTTCCCCTTTGGAGCGGGACATGCAGCGGGAGAGAACCAGGAGCTCGAGAGAATCAGGATATGGAAGAACAGCGCTGGATGGCCGGAGGAACTGAGCGCTGCGGCAGTATCCGCTGTCGGGATCGAAGGCAAAATGAAGTCTTATACCTATGCATCCCACGAGGCCTGGGACATCGAGCTGAAGATTCCCGCATCGGCAGTAACGGCGGACTGGGTAGATTTCAGCGATTATTTCAATTTCTACTTCAAGCTCTGCAAGGTAAACTCGGTACCGCCCCCGCCGCCTGCTCCGCAGGAACCGACGGATCTCCAGTTTGGCTGGCCGGTCGGTGTTCCCGTTATCAGCGGCGATATTTTTGCCCATAATTTTAATCCCGAATGGTGGGGCCGCGGGAACGCCTCGGGCAGCGCCGTACTCAAAGGCGTCTACATCGAACGGAGCGATTTCGGGACCTACAACGACCCTGTCAGCCGCGTCCTCATTCCCGACACGGATCCCGGCAGTGCAGCCAATGTTTTTTTCGCGAGGGTAAAAAACGACTCCGAGCGCGAGACGGCGCTGGATCCGGATTACAGCGAACCGGTGACGGCGGAGGATGTGCGGGTCCGATTCAGGATCGCCGCATGGGGGATCCCCGGGCCCTCGGACTGGAGGGACCTGCCGGCAACCGCAGGGCTGGATCCGGCCGCCCCTGCCGGGTTGGCCATAACCCCGGTGCAGGATATACTCGCAGCCTCCGGAGAGATACCTGGTGAGGCCACCTATGAGGTGGAGTGGACCATCGACCGGCCGAGCCAGGATTACACCGACTATTCGGCCAACACCCACCAGTGCATTCTGCTGGAGATCGATTCCACCGGCAACGCCAACATCGTCACCCGCAGTACCTATCGGAATATGAACTTCGGATACGCCTCCGAGTTCTCTCAGACTGCCATGGTGAGCTCCAGGGGGTCCGGACCTCCGCCTGAAGGTGACGACGAGCACACCTACCTGATTCTCGTCACGCCCCGTCAGATCGAACCGGAAAAACAGTATCCCCATGTCAATCCTGTAGATGGAGACCCGATAGGTACCGTTTCGGGGGCAACACACCGCCCGCAGGGCAGCATCGAGTGGTCCGCCCATGGCCTCCGGTATACCGATGAATATGTCATTATCAACGGCAACGAATACCGTTCCCTGGTGCCCGCAGGGTCCTTCGGACACATCGTGACCCACATCGGCGAAGTGGTCGACTGGGAATACGAACTCGACGGTGCGGTGGAGGTGGGGGAGAACCTGTACATCCTCGGAGTACCCGAGGAAGGTGCAGCCCTAGTCACCCCGCGGATACGGCCGGTTGAGTTCTGGTCTAACGGCTTTTCCCTGCATGCTGGAACGGCAACGCCCCTCGGGAACCTGGCAAATACCTTCGGAACCGGGTTCACCGTCTTTGGCGATTACGAACGCTACATCACCGGTAAAATCGCTCTGGCTCTCTTCTGCGGCATCAACTGGTTTCCGGAACAATCCGGCGGGCAGGCCTACTGGAACATCAGCACCAACCTGGATATCCGGTACCTTCTGCCTCCAGGCGGAAAAGTGGTTCCCTATGTCCAGACCGGTCCTGGAATGTACTTAGATGACTCGGGAGATCTATCCTGGGGCGTCAATGCCGGTTCGGGGGTATTGTACAGAATCGGCCCACATATCCACCTGGAGGCTGGAGCGGATCTGCACACCATCATCGATAAAGAACTCCAGTTTGTGACCGCCCATGCCGGAGTGGAGTTAAAATACTAGTATCATGCTGGTAATGTTAAGTCAGAAATCTCTTTTTGTAGCTACAACTGATACCCGAAGAATTGAAAAAAGAGCCCTGAACGAAATGTCCGGAAGGCTCAGGGTCGTAATTACACTCGATCAGGTAAAAGAGTAAATCGAACTCGATGACACCGCACTTATTCAAGAGGATAGAAACAGGTGACTATTGCTCTTGATGTTAGTGCTGCAATGCAAATATTCATAAAAAAAGCTTCGTGGGTTATCGCACTGGAATTGTATATTGCTGAAATTACAAAATTCTTGTAAAAACCCCTTCCGTGCCTTACCATTATCGGGAAGCTTCCTGCTTGCCCGAAGATTCCTGTAAGGAGTCCTGCGTGAACCATTCGATCGAGAGTGCGGAACAGATTATCGAATTGTGGTCAAAGACCTACAACACGGAAGGTAAACCGGACTGGTCGCATATCCTGCCTTATTACTCAGACAATATTTACTTCAGGGACTCAATACAGGAAATACGCGGGATTGATGAATTCAGACAGATGACCGAACGGCTGGCGGCAAGGTCCCGGGCTCTGCACATGAAGGTTATACGGGCTGTAAAACAGGACAGCACGGTCTTTATTGAGTGGGAGATGACCATCTCCTATAAAAAGAATCCTTCATCGGTGCTGTACGGATCCAGCAGACTCAGTCTTGACGGCGAGGGCAGGATAAGGGAACAGCGGGACTACTATGACCTCTGGGGCGATATTTTTGACAATATACCTGCTTTCGCCGGGGGCTACAGGAAATTCATGAGGAAAAAGTTTGGATAGGAAGTTGGCCAATGAGTCGCCTGCAACGGTTTTTTAAGTATCTCCGGGAGTACCGCTGGTCAAATATCTTTGCAATGATCCGCAACAGCAAGGCGGAGCCGGCCCGGTACGGTGGCGACTTTAACGGAAGGCTGGTAGTAATTACCGGCGCGACCTCGGGAATAGGGCGCAGCACAGCGTTCAAGTACGCATCCTGCGGAGCGCGTCTGCTCTGCATCAACAGAAGCGAGAATAAATCCCGTGCGCTCTGCGAAGAACTTCGGGCTGCATACCGGGTGCAATGCGACTACCTCATTGCTGATCTGAGCCGCATGGAGGATGTACAGCGCGTCGCCCGGGAGCTTGTTCAACTTGAGGTTCCGATCGATGTTCTTATTCACAACGCGGGTATCTACCGCACCGCAAGGGGGCTGAGCCCTGAAGGCCGGGAACTGGTTTTTGCAGTCAATCATCTTTCCTCCTTCCTCCTGAACTATCTGCTTATGGAGAAACTGAAATCGTGGGGCAGGACGCGGATACTTCTTGTCAATTCCGAGGGGCACCGCTTTGCTGCCTGGGGACTGCGCCTTGATGACCTGGAATGGGAAAAGAGGTTCTATACCGGTTTGCGCTCTTACGGATCATCCAAGACCGCTCAGCTTCTTACGATGATGATTTTTGATGACCTTTTCAGGGGAAGCGGGGTAAGCATAAATGCCATGCATCCGGGAGCGGTTAAAACAGAAGCCGGAAAGGACAATGGAGCTTTGTATACATGGTTCAAGCATAACATTCTCGAGAGAAACTTCCGTAACCCCGATGTCTCGGCGGAAGCACTCTACTATCTCGGTGCATCGGAGGCGCTGGAAGGAATAAGCGGGAAATTTTTCAATCTGACCACCGAAGAGGAACCGGCCCCTCCGGCCCTGGACCGGGAGGCTGCACGGGAACTCTGGGATATAAGTGTGAAAATGGGAGGCCTGCATGGAAAAGAAGGAGGAGCTTTATGAAGGTATTTGTTGAAACTAACAGAGAGTCGGGTACACGGTCCCGATATGACGAAGAGACTTTCGTAAAAAAAGAGGAGTTTCCGATACGTTATAAGCACCCCTACGACTACGGCTTTATCATCGGCACAAACAAGGACGGCGAAGACAGCATTGACTGCTTTATCGTGTCGGACAAAGTGCATGAGGAAGGCCGGATAATAGAGTGTGAACCGGTTTTTATGATAGAGATGCTTGAGGGTGACGAGGTAGATCATAAAGTAGTTATGACCCACGGAAGCGACGGTATTGAAAATCCGGAAGAAGTTGCGGAGACCATAAAGGCGTTTATCAAAAAGGTCTTTACCCAGTTTCCCCAGGTTACGATCCAGTTCGGAAAAACGCTCGGCAAAGAGGATACCCTTTCATTCATAGCTTCCCGCATGACCTGAGCGCTTTTCCCGGCGGGGACAGACCTGAAGCAGCAGCCTGGCATTTACAAGACAAATCAGTCCGATCGGTACCCAGATAAAAAGCTGGGCAAGGTTTTCGGCCGCACCATATATATACTGCGCCACGGCAGCCGCCGAGATTGCGGACATATATAAAAGGCCTTTGATGCTCCAGATTGCGGCGATAATGTAACCCCAGGCACGGCGCTGCAGGAGCCATATCCCGCCAAGCAATCCAAATGAAACCACCAGCCACAGATCAAGCGCGCCGGTTACATTCGTCGGATGGTCGACCGCGGTAACCATAGCGGGGACCTCACCGGTCAGGAGAAACAGGATGGATGTCATAATCCAGAAGGAGCCTAGAGCGGCGGAGGTAAGAATCAACAGAATTCCAGCAATTCCCGTATGTATGCTGAAGTTTACGGAATGAGCAATGTGACGGATTTGAGGCGACGTGAGAATCCGGATAAGCCCGAAGGTAGATACCGCAAGAATGGCAACATACACCAGATACAGGGAATTGAAGGCCGCGCCGAAGAGATAGAATGCGTAGCAGTAGAGGGCATAAGCCATAATCCCTGCCCAGATCAGTGCTCCCGACAGTGATCTGCGCAGCACCAGAATTGTCGAGATTACAAGGAGCGGCAGGACCAGAATCAGGGTGACCAGGTCGTTGCCGTACCACCCGGATGTTACCAGCAGGTTGTCTCTGTACACTCCGTCGGCAAGCAGGCCGAAGCCTGCCGCGATAACAAGCAGCATAATGAGAATAATCGAAAGCAGACCGAATAAACGCATCTCGACACACCTCCTGGCCGGTAATGCAGCCTGGTTTTTTCATGTTATACCGTGTCAGGACAGGCGTGTCAAATATGATAAAGAGGCGGTAAACTACGCATGTTTTCACGGATGTGATGAAGGAAATAACAATCTATTCTTATATCCTCGCTTTCACCTGTTTAAGGGTTTACAGCAGGAGGCCGTATATGAAATTAAAGGCATTATTACTGGCAATAATTTCATGTTGCTTTTTTTGTCCGATGCTCCATGCTGAATTCCCCGAGTTTCATGCGGGGGTTCCGCTTGAAACAAAATCTAAAACACCGACGTTCTATCTGGATGTCTGTACCGGGGGTGAAATTCCGATAGGGCCTTACAAGGATGCATTTGTTTTCAATAACGGTTTTGGGCCTGTAATGCCTGTTGAGGTACATGGTACCATTCCCTTAAACGATAGATTTACAATCGGTACCATTGCAGGATTTGCCTTTCAGGGGATAGGCCGAGAGGAAAATCATGTTCTATTGGAAAGCTACAGATATTTTGGAGTCCTTGGGCCGGCTTATATAACAGAACTTTTTCCATGGCTTACGCTTCATCTGCATTCCGGTATCGGATACGGCTGGTACATGGTAAAAGGTTATGATGCTCCATCCTTGAGCGGCGGCAGCATGGCAACCAGCATCGGTGCCCAATGCATAGCGTCACTGGGAAAACAGTTTGGAATCGGGCTGGGCGCATATCATCGGTACTATTGGGGTTTTTATCAGGCCGTATCGGTCTCGTTAGCACTGGAATATAAATTCGGTATGGGAGACGGTACCCTATACCGTAAAATTACCGCCCCTTTCCGTCCTTCGCTTCTGAACAGTGAGAGTCGAAAACCTGTCGGCCCCGTAAGCGAACTACGAAATCTGAGAATAATGGAGCCGGTCTTTGAACCGGTCTTTCCGGTACTTTACAAGTACTACGAAGATGTTGCCTTCGGTACATTGCATATAGAAAACGTCTCCAACAGAACTGTAAAAAATATCAATATCAGCCTCTTCGTTCACGGCTGCATGGATACCTGGCGGCCGGTTACCGAAACTTTCTCTCTCGAAAAGAAGGAAAGCCGGGACATTGAACTAAAGGTTCTGTTTAATGACAGCATTATGGATATTACGGAAGCAACCAAGGTAACTGCCGAGATTGAGGTGACCTGCGAGGAGCGCGGCAAGGAATATTCCACACAGTTGCCGTATTCTCTCAGAATCCTGGACCGCAATGCCTTGAGCTGGGATGATGACCGCAGAGTCGCGGCATTTATAACGGCAAAAGATCCTGCTGTCCTGCGTTTTTCAAAGCTCGCAGCCGGAGTCTCGACAGATACCGTATCTGAAGCAGTGGATGAGAACCTCAGGAAAGCTATGGGAATCTACAGCCTTTTGCGTCAACTGGAGGTAAAATATGTTATAGATCCCCGCACGCCCTATACCGAGTTTTCAGAACAAACCGGGGCTGTGGATTTTCTCCAGTTCCCGAGCCAGACCCTTGAGTATCGTGGAGGGGACTGTGATGATTTATGTACCCTCTATACCGCACTGCTTGAATCGACAGGAGTTGATACTGCCTTTATTACTGTGCCGGGCCATATATTACCGGCATTCCGCCTTACGCTGTCGGCTGAAAAAGCCCGGAAGGTTTTCCCGCGAAGTGATAATCTTATTTTTATTGATGATAATGTCTGGATACCGGTTGAAATTACAGCTCCTCAGGATTCCTTTGTAGAGGCGTGGCGAAAAGGTGCCGGACAATGGATCGAAAACAGTGAGCTTTCACAGGCGGAGCTCTATCCGACAAGTGAGGCCTGGAAAGAATATGAGCCGGTTGGTTTTAATGACAGTCCCGCGGCAGATATTGAAGTAGATATTGCCAGTCTAAAGAACGTATTTGACAGTGAGCTTCAGCGCTGTATTCATGAACTGATAGGTGCAGACCTGGAGGCTCTAAAACAGCGGATAAGGGAATCCGGAGGTTCTCCGGTTCTGGAAAATAAACTTGGAGTACTCTACGCGAGGTTCGGGCTTCTAAGAGAGGCGGAGCAGCACTTTAAAAATGCTGTCAAAAAAGCAGAAGCTTTTTCTACTTTAATTAATCTGGGCAATATTTTTTTCATTGGCCGGCAGTTCAATGAAGCTCTAAGCTATTACCAAAGGGCGGCGGAAATGAAACCGGACCACCCGACTGTCCTCCTTGCAACAGCACGGGTCCATCACGAGTTGGAGAACTATGGGTCCGCCGGAAAAGCCTATGACCGTCTGAGCATAGTGAATCCGGCTCTCGCCCGGGAATACAGTTATCTGGAGCTAAGGGTTGCCGGTTCATCGAGAGCCGGAACTGAAAACCGGAACAAAGGCGATCTTATATGGGAGGAATGATGATAATGAAGAACATAAAAGTACATCACATCTTCCTGGCAATAATAGCAGCTCTTGTTTCCCTCCTGGGCGGAAGCTGTAATAATCCCCTGAGCGATATGGTGCACAAGTTGGTTTACAGTTACGGTGATACCGGACCGGCCGGAGGAACAATAATTGATCTCAATTATTTCAACGGCTCATATTACTATACCGAAATTGCCCCTTCAGGCTGGTATATGGGAGGTGAAGATCCGCTCGTCCAATGGGGAGGCAGCGGGATAATAATAGGTGCCGATGGTACAGAGCTGGGAACGGGAGAACAAAATACCTGTTTGATTGCTGAAGCCCTGGAGGGAGTGGAGACCGGACGTGCGGCGCAGCTGTGCGAGAACTATGAGGTAAGCCGTAACGGCCGAACCTACGATGACTGGGTGCTTCCCTCACTTGAAGAGGGTTGCTTTTTTAACCATGAATATATTGACAACCTGTTTGAAGAATACTACTGGACCTCTTCTGAAAACGGGAGTGACAGTGCATGGTGCATAAATACTACACGATTACATATTACCCATGACTGGATCGGGGCACAAAAAACAAGCGAATACCGGGTACGGCCGGTCAGATTTTTTTAAGGCTTTTGGAGAGAGAATAATCTTTCTGCATAAAGCCGTTTTCTCCGGACTCAGCAGCCCGGAGAAAACAGTACCAGGAATGCTCCGCTGCTTAAACCTCAACTTCCGGCGGAATCTCCGGCTTTACTTCGAGCTCGCGGTATACGCGTACGATGAAGATGGTAATAAAACCTGTAAACAGCGCAGATACGAAAAGGGACAGAATAGCGCCAAGTATTGGAATAAGGGCAAGGATGGCACTGATAATCATGGTCAGGATCGCAAGTCCTATTAGTACCAGAAAGGTAATAAAGGTGGCTCCGAAGTTCCTGCTGACGGTTTTGAAACTGTGACCGATTGCTTTGAAGGCTCCGAGATTGTCGATCATAATGGCGACCAGGGTAAACATGAGGAAGAAAGCAAGTACGATTCCCGGGAGTACGAGCATGATCATGCCGACGGTTACAATAATGCCGATTAAAATTGATGCGATTATGACCGGCACGATGCGTGAGATAGTGCGGGTCCATCCGAGTTTAAGGGATGTCTGCTCTCCTTTAAGGGCAGTATCGGCCATGACAACGGTCATGCTGTGGGTCAGGAGACCGATAAAACCGCTGAGCATTCCAACAAGAAACATGCCGCCCGCGGCTATACCTGCTCCGGCGAGAGCCTTTTCGGGATTGGCCGAGAACTGCTCGGCTGAGAACTTGCCTGCCATAGGCATGGCCGAGCCTATAAAAATGAGCGAAAGCAGTGCTGACAGCACACTTGTTGCCAGCATGGGAATAAAGATCAGCGGGTTTGCTTTGGCTGCGGCGGTACTCTCTTTGAAAATTTTACTTACATTCATGGATATCCTCCTGTGTCTTATCTACATTGTAAGACTATCTCGGGCCGGAGACAAGGAAGTTTCTTTTTTGCCTCTTATCCGGTACACTATACCGGCAAAATCACCGTCGCAATGGATCGAGGCTTCAGCCTGATACGCCAGAAACTTTCCCCCAGCTTAAGATGAAATTCCCCGTCTTCCTCCCGCCTGTTCAGGGCAACGACGGCGATGGAGGCGTCGGGGTTGCGGAAAGCCGTGGCGGATATGTTCCCTGGTACGGAGGCGAAGATCCTCCTGGCTCCGGGGCGGATGTATCGGGAAAAATGACCGATATAGTAAAACGAGGACTGATAGAAGAGACGGTCCGATGCAGTGTCCGCGAGGATGGGGGCGCTGCAGAGGTTGAACACATGATTGGGCCCTCCGGTCAGGTCCAGCATCAGGTTCCAGTCAATCCAGGCGCGGGTCCAGCGGTTAAGATCGTTTATTATGCTGTGGGCGTAGCGTTCCCCAAGGTCCCAGCTGCCGTGGTGGGTACCGTATTCCTGGCAGCCTTCGGTAAAAATAAGCCCCTTGTCGGGGAATGCCTCGTGGAAATAGTCCAGGTTCTGAAAGTTATCTCCCTCGTACCAGTGAAAACCGGCACCCCAGACATAGCGGGCAGCCTCCGGATCCTCCAGGATAATCCGGCTCCGGTCGTAGAGTCTGTCCCGCCACTGGTCGTGGATGAGGATGTTTATCTCCTCCAGTCCCTCGCGTTCCAGGGCCGGGCCCAGGAAGTCCCGGACAAAATCGCGTTCCTGTTCGGGGGTGTAGATGCAGGAATCCCAGGTCTGGACCGCCTCCGGTTCATTCTGGACGGTGACACCCCAGAGGGGTATGCCTTCCTTCCGGTATTCCCGTATGTATCGGCAGAAGTAGCGGGCCCACAGTTCCCGGTATTCGGGAAGGAGCGAACCTCCGCCGTTCATTTTCCCCGTATCCTTCATCCAGCCCGGGGGGCTCCAGGGCGATGCGATAAGGCGGATCTCATTGTCTGCGGCCTCCCGGGCCCTTTTGATAAGGGGAATGAGAGCGGACTTGTCGCGGTCGATGGAAAAACCGGCGAGTCCGGCATCCCCGGGGTCCCGATGTCCCTCATCCGGCAGGTAATGGTAATTCCCGAGGGAGAAGTCGCAGCTGTTCATGTGGGTGCGGCAGAACCGGTAGTTGTGTCCTTCCCTGTCAAAATAAGCGCTGAGCACTTCTTCCTGTTTTTCCGGGGACAGACGGTGAAAGACCACAGCCGCCGCCTCGGTAAAGGCCGCTCCGAAACCCATAAACTCCTGGTACTCCTTTTCGGGGCGGATCTCCATGGTCGGTATTCTCTTGCTTCCGGAGTCGGGGAGAACCGGCTCCCGTTCCTTCCAGAAGGTTTTCCCTTCTTTGAAGGATTCTATAATACGGATTGCCTTCATTTTCCTTCCTTCTTTTCCGCAGGCGCTATTCTTATCCATTCCAGCCGGATTATTCCGCTCTCCGAACGTAGAACAATCCGGTGTTCTCCCGCTTCGAGCGGCTTTATCGGACTGAAAGAGTACTGCACAGAAGGCGCGGGGTCTCCCGGAGTCCCTGCGGCTTCAAGCAGGCCGAGAGGTAGTCCGTCCAGGAATATATCCGCACGGCCCGGGCCTTCCGGTGCGGAGATCGAAAAAGTGATGGTGCAGTCCCCGGAGACCGCAGCCGATTGAAGGGTAAAATCCCAGGAGAACCATTCCCCGGGATGCACCCATACGCAGAGCCGCTCATCGGCCTGCCACGCCTGACCCTGACCGTGGGCAAAATTGGCCTTTTCCCTGCTGCCTTCGGTAAAGCGGATGTCCGTTCCGTCCCCGGCACGGAAACCGGTTTTTGACTCCCTTCTTTGTCTTACCGAGAAGCCTGCTTCATCCTGCCGGAAGCTGTAGAATATTGCGGGTATGGTAAGCGGCGGTTTCCGCAGGATGGCATTTACCACATCCTGGTGCCAGGTGCAGTTCCGGAACTGCATCTTGTCCAGGTAGTCACGCAGAATGGCGAGCGTGCGGGGGAGCTCGGGGCGGGGTCCGCCTTCGAGGTAATCGCTCAGCTCATTCCAGCCGGCCGGTGTATCAATGGAGCAGGGCGAGTTTGTCGTATCCATTTTTTTCCAGGTCCAGAAATTCCAGGAGATGTCCAGATCTTCAAAGAGGCGGAAGGCGCCGGCGTACCAGCCGATGTTGTTTTCTCCGCCCTCTCCCATAAATATAGGCACATCAAGTTCGGTCCGTTTATCCAGGAATTTCTGAATGCTTTCCCGGTCCGGGTTGTTCCAGTATTTATGAAACTGAAGCATCAGATTCTCATCGGGCTTGTCGGTGAAAAGAGACCAGTCGGTGGCCCAGTGCAGCCCCTCCAGAATAATCATGTGATGCGGGTCCTCTTCCCGGACGGCCCGGATAATGTCGCGGTAGAGAGGCATAAGGAGATGGTTGTACTGTGAAAAATGGTCGGGAAGCGGTTCGTTGAGAAGGTCATATCCGGCTATGCAGGTCTCTTCCCGGTAGCGGGCCGCAAGCATTCTCCACACATCGATGGTACGCTGCCGGTTTGCCGCGTCGGTGAAGAGTTCGGGAAGATCGTTTTCCGAATCGTCAATGTTGGCTCCCGTCTGTCCTCCCGGAGCGCCGTGGAGGTCCAGGATCACATAGAGCCCGCTCTCCCGGCACCAGCCGATCATCCGGTCCACAAGGGACAGCGATTCTTCAAGAATACGGTAGTTAAGGGGGATGCGGACCGAGTTGAAGCCTTCTGCGGCAATGCGGAGAATATCGTCCCGGGAAACATATACATCCCGGTACTCCTTCCAGAATTTCTCCGCTTCCTCCGCTCCGGCAAGGTCCCGGATCATTTTTTCGATGCGCCGGGGCCGGTCTCCCCCTGCGGGCATCTTCCACATATATCCTTCCGGGAGCAGCCAGCTGCCGAGACCGACGCCCCGGAGCAGGAAGGGTTCTCCCTGTGCATCCAGGATCTCAGGGCCGCGGGCCCGTACAAAATCACCATTCATATTCATAGTATAGATTATCCTTTAAGGGCGCCGTCGGAAATTCCGTTTACAATATGCTTCTGCAGCAGCAGGTAGAGTACCACCACGGGAAGCATGGCCATAATAAGCGCGGCCAGAATTGCCGACCATTCGTTGTTGTTGTATTCGCCGAAGAGCATGTTGGTCGAAAGAAGCAGGGTATAGGTATCCGAGTCCGTAAGCATAAGGAGAGGCAGAAGGAAATCGTTCCATATCCACAGGGTGTTCAGAATTACCACCGTGGCGATAATCGGGCGGAGAAGGGGGAAGACGACCCGGAAAAAAACACCGAAATCGCCGCAGCCGTCGATAATGGCGGCTTCCTCCAGCTCCCGCGGAATCGATTTTACAAAGCCGTGAAAAAGAAATACCGCAAGGGGTACCCCCAGGCCTATGTAGATGAGACCGAGACCTATCCGGCTTCCCTGGACATGGAGGAGCCGTGACACCCGGTTAAGGGTAATCATAATGGAGTGAAAGGGGATAAGCATGGAAAGTACGAAGAGGGCAAAAATCAATGCGCTCAGTTTTCCGCTTGTCCTGGAAAGCTTGTATCCCGCCAGGGACCCGAAGAGAACAATTCCCGACAGCCCCACACCCGCGATAAGAAGCGTGTTGAAGAGGCTCGAAAGGTAGGCCGTCTTTTTATATGCCCGGGCATAGTTTCCCCATTCAATTTTTTCGGGCAGTGCGAGAATACTGGTAAGCAGGGCACCGTCGGTTTTAAGCGAGTTCAGCAGCGCCATGAGTATGGGAAAGAGGGTAAAGACCCCGTATGCCGCAAGGATGAAAAAGACAGACACCGTGGAGATGCGGGGCAGTTTTTTCATGCTTCCAGTTCCCTTTTTTTCATGAAGCGGAGCTGCACCATGGTGATGAGGAAGACGATGAAAAAGAGGATCATCGCTTTCGCACTGGCGTAACCGTAGCGGTTGTTCATATTGAATGCCTCTTCGAAAATATTGAGGGCCACCACCTGGGTCGCCCGGCCGGGTCCTCCTCCGGTAAGCGCGAAGACCGCGTCAAATACCTTGAAGGAGGTATTGAGGGTCAGGAAGATACCTATGGTAACAGCCGGCATAATGAGGGGAAGCGATACATGACGGAATACCTGAAAGGGGCGGGCTCCGTCGATGGATGCCGACTCGATAAGGGCCGCGGGGATTCCCTGGATAGCGGCTATGTAGATTATCATCAGATATCCGACGCCGCCCCACAGGGAAAGGATGACAATTGCGTAGAAGGAAAAAGCAGGGTCTCCGATCCAGGACTGATCAAGAAAATTCAGGAATGTGAGTTCAGCGATAAAGGGGAGCACCTTTGTGAAAATGAACATCCACATGTATCCGCCTATTATCAGGCTTATCATGTTGGGCATAAAGAAAAGAGTCCTGAAGAAGGGTTTGTCCTTTTTCCTTCCTTCCACCAGAAGGGCCAGTGTGAGGGCAATTCCGTTCTGCAGTACCACCATGACAATCACATATTTCAGGGTAAAGAGAAGGGAGCGGATAAAGACGGGGTCATCGCTAAGAGCCTCGCGGTAATTGGCCAGGCCCACCATGTTATAGGCCGGATTAAGACCGTTCCAGTTGGTAAGGCTGTAAAAGAATCCGCCGGATGCGGAGACCAGGACGAAAACAAGGTAGAAGATCAAAGCAGGCATTACGAAGGTCAGCAGCATAAGGTTCTTTCTCAGTGTTTTCATTCCTGTCTCCTCCCGGTCGGATTCTCTACTGGGCTGTCTTAAGGGAATCGGCCCAGGCCTTGTCCAGAGCGGCGATTATGTCCGCCTTGCTTACGCTGCCTGTGTAGTAGCTCTGGAGCATTTTTGCGGTCTCTCCGGTTACTCCGCCGGGGAGCGAAAGGTCCTGATACGCTTTTCCCATGGAAACGTATGTCGACGCCTCTTCAACCCAGGGAAATGATTCGTAGGTGTGCATGTCCGCTACGGGGTTGAACTTGAGAGCCTCGAAGAGGGGAGAGGAATCGGTCTCATCAAGAAGGTAGTTAACCAGGTCCAGGGCAACTTCTTTGTTTTTGCTGTCCGGCGATACCGCCAGGGAGGTGGAGGTTGCCAGGTTTATCATGGCGCCGGCAGGATTGCTGCTCACGGGAAGGGGCGCCACCCCGATCTGCATCTCCGGGTTTACCTTCAGAATGGTTTCGGCCATCCAGGGGCCCTGGACCCACATTGCGGCCTTTCCGTTGGCAAAATCGGCCGATCCGGCCGCGCTGCCCACCTCAAATGGTTTGGCCGTACCATTTTTCATTATGATATCGATAATATCGAAGACTGCGCTTACATCGCCGTAGGAGCCGGTACCGGCATTCATGCTTTCAATAAAATCAGGGTTTTCCGAGGAGACGACACCGCCGAGGGAGAGGGCCATCATGAGCTGAGGTATCCAGGATTCCTGAAATGCGAGAAGGAAGGGGGTAATATCATTCTCCTTCAGGACGGAAACAAGCGCTTCCATCTCCTCAAGAGTTTCCGGAGGAGTCAGCTTGAGTCTGGAAAACATCTCCCTGTTGTAAAGGTAGCCCCAGGAGAGGCTTTCCAGCGGCAGTGCCACAACCTTTCCATCGTAGGTAACCGTCTTCTTTACGCTTTCAAAAAGTCTGCCGGCAAAGGGCTGCCCGGAGAGGTCCGAAAGGTATCCGGCCTTGTAGAAGTCGGGAATATCGGCGATGGCATGAAGGGTAAACACATCCGGGGAATCGTTGGATGCCATTCTGGTTTTAAGGATCTGGTTTGCCTGATCCGCATTGGGCATTTCCAGTTTTATGCTTACATCGATATTCTTCTCGGCCAGTTCTTTGGCCCGGAACTGATCAAAATAGGCTTCAAACTGATCCTTGAAGCGTGGAAAACTCATAAAGACCTTCAGTTCAACTTTTTGGGGAGCCGCTTCGACGGCGGCGCTTTCTTCTCCGGTGTTCTCCTTTTTTCCGCAGCCGGTCAAAAGGGTCAGGGTGACCGCGAGCACAAGAAGGGTAATCAGCAGTTTTTTCATTACACAACCTCCAGATTGTTAGTTCTGCCGAAAGCATACGACGGTGTACCGCTGCTGTCTTTGGAGGATATTGGCCTCTTTGCTTGTAATATATTGATATGGACGCCGGATACCCCGACTACTCCTTTAATTCTCCCGGCGGCACTCCGTAAAACTTCTTGAAGACCTTGTAAAAATAAGCGAGATCGGAGTAGCCGGTCATCTGGGCGGCGTGTTTTATCGAGAGGTGGCGCCGGGTCAGAAGCTCCTTCGCCATTTCCATCCGCCGGCGGCTTATATAGTCCGATATGTTTTCACCTGTCAGGGCCTTGAAGGTGCGGCTCAGGTGCTCCCTGCTTACGTAAAAATGGCGGGCTATGGTGTTCAGGGAAATGGGATCCTGGAAATAGTGGTCGATATGGGCCTGCACCTCTTTAATATCGAAGCGGGTCCGGTGGCTGTGCAGCTCTTTGATAGTCTCGATGGCCAGGGAATAGAGCCGGTCTATCTCACCGATCATCTCGGAGAGAGTTCCGCAGCGGACCATCAGAGGAACATCTCCCGCATGTTCGCCCGGAAACTGATCGAAACCGATATCGTTTCTGGACAGAAACTCCTCCATCATCAGGATGTAATCGTGGCTTATTTTGTCCAGGACCTTCGGGTCGTCGGATTCGTCTTCGGATTCGGGGAATACCCGGGAGAGGAACTCTTTCAGGCTTTCCAGGGTCCGCGAGACGGAATCCTTATCCAGCTCCAGAAGGAAACCGAAGACACGGTGGCGGTTTTCCAGGTATTCGTCGAGGATTTTGCGATCGGTAAAGATATGCGGAACCACCCATTCAGGTGCAGTACCGGCTCTGCCTTCGTCGAGCTGTTTCACACAGCGTTCCAGTGCTTCGTTAAGCTCTTCAGGGTCCGGCGGTTTCAGAAGATACTCAATGGCGCCCGAGCGGATTGCCTGTTTGAGAAAGACAAAATCATCATAGCCGCTTATTACGATAAGCTTGATCCGCGGCGAAAGTTCATACGCCCTCTTCAGGAAATCCGCACCGTCGGTCCCGGGCATCCGCATATCCGTAATGACAATGTCCGGGTCCATGCGGCCGATCATCTCGAGTCCCATATTGCCGTCCCCGGCTTCCCCGATTACCGAGAGTCCAAGGTCCGCCCACCTGCCGAGGGACTTTACCACTTCCCTGGACCACCGTTCATCATCAATGATCAGGACCTTATACATCCGTCTGTTCCTCTTTCTTCCTGCAGGGGAGCATTACCACCATAAGAGTTCCAACGCTTTCCCGGCTGAACACACGCAGACCATAGCGGGAGCCGAACTGAAGCTTTATTCGCGAATTCACATTGCTAAGCCCTATTCCCCTGGCTTCCTCCGGATCCCCGGGAGCGCCCTTCTTCCGGCCCGGGGAGAACTCTTCCCCAAGCCTGCGGCGAATCTCCCTGATCCGTTCACCGGTAAATCCGCATCCGTTATCGTATACCATCAGGCCTATATCCCTGCCCAGCCTTTTAACCCGGATTTTCAGCTCCCAGGCTCCCTCTCTTCCCTGAAGACCATGTTCGAAGGCATTTTCAACCAGGGGCTGGAGGGTGAAGCGGGGGAGAATACAGTCGAGTACCGTTTCATCAATCTCCGTCTTTATGGTGCACCTGTCGTCAAAGCGCTGTTCCTGGATATAGAGATAGTTCTGCATGTGCTTCAGCTCTTCCCCGAGCGATACGAGGTCTCCTCCCGTGCTTATTGAATAGCGGAGGAGCTCACCGATAATGCGTGTTACATTGTATATTTCCGGCGCACCCTTTGTGAGGGCCATGCCGCCGATAAGCTGGAGGGTATTATGCAGAAAATGGGGGTTTATCCGGGACTGGAGGGCTAGTATCCGGGCATCCCGAAGCTCTATCTCCCGCTGATACTCCTCCTGGATAAGCTCGCGGATCCGCTTCATCATGGAGTTGTATCCCTGTTCGAGAAGCCCGATTTCATCCCGGCCCTGAACGGGGGTCAGCATGAAACTGCTCAGGTCGGTTTCCTGCATTCTTCCTGCAAGCTCAATTATGGGCCGGCTTATTCTGAAAGAGACCAGGATTGAAAGCAGGACTGCCAGGAGCACAAAGAAAATCCCCACCATAATGCCGGTGTTTATAACCCGTCCGATGGCCAGGTCCAGGGCTGCCAGGGGAATAAGCTTGACCAGCCTCAGTTCTCCATCGGCTATCTGTTTCATGAAATAGAGGGTATCGCGGGTTTTCAGAAACTGCAGTCCGGTCTGCTCCGGATCCGCGGACTTCAGAAGGGTCAGAATCGGCCCCGGTTCCGCACTTCGGGTGGAGCCGGAGAGCAGCTCGTCCTCATCATTGAAAATATAGATTGAACTGTCCCGTTCGGAATGAAGAATCCGGCCGACTTCCTCCCAGACCTTCCTGTCTATCTTTGCCGAAAGCCCGCCGATAAGTTCCCTGTCCATAAAGCGGTTGATGCTGTGGTAAGCGGAGACCGTATCGTTCTCCTGTTTGAAGTAGAGATTGACCGGTCCTTTTAGAATACGGCTCCAGTTTCCCTCCATGATATCCGGGTAGCTGGTCAGACCGCTGCTTGTGTAGCTGACATTGATTGCCCGTCTGCTGGAATGGAAGTAGAGGATAAGCTCGCTCACTTTGTGAGAGTTTCCGTAAAAAGCCAGGGTAAGGGTATCGCGGATGTATTCCGCCGCCCTGAACTGCAGCTCCGGGTCGGAGCTTTCAATATCACTCAAGCCCTGCATCAGCTTTTCATTTATCTGAAGAGTGTAGAAGAGGGTATCTATCTGCCGGATAAGCTCGGAGAGATACTGATCGGCCCAGAGCATCCGGGACTCATTTGCGCTGATCAGTTCGCGTTCCACGGAACGCCGCATGCTGACCGTGGATCTCCAGGTAACAAGAATCACCGGCAGGGTGGTCAGCAGCAGCATGAGAACCATCAGCCTGAAGCGGATACTGGTATGTCTCACATCAATACTTCAGCTGTTCCATGGAAGTCTGCAGCTGCTTAAGTGGTCTCATGGATTCCTCCGGCTATTATGTGTGTAAACGCTATTCTAGCAGGATCGTATACCCGAGACAAGAGCGGAACCGCAGCTCTTGACAGGGTGCCGTTTTGGGGCTATCACCATCGATAGATGGGGAGGGCATACGCTGATGTTCAGGATACGCCGAATTTACGATATCAGTACTCCGGCCAACAGAAATGCCGTAAGCCAGGCACAGCAGATACTCCGCGAGCAGTTTACCCTGATTCATGCCGATGACATAGACAAGCTCCCTGATATGCTGAACAACCCCCTCAAGTATCAGTTCAAGACCATCCTGTTTGCGGCGGATGACGGAAGAGGGCACATCAGCGGCTTTGCCACCCTGCTGCATGCACCTTCCCTTGACTTCTGTTTTCTCGACTACATCTCCACAAGCAAAAGCCTGTCCGGCCGGGGAATAGGCGGTGCCCTGTACCAGCGGGTAAGGCAGGAAGCCGCAGCGCTTAAGGTCAAGGGACTGTTCTTCGAATGCCTTCCGGATGATCAAAAGCTCTGCGAAGATCCGAACCTTTTGAAACAGAATCGGGCACGTCTGAAATTCTATGAACGCTACGGTGCAAGGCCGGTAATCAATACTTTGTATGAGACTCCGGTAAAAGTGGGTGATGACAACCCTCCCTATCTGGTATACGACCCTCTGGACCGGAAACGGACAGTCGGAAGGGACGAGCTGCGGACCATCGTAAAGGCGATACTGGAACGCAAATATGGAGATCTCTGCGATGCAAGCTATGTTGAAATGGTTGTACAATCAATACAGGACGACCCCGCCCGGCTGCGCCCCTTCCGCTACATCCCGGAGAGCGCAATAGAACCTCTGCCGGAAGATATCCCGACGGACCGGAAAATCATCCTCGTATACAATAAGCACCATATCATACATCACGTTCATGAGAGGGGGTATGTTGAAGCTCCCGTAAGGGTGGAAACCATCCTCTCCAGCCTGAACAGGACATCCCTGTTCAATACCATCGAAGCGCGTCATTTCGCGGATCATCATATTACCGCGGTCCATGACAAGGGCTTCTATTCTTATCTGAAAAAGGTGTGCAGCTCTCTGCCCGAAGATTCGTCGGTGTATCCCTATGTCTTCCCGATCCGCAACAATACCCGGCCTCCAAAGGATCTGTCGATGCGTGCGGGCTACTACTGCATGGATACCTTTACGCCTCTCAACCGGAATGCCTTCCTTGCCGCCCGAAATGCGGCGGATTGTTCACTTACGGCGGCACAGGCTCTGGTCGACGGATCCTACCTTGCCTATGCGCTTATCCGGCCTCCGGGACACCACGCGGAGCGCAATATATTCGGGGGCTTCTGTTACCTCAATTCAACAGCCATAGCTGCCGCCTTCCTGAGGAAACACGGAAAGGTTGCCATCCTGGACATTGATTACCACCACGGAAACGGACAGCAGACCATTTTTTATGACTGTGATGATGTGCTGACCGTCTCCATCCACGGCCATCCCAGCTTCGCCTATCCCTTTTTCTGCGGATTCAGTGATGAACACGGGACCGGAAAAGGTCTTAACTGCAATATCAATATTCCGCTTCCCGAACATATCGACCCGCAGAGGTACATCGACGAGCTGAGCCGCGCGGCGGGTAAAATCAGAAAGTTCGGGCCTGGTTTCCTTATAGTCGCCCTGGGGTTCGATACTGCCCGGGGCGATCCCACCGGAACCTGGTCGCATGATGCGGACGACTTTTTCAGAATAGGAGCACTGATAGGAGCACTTCCTTATTCCACGCTCTTTGTGCAGGAGGGTGGCTACAGGACCAAAACGATAGGTAAGAATGTCCGGGCCTTCTTCGAAGGGGTCTGGTCCGCTATCTGAGATCTCTCCTGAAGGCGTTCCAGGAAAACCAGAAGTGACTGATGGCAAGGGGAGACGAGAGCTGCGAGCCTTCAAGTTCTCCCTGAACGGACTTGCCGCTTACCGTCCAGATGCTGCCGGTTTCTCTGTCCCGTATATGCTCTCCGTCGTGGTAGAAGGCAAGCCGGCGGCCGGCGNNGGATAAAAAGCCTGTGCGGTGCCCACATCTCTGCCGGATGCCAAAAGGGTGGAATCCAGGGGAGAGGCGGTTCCCGGCTGCCAGAAAAGAACAATGTTTTCTCCTGCAAGGGCGTCCGTATGAACCTTTTCCCTGCGAAGCTGACTGTAGGTGAAAGCTTTTTCCTCATCTTCAATCCGGACTGCAAGCACCCGTCCCATCGGGCTCAGGCGCTCCTCCGGTTCCGGTCCCCGATAAAGAAAGGGTCTGAGGCTGGTATCGTATCCCTCATAGGGGTTTGATCCGTATGGCCAGCCTGCATTTCCGCTTTCGCGCGACAGTACTTCCGCATCGGCGTAATGATCTTCAACCAGTTTCCAGGGAAGAAGAGCTGCGGGAAGAAGTGTAAGGTTTCTGCCCGCGTGGTCCCCGACAATGCCCTCGCCCGTTGCCTGCTGCCACCAGGAGCCGCTTTCCCGGTCGTACATAATCAGATTGCTGTAACGGAGGAGCCCGGTGGTTCCGAAGGTGAGCATGCTGCCGTCGACTGTGCCGAGAAAAACGATTCCGGTATTGGTGAGGGGTGAGTAGGTGACTGTTATCGGTGTTTCTCCGACCGTATCATTGACTATCTCGTGCCACATGAGGATCTGAAGAGGGTAAACCCGGATATGTCCGTTCATGCGGAGCAGGAGAACCGGTTCGCGGTCACGGATCCATTCGGAGGCATCTTCCGTATCGGTAAATACCGGCCGGTCAATGGACGGGATACCGTCCTTCGGGGGACCTCCGTTTATTATGGTATCAAAATGAACCGTAGACCTCCCGAAATCGGCAGAATAATCCTTGTAGAAATGCACCGGGGGAGTACCCGGATGTTTGAGCAGTCCGTCGGATCCCCTTTCGGAGGAACGTTTCCGGGTGACCGGCTCTTCTTCCCGGGCTGGCTCCTGTTCAGCATTACCCCTGGAGAAAAGCGGCCCGGCGGACATGAAAAGGGCAAGAACAAGTACAAGTACAAGATACAAACGCATAAACAGCTCCTGTATTCAATATACAATGATACAGTTCTGAATGAAACTTAAAATAGACTAAAAAGATATGTAATAAGAGTATTCATTGAACCGAGCGTGGGCGGGGTAGAGGAGTTTACGGTTTATTGTGCGGCCGCGGGGAAGATCTGACAGCTTGTTCTGCTCTTCTCCCTGGTAATCACCGGAGGAAGGGATACGTAGAGCCTTCAACAATGTCCCAGATCAGCACAAAATCCCAGCCAGGATAATCGCCCTGAATCATCATCTGAGCGGTTGTGCGGCCCATTCCGGCTCCTGTGGTTTGCCCGGTGGTATCTTGATCGTAGTAGCTGTCATTAACTGTCCCCATGTTGGAACCCACGAGGCCGCCGACGTCGGTGTTGCCGGTCACTGCTCCTGCCGCGTAGGTATTGGTTGCACTTCCCGCAAGAAGTCCTGCTAAACCGCCAACGGTATTATCCCCATTAACGGAACCGAGGGCGTAGCAGTTATCGATTGTCCCGCTGGAAAGACGCCCTATAAGTCCTCCAACGGGGCCGGTGGTAGAAACAACGTCAACATCGGCGAAGCTCCTGGAAAGGGAGAGGTTCTGTCCGAGGCCCACGAGACCACCCAACTGCTGCCCGCCGGTTACGGTACCATTGGCAGAAACGTTGATAATTGTCGTACCTCCGCCTATGCTGTCTGTCCTGCCTGCCACGGCCCCGGCCCACCCGGATGCAGCAGTGATATTGACGCTGTCGAGCGTCAGGTTCTGAATGACAGCACCTTGAGTGTTGTCGAAGAGGCCGGCGCCAGAGGACAGGTTGATAAAAAGGTTGTAAATAGTATGGGAATTCCCTTCCAGTGTTCCGGAGAAGGTGGAAATCGGAGACCACCCGGCCCCTGAATTCCAGGGAGCTATACCGAGATCGATATCAGAGACAAGTTCATAACTGGCTGTCAGGTCGCTGCGGATAGCGTCGAGCCCTTCGGGAGAGTTTATCAGATATGGAGTACCGGGAGAACCGTCTCCTCCTGTGAAAAGCGGTGCCCACTGCGCATAGATCACGAGGTTGGCAGATGGCATCGCAGGAGTAGACCCAGGCGGGTAATCTGTTCCGCTGCCGTCTGCCGCCGTATTCCATCCGCTGAAGGAATGGCCGCTCAGAACCATGGTCCCCGCTCCGCCCAGTGCCGCTGCCGTCTGTCCCGGTTCGTAGTGGGCGAGATCGACAGGTGCATCGCCGGAATCGGCCCCGTTCTTCAGGTATGCGACTATGTAGGTCGGTACGGTCGACCCGAATGCGCGAACAGACCTGATCCGGTAGCTGTTTCCCCTGGTTGCTGTGTCAATGGCACCATCAGCGAAATTGACCCGACGGGCCACGTTCAGCCCTTCTCCGGAACTCCAGTAGTAGTTGGGACTGAATCCGCCGAGACCCGCCTGGTGCAGCATCTGGTACATTCTGTACGTCTCTGCCTGGCTGGGAAGATACCAGTCGCTGAATCCGTTTCCTGCGTAATCGCTGGCTGCTTTGGCTGCGTAGGTTCCCGCACCGAAGCTTGATACAATTAAAGCAGTGTTCAGTGCTCCATCTCCATAGTCGCCGAAGGTCGCACCGGTTGTATCGTTGGGTCCCCAGTTGATCCCCGCGCTCTGATCGACCGGTGCCGCCTCCAGATAACGCCAGCCATTAGTCACCGATCCCTTGTCGTGGAAGACCAGACCGCCGCCGGGACCGACTCCGCCGATGACCTCCCAAATTGCCTCCAGGGTTATGTTCTCAGCCGGCATTGCAAAGTCGACGCCTGGCTGGCGGGTGCCTCCGCCTCCGCCGATCTGGTTCCAGCCGGTAAAGCGTAGCGAGATGCCGTCCTGAAGTCTGATGAGAGATCCGAGTGCCTGTGGAGTGACTGTAGCGCCTGACAGATAGCTGCTGCCATCGACAGGCGGTGTTCCGGCGGTGTGGCCGTTTCCGGAATAGGTTACCGAGTAGCTTACAGGGGTCCACTTCGCGTAGAGCACCTGGTTGTCAGCGCCCATGGTCAGCGTCGAAGACTCGGCATAGTCCGTACCGGATCCGTCATCGGCGGTGTTCCAGCCCGCAAAATTATGACCGGTGCGGACAAGGCCGCCCGAGTTGGTTCGCACCGTGGCGTTTTCGCCGGCTTCATAGTGGTTCCAGTCCACCGCAGGGACAACCCCGCCTGTTGCCCCGTTAGAGTCGTAGCGAACCGTATAGGTAGCCGCCGGCGATTTGAAGGCACGTACCGCTCTGACCCGGACTGTCGCCAGGGTTTTTGGAGTAGCGAATTCCGACCCGTCTGTAAATCGGATGCGGAATGAATCCGTGGCAGCGAACTCCCTGCTGGTCCAGTAATCCGCATCCGCAAAGCTCCCAAGAGGCGGCACATGATCATAAAGAACCGTGCGCATCAGGTCGAGTTCAGTGCTTGTCGGCAGGAACCAGTCATTCATGGCCCCGTCAGTTGCCTCATAGGCAAGACGGGCAGCGTAGGATGACCCTGTGCCGAGAACTCCCACAATCATCGAGGTGTTCATCTTCCCTCGACCAGGAACGTTGGAGCTTGTTCCTGTCAGGATCCCCGAGCCGCCCCATAATATACCGCTGCTCAAGTCTGCAGGCCCCGCCTCCAGGTAGCGCCAGCCTTCGCTCACCGATCCCTTGTCGTGGAAAACCAGACCGCCGCCGGGACCGACTCCGCCGATGACCTCCCATTGGGCGAAAAGAGTTCTGTCAGCCGGGGGCATTGCGAAGGTCTCACCGGCCAGATACTGAGTACCAAGCCCGTCGGAAGCGGTATTCCACCCCGAAAAGCGCAGGCTGATCCCGTCCTGGATCTTCTCAAGTGCAGGCGCAGGTGCAAGAACCGTGACGGTATCCGTCTCGGCGTAGTTATTCAAGTCGCTTGGGGGTGAGCCGAAATCATGCCCGTTCCCGTCGTAGGTGACCTGATAGAATTCCCGCCACAGTGCGTAGAGCGTGCGGTCGGCTGTCACCGTGTGTATGTATGTGTCGCTGTCGACATGATCAACCGCGCCCCCCGAGGTATATGACCATCCATCGAAGGTGTAACCGGCCAGGGTGAAGGCGTTTGCGCTCAGCGTGACAGTCTGATCGTAATCGACCGGCTGGTCAGCCATCATACCGCTGCCTCCCTCGGCTTCGAATATGATGTTGTAGGCATTCGCGGCCCAGCGCGCGTAAAGTATCACGTTCCCGTCGGTGGTATGTGTGTAGCTGGCAGCATCAAAGTAGTCCAGCGGTCCGCCGGCACTCAGCGACCATCCGTCGAAGGAGTATCCGGTCCGGGTGAAGGCGTTCGCGTCGAGCGTGACCGTCTGATCGTAGTCGACCGGCTGCAGGGGCATCGCGCCGCCGCCGCCGTCCGCATCGAATACGATGTCGTAGCTGTTCGCCGTCCATCCGGCGTAGAGGGTAATGTCAGCTGTAACCGTATCAGCTGCAAAAAGCCAAGGCGTTGTGAGGCCTGCATCGGCAAACCAGCCGTCAAAGGCGTAGCCAGGGCGGAAGGGGGCACCGGGATCGGCAGCCAGGTCTCCGTCGGGGACGGTCTCCGGCGCGACTGGCGAACCGCCGTTCGATTCGAAGGTGACCGTGTAGGTTGGTACTGCAGACCAGAAAGAGTAGACCGTAAGGGGCGCTGTAACGGTGGTTCCCGCGGTGAACTCGGTGCCGCCGCCGCCCGGCGCTGTCCACCAGCCGCCGAAGTGGAAAGTTGCCAGCGCCGGCTCGGCCGGGAGTGTCCCAACGTTGGTTTCGGGAGAAATGACGTCAATCGTCGCGGGAACGGGATCAGTATCGGCTCCCTGACCGTCGAACACGACCGTGTACAGGTAGGTATTCCACGCGGCATAGAGCGTCACATTCGCTGTAACCTGGTCCGTGCCGAAAGTCCAGACCGTCGTAAGTCCTGCATCGGCATACCATGCTCCGAAAAGGTATCCGGTTTTTGCAGGATCGGACGGCTGGGAGGCATAGCCTCCTGCGGCCACCTTCTGCGGGGCAATCGCAGAACCGCCGTTTGAATCAAAAGTAAGGGTATACTCCGAACCATCATCATTCACTCCTGCAAGCTTTTCCGCGGTGTCCAGGTCGAAGGTAGGCATTTTACAGGCGGGAAAGAGGGTTAAAAGCACAGAAATACTCAGCACAGCAAGGGCAAGAGAGAAAATGCGCACTGTTATCCTGAGTTTTGGAGTCATGAAAGGATTTTAGAGCATTGATGGGGCAAAAACAACTGAAATATCAAAAATATCACTATTTTTAATGAAAAAAACACTATAACTGAATACGAATTCCTGCGCGAAAGTGTTCGAAGGTGAGAAGTGCGCTTGAGGAGGCCGGTGCGGCCATTTTCAGCGCGGCAAAGGTATAGAACTGCCGGAGGGTATCAATGTTTTCGGTAAAGTAAAGATGAGGAGTCAATTCTCCAAAGAAACTGAGCCGTTTACCGGAACGGACTTCAAATCCGAGGGTGCCGACCAGTCCGCCCGGTCCGATCGGATCAAGTCCCAAGTAGCTGGAAGAGTGCACAATTCGCCCGAAGAAACCGCCCGAAAGATAAAATCGATACCTTTTATCGCCCTCGCCATAGCGGATACCTGCCTGGAGGTCAAGTACCGAAAGGGGGGTGCTGTAGAAGAAGCCGTATTCCCTGTTTTCGCCTTCAGCCATGGGGATCATGGTAAGCAGGTAGGTGGATCCGCCCGCCTTCAGGAACCATCGCCGCTGTTTTCCCGGCCGGAAACCCCACTGAAATCCGGGAACATTCCCATCGGCAAGATAAAGGTCAAAAAAATGTGCTTTCGCCTCCTGCGGCACCACCTCTATCTCCGCTCCCGACAGGGGAAGAGAGACAATGAGGGTCTCGGGAAAATGATGTGGTGAAAAAACACTTATTTCGTAGATTGAGGGAGCGGGCAGGACAAACTCCATGGTCCCGTCATTTACCGGTATTCCGGTAATGGATATTTCTGATCCCTCGGGGGCTTTTATCTTCAGTGTCGCCCGGTAACGCTGAGCCTGGTTTTCAATGCCATTGGCCGCCTCTATTGCGGATATCAGTTCCCGTACCCCTTCTCTCAAGGGGCGGAAAAGCCGTACCGGATTGCGGAATACGCTTTGGAGGCCGTCACTGCCCGAAAGTTCCATAAGAATCTGACGGTCCGCGGTTCTTCGATAGAGGGAACGGTAGCGGTACTGATCCTCTTCTTTAACAAAGAGTGTTTCAAGGATCCCCGGCAGGCCCGGCTGCTGCAATTCTGCAGGGTCTTTGCCGGACACCGTCCATACTACCATTCTGCCGTCGCTGCCCGAAATTTCCGACAGAAGCATCCGGCTTAGAAAAAGTTTTTCCTGTTCCGTAAACTGCCCGGCAGCAAATTCGATGAAAACAGGGAGAGGAAAGGGCTGGCTCTCCTCTGCCTCGAGAGATGAAGTCAGTAGAGACAGCACCAGAACAGTACAGATTAAAAAGAGATAGTACAGGGGCAATCCGGGCCTTCCATAACGCATCTATCTGGCCCCTCCCGGTATCAGAAGCCCTGCGCTTAAAGCGGCGAAACCGCCGGGTTCCGTGCTTCCGCTGTCGCCCCTGAAACGATAGTTAAATTCGGCCTGCAGGTAGGGAGCAATAGGGCCAATGCGGTATTCAAGGAAAAGAGTAAGGAAATTATAGATCGTCTGGATGGCGGCTTCCTCTCCAAACTCCGCATTCACTTCAAATGCCGTAAGCAATCCGAAGCGGAAAGGGGCTTCCGGCGGCTGAATGATGTAGCTGCCTGCTGTCAGTCTGGTCGAGCTGTTGAAGCGGGCATCATTCCCGAAAAAGTACTGCTCGGGACCGACAAACACCCAGTCGGCAACTGGAAAATACCGCCAGCCGATGCCTGCTCCGCGAGCCCTTGTGGTGGACCAGGAGATGGTCCAGGCGGAGCTCAGCTCCGGCTTCAGGGGAGGGACTGAATAGACAGATCTCCCGGTAATGGTTTCAAAGTATACACGGAGCGGGCGGTAACCCTCTTTGCGGATCTCCAGAGGAACGGTTCTTCCGGTGAGCAGAGGAAAGCCTGTTATAATTGCCTTTCCGTCTTTAACCACGGCGGCCGCTGTCTCTCCTCCAATGTGAACACTTGCACCTTCGTCGGGAGAATCTATCTGAAAACTGCTTATGAAGGGAGGCGGCTGGAGGATGGTGTCGAGAGGGGGGAGCTCTTCCGCAGTAAGAAGGGCAGGGGGCAGCTCCTCTATCATCCGGTTTACCGCATTGATCAGGGTAAGTCCTGTTCTCGCCTGGCGGATGGTGCTGAAGTGCATAAGGGTTCCCGCGGGGTCGAGGACCGAAAGAGAAATGATCAGACGACCCCCTTCCTCAAGGCTGAAAGCAGTGTAGAGAACAGCGCTGTAATCTGTACCGGAAACCTCTATATCGTAACGGGAGAGCTCTGCAAGAAGGATGGTGTGCAGGCGTTGAGCCGTTTCATCACCTTCTTGACTCTCCTGGTCCAGATGTACCGGAAAAGGCACGGCCAGGCGCAGGGCGGAAGCAGGAGTGATTACTACGCAAAAAAACAGAAGCATAGACAGTCCCGCTGCGGCCATCCGGTGTCCCATTATTTAGACTCCATTACCTTCACCCCGTCCCAGTTCTCCGGGGGAGGATCTTTCAGGAATGAATTGACACTTTCCATCATCATCTCTGCAGGATAGTCCTGTGGAACCGTGGAAAGTATCTCCCTGAAACAATCACCGGCGGCAGAGAACTCCCTGGAGTAATAGAGTTCCATTCCCTTGTTGTGGAGATCCCATAATCTCTTTTCCCGCTCGTCAAGTTCTTTCTTTATGGTATAGATTTTTACCCCTTTTTCTTTCCCTTTAACCGCTACGGTGTCAAGAAGCCGCCAGGGAAGGAGCTCTTTTATTTTGTAGTGGAGGCTTTCGGATATCAGAAGATCCTGCCTGTACAGCTTGGTAAGCCCCTCGAGACGTGATGCGAGATTGACCATATCCCCGATGACGGTGTAGTCCATTTTCTTGTCGGTCCCGATATTGCCCACCGTAACCACCCCGTAGTTAATACCGATTCCAATATTGAACTCCGGTTTTCCCGCTTTCCGCTGACCTGCATTGAAGCCTTTAACCGCTTCGGCCATTTCTATTCCTGCAAGAGCAGACTGATAGGCATCATCATCGTGCTTTACCGGGGCTCCGAAGAAGGCCATGATCGCATCACCGATGTACTTATCGATAATACCGCCCCGGCTCATGATAAGATCGACCATTACCGAAAAATAGTGGTTCAGGGAGTTAACCAGTTCATCGGGCTGCATCTTCTCTGAGATTGAGGTGAAACCCCGGATATCGGAAAAGAGAATGGAAAGAACCCGGTTTTCTCCTGTCAGCATGGACTCGGGATTATGGTAAAACTGGTCTATAAGCTCCTGGGGAACATATTTCTGGAAGATGTTCCGGATACGGCTCTCTTTTTTTTGGGCAAGTACCGCCTGGAAGGCGTAGCTTTTAATCTGCGAATACGCCTTTTCCAGCTCCTCCACCATGATATTGAATGTATGGGCCAGCTCCCCCGTCTCATCGTGATATTCCACATCAACCCGTTCTGAAAGGTCGTTGGAAACAATTATTGATTTCATTGAAGTGATGACCTTCCGCAGCGGTTTGATAAGAGTCCTGGAGAGCAGAAGAATCAATACTACAGCAACTGCCACCGCTCCGATGAGAACAAAGCCGGTCTGCCGACTTATTCTGAACACATCCTGATAGAAGGTCTCCTCTTCCTCGGTAAGAATAATGTACCAGTCGTAGGGTTGAAAATTGAAGCCTTTTACAATCCTTTCGGTCCCGCCGAGGCTGAGGGTGGTCAACTCACCGCTGTCCTCATTCATCAGGTTCAGCAGCGCGCTCTTTTCATCTTCCCGGACAGTTACCGGTTCGGTAGCCATGACAAGGTCTCCCGACCGGTTAAAGGCCAGGATCCGCTCCGTAGGGGACCTCACCAGGGTCCGAGCGTAGTTTTCAACTACCAGCTGGGTTGCCCGGAGCATATCTTCCCGATCCGTATAATCATTATCCACCAGCAGCTGCCACTGCCCTTCCGCATGCCTGCGGAGCTCTTCGGCCTTAAAGTCCAGAAATTCCCTGGCAATACGGGTTATACCCGTAGAAGCGGAGAAATAGGAAGAGGCTCCTACCAGGAGAACCGATGCAATGAGCACGGGAAGTAAAACCGAAACAATCTTGAGCCTTATGGTCATGAAAAGATTATAGGCAGGAAGTTTAAAAAAAACAATCTATGCCCCATAGGATTAGATATTTTGCACCGATATAGTATAATAGCAATTATGGGTATGCTTAAGAGAGCCATGGAGTGGCGAAAAGGATCAAGTTCCTTTCCGATGCAGGATGTCGAGGCTATTCCGGAGGAGGACCGCAGGGAACTGCTCCTGGAAATAGATAAGGTTGTCGCAAAAAGCAGAATCAGGATTACTCCTGAACTGTTTGTCATAAAGGCGAAAAAACGGGGTCTTATGCTCCCCATAGCGGTAAACCTTGCGGCTCTTTCTGTGCTGGCAGCAGGTCTGTTTGGTCTCTACACCATCTTCCGGCAGGAAGAGCAGGGTTTGATGGATAAACGTTTTGTTACCGCCTCAATGGAAGGGATGCTCATAGATGAAATCCGGAGGGAATCTGAAGCGAAGGTAGCGGAGAAAGAGCAGGAAATAGATGCAATTGAACGCCGACTTCAGGAGATAGCCGATCAGCGCAATGCCCTGCAGGCTTCGATGGAATCGAGGATAGCAATACGCGAAGAGGAACTGCGGCGGGAGCTGGAAGAAGAGCTGGAAACTCTCAGGCAGAAGCTGATCGCCGAAGGGGCTTCCGAAGCGGTCATTGCAGAGGAACTCAGAAAGCTGGAGGAAGAGCGTACCGCTTTTTATGAACAGGTTCTGGCGAGCTTTCGTAGTGAAGCTGAAGCACAGCGCCTGGAGGCAGAAGTGAACCTGCGGCGGATGGAGCGGGAAGCTGCTGATAATCTCCGGCAGATGAACGAGGAGCGGGAAGCGCTGCGGATCGAGATGGAGGAAATGCTGGCTGGATCTCAGGAAGGGCTTGAGGCAGCGCAGAATGAAATTGCCCTCCTTACGGAGCAGAGGAACCGGGAAGAAGGAATTTCTTCACAGGTTCTCGGCTTGTACCTTTCTCTGCGTGAGAGCATTCGTTCCGGTTCCCTCGATCAGGCTGACCGGACCCTCTCCCAGCTCAAAGCACTGCTTAATCACCAGGAGTACATGGCGGTACCATCCTTCCGTGAACGCAGGAGCGCTGAACTGTTTATTGTCGAATCCCTGGAAAAACTTCTGGAAGAAGAACGGCGAAAGCTTTCGCTCGAGGGTGCCGTTGAAGAGGAGGCGCAACGGGAGGCAGGGCAGCTTGCCAGGGCGGAAGCGGAAGAGGCTGCCGGGCTTCTTGTTTCCGAAGCGGAAGCCTTTATGGAAAATGGAAACTATGTAGAAGCAGTATCAGCTTATCTGGACCTTCTAGTTCAGTACCCCGAAAGTGAAATAACCGGTCAGGTGCCCGAGGGGATTACCCGGATCCTCAGTTCCTATGATCAGGAACTGGCAAAAATGCAGGAGGAAGCGGTCCGATTGGCCGCTGTTGCCGAGGAGCGCTCGGGAGCAATCGGTACTCTGGAGGAACGTCGCCGAATTCTTGAAGCGCGGATTGCGGAGATGGAGTCGCTCAATGCAGATACCGATCAGCATGATCCGGTTCCCGAGACTCTGCTGCAGGAAGAGCTCAGGCAGCTCCGTGATATTGAAGCAACCATTTCAGGTCTGCAGCAGCAGTATGACAGCTATGTCCGTTCCGTGGATGAGGAGGTTCTGGCACAGGGGGATGAAGACCAGCTGCTCTCTTCAAAACAGACCTTTGACGCTTTTCTGCTTTCTCCCGAAGCACAGGAAATTATGCCCGGACTGCTTGAAAGAATTCGCATCTACGACCGGGCCTTTGAGCGAGCCGGCCGGAGAACCGCCCTTATGGATACGGTAGAACTTGTTTCGGAGCTTTCGATGCTTTCAACAGCCCGGGAGCGTCAGGCCTATCTTGAAAAAGAGAAGACAAGCCTGCGGGAACCGGAGATGATCGATTTCCTTGAAGAGCTTTTTTTCCTGATCGAATAATAAGGCAGAAAAAAGCCGCACTTTTGGGAACATCAGACAAGGAGCTCCAGATTCTGTCCCAGAAGCGGTTCCGCCAGCAAGTCTCCGTAGGCCATACGCATTTGTTCCGCCGTCACAAAGGGCAGAAGTCCGTGACGGAGTGCATGGGAGAGAAGGGCGGTGTTCTGCATCCTGGTATCGGGCAGATTCTCTTCAAACACACGTTCCGTTCTTATATTTCTGGAGGCTGCATACTCTGATACATCTTCGGCACGGATATCGCCGGTTTCCCTGAGACGGACGGGGAGGGGCTGCCAGTACGCATCATAGAAGATGAGGGTACCCCCGTTTTTCAGCATATCCCTGCATGCGCGGAACGCTTCGGTGCGTTCCAGGGCAAGAACAATATCGGCCATGCCCGGTTCAATGAGCGGGGAGAAGACTCCCGGACCTGCCCTCAGGGTCGAGCTGACAATTCCGCCGCGCTGGGCAAGGCCGTGGGTATCCGCGCCCCGGACCTCAAGGCCCGCATAATCGTATGCGCGTATCAGCGCCTCGCTGAGAAGGCCGATTCCCTGGCCGCCGACGCCGGCCATGTAGATGTTTACCGTCCGGTTTTTTTCCTGCTTATTCATATTTCTTCAATCCTTTCAGTTCTATCGCTTCCACGGGACAGGTCTGAACGCAGGATCCGTCTCCTATGCAGAGATCGGGATGAACCCCGACCCTTCCGTCCCCTTCAAGGACAAAGGAGGGGCAGGCGAAAACGCTTACGCACTCGTGAATCCGTTCGCAGATATCCTGCCCTATCTCCGCCCTCGATGAGACCGAAACTCCCCGTTTTCTCCGGTCCCTGACAAACTTCAGCATGCAGGGGTGGCGGGCAATTACCACGCTGAATCCTTCGATGGCTATCGATTCCCTTACCAGCTCGACAAGTTTTTTCTGATTGTAGGTATCGGTTTCCGTTACGGATTCAATTCCCATCGATTCGAGAATTGCCCTGATTGACAGGGATTCGGTTCCGGGGTGATTCTGATGTCCCGTCATGGCGGTCGTACCGTTTGCCATGATGATGAGGGTAATATTGTGCCGCTTGTAGACGGCGTTGACTATTCCCGGAAGTCCCGCGTGGAAGAATGTCGAATCGCCCAGGAAGGCGACCACCTTGCGGGAGCTGTTGAAGAGGCTGAGCCCGGATGCCGTGGATGTCGAGTGGCCCATGGAGGCCAGAATCTGTCCCATTTCATAGGGCGGAAGAGCGCCGAGAGTATGACAGCCTATGTCCGCCACCGTTATGTCCTCGGAGGAGAGGACTTTTTTAATGGCGTGAAAAGCGCTCCGGTGTCCGCAGCCCGGGCACATCTGAGCGGGCCGGTCGGGAATAAAGGGTATTGCTTCCGCGGATGGACTCTCGTGCGGGAGAAGGTCCGGCCAGACAATATTGAGAATCCGCCTTACCCGGTCGGGGGTGTATTCACCGATAAGGGAATCACCCGGTGCCTTTCCGTGTATTTTCAGGTGCAGACCCGCATCGAAGGCAAGGGCTTTCAGCTCGGTTTCTATAATGGGGTCAAGCTCCTCCAGTACAAGAACCTCCTCATGGTTCCTGCAGAATTCGAGCAGCCGTTCCCGGGCCAGGGGGTATGTAATTGCAAGTTTGAGAATGTCCGGCGTATCTCCGCTGCGGCGTGAGAGGAGATCCCGCAGGGAATAGTAGGGGAGACCGGAGGTGATTATTCCGCGCCCGCTTCCTGTCCCGCCGCCGGACCCGCCTCCGATGTTGAAGGGGGAAGTCTCGGCATATTCCCGGACCTTCTCCAGCTTGACCAGGGCCTTTTCCTTCATTCTGAGGGCCATATCCGTAAGCGGAATATAGGGTCCGTTTGCAGGGTCAAAGCGCGGGCTTCTGTCCGCTTTTCCGGGAGTATACGCACCGAAGCGGACCTTCGCCTTGGCGTGGCAGATATGCGTCGAGAGACGGAGTATGACCGGCATGTGCAGTCGCCGGGAAAGTCCTGCCGCCTCCAGGTACATTTCGTAGGTTTCACCGGGATCTCCCGGTTCAAANNNNTCCTGCTCGTTCTGGGAGGAGTTCGCTCCCGGATCGTCACCCAGAACTATAACCATCCCTCCGGTCAATTCCAGGAGGGGCAGCTGGACGAAGGTGTCCGCTGCGACATTAAGTCCGACACTCTTGAAAAAGACCGTTGATAGGTGTCCGTTTACCGATGCGCCCAGGGCTATTTCCGTGGCGACTTTTTCATTAACCGAAAACTCGAAATAGAAGGGACGGACTTCCCGGGGAATGGAGAGAATCGCGGCGGCAATCTCCGGGGTGGGCGAGCCGGGATAGGAGGTAACCACATCCGTCCCTGCCTCCACCATTGCCCGCACCAGAGCGGTATTACCCATGAGAACCTCTTCAAAAGGCTCTTTCGACATCAGCAGGGTTCCCGGATCCTTCATCTCTTCCTCCTCAGGGCAAGTCCTCCTTCGGGCAAGCCTTCAACCAGAGTATAACAGCTTATGGACTACCTTGCATAAAACTCCACTACCATCTGAAGGTCCACCTGAAGAGGAAGTTCCTTTACTGCAGGTGGAGCCAGATATTTCCCTTTAAGTTCATCCTCATCACGGCTGAGCCAGGAAAATGATTTCCTCTGTGTTTCGCTCATAAAGCTTCGCACCATCTTTCTGCTGCTCTCTTTCGGCGAAACTGATACTTCATCACCGATCCCGACCAGCTGTGAAGGTATGGTGGCCCGTTTGTTGTTGAGCCTGATATGTCCGTGAGAAACAAACTGACGCGCCTGTGACCGGCTTGATGCCAGTCCGAGTCGGAATACGGTATTGTCCAGGCGTCTTTCAAGCATTTCAACCATTTTGTCGCCCGTCAGACCCGTCATGCTCCTCGCTTTTTTATATAAATTGCGGAACTGGGTTTCACTTATTCCATAGGCAAAACGAAGCTTCTGTTTTTCCTTGAGCTGCATACCGTAATTGCTGAGTTTCTTCCGGACCGGACGATCCCTGCCCGGAGGATTACTCTTCCTTTTCAAAAGCCGTTCGTATTTCGGGATTTCGTATATGTTTACTCCAAGGTGCCGGACAATTTTCCCTTTAGCCTTCATGATTCTCGACATTGACTCCTCCTGTATGTAAAAAAGCAGAATAGTAAACCATAGTAAAACAGTCAAGTATAGAAACAGCCTCAGCGACGTAAAATGTACATCCCGCTTGATAAGAGCCGGGGCTCTTATTATGTTTTAACAAAGTGAACGGACAAGGAGGATATCATATGTCCAATTATCATGAACCGGTTGAACTTCTGGACGACAAGACCAGAAATATCAGCAGGGCATTAAACAGTCTTAAGGA
>NPID01001241.1_pt1 | contig 75747 bp, 74 predicted proteins | sample 8637491 | NCBI WGS metagenome assembly NPID01 (sample SAMN07420843, study PRJNA396082) | bioreactor metagenome | isolation source: sample BA6 brine-fed electro-methanogenic bioreactor BA | place: Japan: Kochi | collected 2016-06-14 | reverse complement strand
AAGACGTCGTAGGTGAGAGCGATCGAGCTGCCGTCGGGGTTGGCCACACAAAGCGGGCGGCCGCACCCGTCGTACGTGGTCGAGGTCACCAGCCCGCCTCGCGAGACGGAGATGACACGGCCCGCCTTGTCGTAGGTGTAGGTCTTCGCGATCCCGTCGAAGTCCGTCTCGCAAAGCACCCATCCGGACGCGTTGTACTCGGTCGTGGTCACCGGCTGCCCGTCCGCCTTGGCAGACAGGCGGCGTCCCAGAAGGTCGTAGGCGTATTCGGTGGCAGTGCCATTCGGAGCGGTGGAGGAGACGAGCCTGCCCGCGAGGTCGTAGGTGTAGGTGGTCTCGGCCGGACCCGCGTCTGTGGGCTCGGTCTCGCTTTCGAGCTCGCCCTCGTCGTTGTACGCATAGTCACCGCGCGCCTCTTCGATCTCACGCACGACCGTCGGGCTCGCCTCCGCAAGAGCCTGCGCGACCGGCGCAGGCGGCGGCTCGGAAGCGGCGACGGGCGCCGCGGAGATCGCGGCGCCCGTCGCGAGCGTGAACGAAAGGACCCAGGCCGTCGTGCGCCTGAGCAGCGTAGCAGACATCCCCCTCATCGCGGCCTCCCCCGAAGCGGCACGATACCCTCAGCGGGAAGCGTACTCCTCGGCGCATCCGGCGGGAAGCGCCGTCTGCCGGAAAGTCGGCGATGAACGGTGTCTCGAGGGGTCGAGCGGGGTCTTCAGGCGCTTCTCGCCCCGTGCACCGCCTCGGCCAGCTGTGCGACGAACGCGCCGAGTCTCGCGGCGTCGTCCTGACGTCTGACGAGCGCACTCCCGACGATGACGCCATCGGCGATGCGGGCGACCTCGGCCGCCTGCTCGGCCGAGCCCACGCCGAAGCCGACCGCCACCGGCAGCCCAGTCCGCTCGCGGATCCGCCCGACGAGCTCCCCCACGCCCGCCGCCACCTCGGCGCGCTCGCCGGTCACGCCGAGGCTGCTCACGCAGTACACGAAGCCCGCTGAGGCGCTCGTCACCACCGCGAGGCGCTCGGGCGTGGATGTCGGCGCCGCCAGGAAGACGGTGTCGACCCCGTCGGCGACCGCGAGCCACGGCGCGGCGGCCTCCGGCGGCATGTCCGGGACGATGACGCCCGCGACCCCCGCTTCGCGCATCCGCTCGGCGGCTCGCGCAAGGCCGAACCGCATGAGCGGGTTCAGGTACGTCATGACCACGACCGGCGGCGGCTCCTCCACTCCCGGGTCGCGACCGAACGCCTCGGCCACCTGGAGCGCATGCGCCAGGCCGAATCCCGTCTCGGCCTCGCGCGCCACGCGTGCGGCCTCGGCGATCACCGGACCGTCGGCGAGCGGGTCGCCGTACGGCACGCCGAGCTCGATGACGTCCGCGCCCGCCGCCGCCGTCGCCCGGAGCGCGGCGAGCGAGCCCGCGCGGTCCGGATAGCCCGCCATGAGATACGCGACGAGCGCCGGCCTGCCGCGCCGGAACGCCGCAGTGAGCCGCGATGTCGCGTGCTCAGGCACCGAGGCCGGCTTCGCGCACGATATCCATGTCCTTGTCGCCGCGGCCGGAGACGTTCACGACGACCGTGGCGTCGGGCCCGAGCTCTGTGGCCAGGCGCGGCAGCAGCGCGAGGGCGTGACTGCTCTCGATAGCCGGGATGATGCCTTCGGTATGGGTGAGCAGCGCGAACGCCTCAAGCGCCTCGGCATCGCTCACGGCGTCGTAGCGCACGAGCCCCGCGTCTTTGAGGTGGCTGTGCTCCGGGCCGACGCCCGGATAGTCGAGCCCGGCCGAGATCGAGTACGCCTCTAGGGGGTTCCCCGCCTCGTCTTGCAGCAGGTAGCTGTAGAAGCCGTGCATGACGCCGGGCGAGCCCTTGGTGAGCGCCGCGCCGTGCCGGGGCGTCTCGATGCCGAGGCCGGCCGCCTCGGCCCCTACGAGCAGCGGCCGCTCGCCCTCGGGCACGTCGCGCAGGAAGGGGTAGAACATGCCGATGGCGTTGGACCCACCGCCCACGCACGCCACGACCGCGTCCACGTGCCCGACGTCCTTCTCGGCCAGCTGCGCGAGCGTCTCCGTGCCGATGACGCTCTGGAAGTCGCGCACCATGACCGGGTAGGGATGCGGCCCCACCGCCGAGCCGATGACGTAGAAGGTGTCGTCCACGCGCTCCACCCAGTGGCGCAGCGCCGCGGTGACGGCGTCGGCGAGCGTGGCGCTGCCTTCGTCGACGCCCACGACCTCGGCGCCGAGCAGCCGCATCTTGTAGACGTTGAGCGCCTGGCGACGGATGTCCTCGGTGCCCATGAAGACCGCGCACTCGAGCCCCATGAGCGCCGCCGTGGTGGCGGTGGCCACGCCGTGCTGGCCGGCGCCCGTCTCCGCGATCACGCGGCGCTTGCCCATGCGCCGGGCGAGCAGGCACTGGCCGATGGTGTTGTTGATCTTGTGCGCACCCGTGTGGTTGAGGTCCTCGCGCTTCAGGTAGACGCGCCCGAGGCCGACCGCCCCGGCGAGCCGGTCGGCGCGATAGAGCGGCGACGGGCGGCCGACGTAGTCGCCGAGAAGGTAGGCGAGCTCCTCGCGGAAGGCGGGATCGGCCGAGGCCTCGTCGTAGGCTGCCGAGAGCTCGGCAAGCGCCGGCATGACGGTCTCGGGCACGAACGTCCCCCCATAGGGGCCGAAGAAGCCGCTTGCGTCGGGGCTCGCGTACGCCATCTCGGCGGAGGGCAGGAGCACGTCAGACATCAGGTTCCTCCTCATCGGCGGATCGGACAGCTGCGACGAACGCGCGGATGGCGTGCGCGTCCTTGTGGCCCGGACGCTCCTCGACCCCCGAGGAGACGTCCACGGCGTACGGCCGCGCCGTGCGGATGGCATCGGCCACGTTGACGGGCGTGAGGCCGCCCGCCAGGACGGTCCTGGCCCATGCGGGCGCCTCCCCGGCGCGTTTCCAGTCGAAGGCGACGCCGGTGCCGCCCGGAGCGCCGGGGACGTACGTGTCGAGCAGGAAGGCCGCTGCCGCGTCGCGATAGGGCTCGAGCGCGGAGGCGACATCGGTCGTCTCGGCCACCCGCACCGCTTTGACGACCGGCACGGGGGCTGCCGCACACGCTTCCGGCGACTCGTCGCCGTGGAACTGCGCGAGGTGCAGCCCGAGCACCTCGGCCGCCTCGGCCACGAACGCCGGCCGCGCGTCCACGAAGACGCCCACGCGCGTCACGAACGGCGGGATGCGTGCGAACACGCACGAGGCCTGCTCGATCGAGACCTCGCGCGGGCTCGCGGCGAGCACCACCCCGAGGGCGTCGGCGCCTGCCGAGACCGCCGACAGCGCGTCCTCGGGAGTGGTGAGCCCGCAGATCTTGATGCGCGTTCGAGTCACCCTACTCCTCGCAGAGCGTGGTGCCGGCGGCGAAGTCGTAGTCCTGCAGCGCACCGGCGTTGTACGCCTCGTACGCGGCAAGATCGAAGTGGCCGTGACCGGACAGGTTGAACAGGACGACGCGGTCCTCGCCCGCTTCCCGCGCGGCGAGCGCCTCGTCGATGGCGGCGCGGATCGCGTGGCTCGACTCGGGCGCCGGCAGGATCCCCTCGGCGCGCGCGAACTGCACCGCCGCCTCGAAGCACGCGGTCTGGTGCACCGCGACCGCCTCGGCCTCGCCCTCGTGCACGAGCTGGCTCACGAGCGGCGAATCGCCGTGGTAGCGCAGACCGCCCGCGTGGATGCCGGCGGGCACGAAGTCATGGCCGAGCGTGTACATGAGCATCTGCGGCGTCATGCCCGCCTCATCGCCCAAATCGTAGCGGTACTCACCTGCGGTGAGCGTCGGGCACGCCTTGGGCTCGACCGCAAGCAACCGCGCGTTGCTCTTGCCCTCGAGCTTGCGGTGGTAGTACGGGAACGCGAGTCCGGCGAAGTTGGAGCCGCCGCCCACGCAGCCGATGACCACGTCGGGCTCCTCGTCGGCGAGCGCCATCTGCTCGATGGCCTCGAGCCCGATGACCGTCTGATGCAGGCAGACGTGGTTGAGCACGGAGCCGAGCGAGTAGTGGGTGTCGGGGTTCTTGGCGGCCACCTCGACCGCCTCCGAGATCGCGATGCCGAGCGAGCCGGTGGAGTCCGGGTCCATGGCCAGCACGTGGCGCCCCGCGTCGGTCAGGTTCGTGGGCGACGCATGAACGGTGGCGCCGTAGGTCTCCATCAGGATGCGCCGGTACGGCTTCTGCTCGTAGCTGACCTTGACCATGTAAACCTCGACGTCGATGCCGTAGAGCGCGCCGGCGATAGAGAGCGCGCTGCCCCACTGGCCCGCGCCGGTCTCGGTGGAGATCTTGGTGATGCCTTCCTGCTTGTTGTAGTACGCCTGCGGGATGGCGGTGTTGGGCTTGTGCGACCCCGCCGGGCTCACGCCCTCGTACTTGTAGAAGATCTTGATGCCCTCGGGCAGGCCGAGCACGCGCTCGAGCTGTCGCGCGCGCAGAAGCGGCGAGGGACGGTACGTCTTGTAGACGTCGATGACCGCCCCGGGGATGTCGATCCAACGCTCCGGCGAGGACTCCTGCTTGAGGCACTCCAACGGGAACAGCGAGGCCATGACCTCGCCGATCTGGTCCGGTCCGAGCTCCGTGCCGTCGGGTGTAACCACCTTGGGCGGGGCCGGCGGAGTCTTCAGGTCGGGTATCACGTTGTACCAGGCCTCGGGGATCCTGGTCTCATCGAGCCCGAACCTCGTCTTGTCGCTACCCATGATCGTGCTCCCTTCCCGGGGCGTCGCCCCGAAACCTCGGCGGCTGGCCGAACGGCCGCCGCGTGCTCACTCGTCCACCTCGGGCGCGATCCGCTCGACGCCCGTCAGCTCCCCCACCATCTCCTCCGGGAACGGCGCGCGCATGAGCGTCTCGCCGACGAGCACGGCGTGAGCTCCCATCTCGGCGGCCGCCTCGACATCCGCGCGGGTGCGCACCCCGCTGGCGGCGATGCGCGTCACATCGAAACGCTCCGTGGCCTCCATCACCGCGCGCGCCCGATCGCGGTCGACCTCGAGCGTGCGCAGGTCGCGGCTGTTCACCGCGATGACTCCCGCACGCACGCCCAGCGCGATGTCGAGCTCGTCTTCGTGCGCGATCTCCACGACCGGCGTCAGGCCGAGCGTCTCGGCCACGTCCGCGTACTCGCGCGTGAGGCGGCCGAGCACGCTCACGATGAGCAGGACCGCGTCCGCGCCGTGCCCGCGCGCCACGAACAGCTGCACGGGGTCGACCACGAAATCCTTGCAGAGCACGGGGACGTCCACGGCATCGGCCACGTCCGAGAGGTCGGCGAAGCTTCCGCCGAACACCGACGGCTCGGTCAGGACCGAGACCGCGGCCGCCCCACCGTACTGGTATGCGAGCGCCTGCTTGGACGCCTCGCATTCAGGCGCGATGGCCCCGGCGCTCGGCGAGCACTTCTTCACCTCGGCGATCACGGCGACGTCGACCCGGTCGCGCAGTGCGGCGGCGAAGTCGCGCACCGGCCGCGCGCAGCACGCCAGCCGCTCGCGGTCGGCCGGCGACAGCCTGCCGTACTCGGCCAACACGCGCTCGCGCCGCCGCCCCACGATCGTCTCCAGGAAGCTCACGCGCTCACCTCCCCGCCCGTCTCGCGCTGTGCCGCGAGGCGGTTGCTGACGGTGACGAGCGCCTCGAGCCTGCCAAGCGCGGCGCCCGTGTCGATCGACGCGCGCGCGAGCACGACGCCCGCGGCGAAGTCATCGGCAGCGCCCGCCGCCACGAGGGCAGCCGCGGCGTTCATCAGGACGACGTCGCGCGCTCCCGCGTGCTCGCCGCCGAGGACCGCGCGCATCACCGCCGCGTTCTCCTCGGCCGTCCCGCCGAGAAGATCGGCGAGCGAGCCGCGCGCGATGCCCACCGCTTCGGGCGTCACGACGTAGAGCCGCACGCCGTCCGCCGTGGCCTCTGCGACCTCGGTGGGGCCGGACGCCGAGACCTCGTCCATACCGGGATGACCGTGCACGACGAGGACCTTCTCGGCGCCGAGACGCGACGCCACCTCGGCCATCACCGGCACGAGCGAGGGGTCGTACACGCCGAGCACCTGACGCGACGCCCCGGCGGGGTTGGTGAGCGGGCCGAGGATGTTGAAGACCGTGCGGATGGCGATCTCACGACGCGGACCGCCGGCGTGGCGCATGCTCGCGTGGAGCGCCTGCGCGAACAGGAAGCCGAGGCCCGCCTCATCCACGCAGCGCGCCATCTCCTGCGGCGTGAGGTCGATCCGCACGCCGAGCGCCTCCAGGACGTCCGCGCTGCCCGCTCGCGATGAGACCGCGCGGTTGCCGTGCTTGGCGACCGGCACGCCCGCGCCCGCCACCACGAAGGCCGCGGCGGTGGAGACGTTGAAGGTGGCGAGCCCGTCACCGCCGGTCCCACAGGTGTCGATGTAGCCCGTCACCGTGGGACGCACCGGCGTGACGCGCTCTCGCATGGCACGCGCGAAGCCGACGATCTCATCGGCGGTCTCACCCTTCATGCGGATGGCCGTCACGAGCGAGGCGATCTGCGCGCTCGTGGCCTCGCCGTCCATGATGAGCCCCATGACCGCGTGCGCCTCGTCCTCGGTGAGGTCGTGCCCGGCGACCGCGCGGTCGATGGCGGCCGGCAGCGTCGAGACAGCGGCGCGGGCCGCGGCGTCGGGGATGGGGTCCGCCGGCGCCGCCCCCTCGGCATCAGACAGTTCCCCCGCGAGCGCGAGGAAGTTCTCCAGCACCGTGACGCCCTCGGGCGTGAGCACGCTCTCCGGGTGGAACTGCACGCCGTAGACCGGCAGGCTGCGGTGGCGCATCGCCATCACGAGGCCGTCCTCGGTGCGCGCGGTCACCTCCAGCTCGAGCGGGAGGCTCGGCAGGTCGACCACGAGCGAGTGGTAGCGCGTGGCGGTGAACGGGTTCGGCATCCCGGCGAGCAGGCCCTCGCCGCTGTGGAAGACATCGGCGGTCTTGCCGTGCACCGGACGCGGCGCGCGGACGACGCGCCCGCCGAACGCCTCGGCGATCGCCTGATGGCCGAGACAGACGCCGAGCACGGGGATCCCCGCCCCGGCAGCCGCCCGGACGACGTCGACCGACGCGCCCGCGTCGGCGGGCAGACCCGGGCCCGGCGAGACGATGACGCCCGCCGGGGACATCGCGACGACCTGCGCGGCGGTCACCGCGTCGTTGCGCTCGACGCGCACGTCCGCCCCGAGCGCGGCCACGAGCTGCACGAGGTTGTAGGTGAACGAGTCGTAGTTGTCGATGACGAGGATCATGCGCCCACCCCGCTTTCGGGAGATGTGTGCATGCCTTCGGCGAGTTCCAGCGCATGGTGGAGCGCCCGGGCCTTGTGCAGCGTCTCCTCGTACTCCCGTTCGGGATCGGAGTCCGCCACGATGCCGGCGCCGGACTGCAGGTACGCCGTGCCGTCGGCGAGCATCACGGTGCGGATGGTGATGCACATGTCCATCGCCCCATCGAGCCCCACGTAGCCCACGGTGCCCGCGTACGGACCGCGACCGGCCGGCTCGAGCTCCCGGATGATCTCCATCGCGCGGATCTTGGGCGCGCCGGAGACGGTGCCCGCGGGGAACGTCGCGCGCAGGGCGTCGAACGCCGTCTTCCCCTCGGCCAATGTGCCGGTCACGTTGCTCACGATGTGCATGACATGCGAGTAGTACTCGACCTCCATGAGCTCGTCGACGCGCACGCTGCCCGGCACGCACACGCGTCCGAGGTCGTTGCGACCGAGGTCGACGAGCATGACGTGCTCGGCGCGCTCCTTCTCGTCGGCGAGCAGGTCCGCGCGCAGCCGCCCGTCCTCGGCCAGGTCGACGCCGCGCGGCCGCGTGCCGGCGAGCGGCCGCGTGAGCGCCGTATCGCCTTCCACGCGCACCAGCGGCTCGGGGCTCGAGCCCACGAGCGTCACGGCGGGCGTGCGGATGTAGAACATGTACGGCGACGGGTTGACTGCGCGCAGCACGCGGTACAGGTCGACGCCATCGCCGGAGAAGGGCGCCGAGAAGCGCTGCGAGAGGACCACCTGGAAGATGTCTCCCGCGGCGATGTGCTCCTTGGCCGAGACGACCTGCGAGACGAACTCGTCGCGTGTCGTGCGCTCGACGAGCGGGACCGGCGCGCTCGTCCCCACCGCGCCGAGCGACGCGCCGGCGGGTCCCGCGGCCAGCCGCTCCAGCAGCGCGTCGATGCGCGCCACCGCGGCACCGTACGCGGCCTCCGGCTCATCGCCGGGGCGCGTGGGCGCGATCACCTGCATGACGCGCCGCGCGTGATCGAAGCCGACGACGACGTCGGTGAGCATGAACGCCAGATCGGGGGCGCCGATCTCATCCACGTCGTGCCGCGGCACCCGCTCGAACCCCGCGGCGACCTCGTAGCCGACGAAGCCGACGGCGCCGCCGACGAAGCGCGGGAGGCCGGGCACGTGCGCGACGGTGCCCGCGCGCAGCTCGGCGGCCACGACCGCAAGCGGGTCGGCCGCCGGCAGGTCCTTGCTGTGACCGTCGCGCATCACCGTGGCGACGCCGTCGCGCGCCGTCACCACGGCGCTGCCACCGATACCGAGGAACGAGTAGCGCGCCAGCTGCTCCCCGCCCACGACGCTCTCGAGGAGGAAGGCGTTCTCGGCGTCCTCGGCCAGAGACAGGAACGCCGAGATGGGCGTGGTGAGATCCGCGTAGAGCTCGCGCGCCACCGGGACCACGTCGTGGTCGGCGGCCAGTCGCACGAACTCGTCCTTGCCTGGTAGCAGCATCGCTTCCACCCTTCTCGGCAGCCCGGAGAACACAAAAACCTCCCGTCCCTCAAGGGACGAGAGGTCATCTCGCGGTGCCACCCTTGTTGACCCGCCATGACCGGCGGGCCCACTCGAATCCTGCGGTACGGGAACCTTCCGGCTCCGATACCCGGCCCCTTCTATCGGCGGGGATCCCGTCGGGACTAGTAGGCGTGTCGCCGTTGTCCCGAAGCCTCAGGGGCCCATTCTCACCGATCGGTCACGTCGGGTTTCCACCGTCCCCGACTCTCTCAAGCGACTCGACCGGGATACTCTTCCCCGTCACAGGCCACGTGTGTGGTTGCCGGACACCATAGCACCGCGCGGCCGAGAAGCGCAAGCGCGCGACCCGCTACGGCACCTCAGGCGGCGTCGGCCTCGTGTAGTCGGGATCGCCGATGCAGTAGAACCAGCCGTCGCGCGCGCCGATGTAGATGCGTCCCTGCCAGACGAGCGGCGTCGACTCGTAGGTCCCGCCGCCGGTGAACGTCGCCACCTCTTCGATGTCGACGCGGTACGGCGTGCCCGCCGCGTTGTGCACGAGCACGCCCTCGGCCATCTGGTCGGTCGAGTACGTGATCCGATACACGTGCACGCGCGCGTCGTACCCGGCGGCGACGAGATGGTCACGGAAGATGATCGGCGTGGAGATGGCCCCGCCGATGCCGTCCTTGAAGACGAGCAGCGGGCTCGGCAGGCTCCCCGTGCCGTCCGGGCCGGCGACGCTCTTCTCGGCACGGTCGTGGCGCGAGACCACGTACACGTTGCCGTCGATGGCCGAGAAGGCCACCAGGCTCGGCAGCCGCCCGCCCGGGTTGTACGCGTCGTTCACGGTGGCCGAGCCGATCACGCCGCCCTGCCAGTCGGCGAACGCGCGCGAACCCGTCGGGAAGTACCAGACGACAGCGTCTTCAGGGTCCTTTGCGGGGTCGAGCTCGAACACGCCGCCCTTCCCCCGGATGTACTGCTGCTCCACCGGGATGAGCAGGTGGTTCTCGGCGGTCACCGCGGGCGAGCCGTCCATGTCCGAACCGATGAAGAAGTCCCACACGACCTCGAGGTCGGGCATCCGCAGGCCGTAGACGTGGCCCGCGCCTGAGTTCACGTAGAGAGTGTCGCCGATGATGGACGGCGAGGACTCGAGCACGAGGTTCCCGCCGTGGCTGGAGGCGCGCTCGTCGCCCAGCAGGAGCCGCTCGGCCAGGATCTTAGGCACGCGATGCCCGTTCCATGCCTCCGTCGTGGTCGGGTCGACCGCGTAGACGTAGCCCGACTCGACCGGGACGTACAGCACGTCGCCTACGAGCAGCGGGCTCCCATCGGCGTCACGGCTGTAAGAGCGCGTGCGCGGCACCGGAAGGCGCCAGAGCTCCTCGCCCGTCTCGAAGTCCACGCAGCGCACCGGCGCGATGCTCGGGTCCCCCATGCCGCGGGGGAAGCCCCGCCGCGAGCCGCACACGACCGCCAGCTTCCCGGTGCCGGGCATCGTGAAGACCGTCGGGCTCCCCTTGATGACGTCGTCCATCTCATACGTCCAGATGGTGTCGCCCGTCTCGGCATCGATGCGACGCAGGTTGTGGTCGAATCCGCCGATCACGACCTGCAGCCTGCCGTCCACCCGCACGAGCGCGGGCTGGCCGGTCCACCCGGTGCCGTACCAGGTGACCATCCCCCCGTTGGACGAGGCGGTGCCGCCGGTGGTCCCGCCGCCGATCCGAGCGCGCCAGATGAGCTCGAGGCGCTCGGGCACGGGTGGCTCGCCATAGTAGGCGCGCGTGTGGTCGCCGAGGAAGGTCGCGACCTTGATGCCGTCGGCGTATGGATCGGGGCCGAGGGGTGCGGGCAGGGTCACCGTGACGGTCTCAAGGACCGAACGGTCGATGTCGGGACGCACGACGCGAGCCGCGCCCGGTGCCGAGACGTCCATGACGCGCAGGCCGAGATAGCCTCCGGCAGCCACGACGGCGCCCAGAGCGAGCACCGCCCACAGCACACGCGAACGTCGCACCCTGAAACCTCCCCCTCAGACTGCTTCATTGTACCGATGCCGTGCCGCCCGCGCACTACGCTCCGGGGGCGTCCCCATCCCCCGCATCGCCGAGCACGGGCGGTTGCGTGAGCGCCAGCAGCGTAACGGTCGCACCGCCGAGGCGCACGCTCTCTCCCTCGGCTATCACGACCGTCTGCACGCAGCGGTCCCCGCAGTAGAGCCCCTCGCCGTCGGTGAGGTCGCGCACCTCCACGCCCGCCCCCAGCGGCGTGAACCGCGCGTGATAGGGCGCGACGCCCTCGCCGGCGAGCCGGATGTCGGCGTTGGGCGCCAGGCCCGCCACCGCCGGCAAGCGGACGTCTGTCTCGGCAGCGCCGGTAGGCGTCGTCACGCGAAAGAGGCCGCGCGGCCTCGCCGACGCCCTGCGCCCCACGCGACGCGAGCGGCGCACCTCCTTGAGACGCAGGAACGCGATGGCGCCCAGGACGGCCACGAGCAGCCCCACCATCGTCGGCAGCGCCCACCGGGGGATGCCCGACGAGACGCCCGGATCGATCACAAGCGCGAGGTCGGGCGCTTCGCGCTGCAGGAAGCGGAGCGCATCGGCCGCGGGCACGCTGAAGCCCACGCTGTCCACCTGCACGTCGGCCACCTTGGCCACGTTGATCCCGACCAGCCGCCCCTCGGTATCCACGAGCGGACCGCCGCTGTTGCCGGGGTTGATGGCGGCGTCGGTCTGCACGAACGCGTCGCCTTCGAAGAACTGCATCGGCGAGCTCACCACTCCCTTGGTGAGCGTCACGGACTCCAGGCCGATGGGGAAGCCGAGCGCCACGACCTCCTCGCCCTGCGCGAGCAGCGCGCTGTTCCCCCAGACGATGGGCTCGACGTCGTCGGGGATGGTCGCGGCGAGGAGCGCCAGGTCGCGCGCGCGGTCGATCGCGAGCACGTCGTAGGGCACGAGGGCGTCGCGCACGAGGATCCGCGCCGGCAGGGCGCCTGCCGCCGCGTCGGCGACGTGGGCGGCGGTGAGCACGCGATCGTCCGCGATCACGATGCCCGTCCCCACGCGATCGGCGCCGAGCGTGATCGCCACGACCGCGTCCGTGGCCCGCTCGAGCGTGCTCTCGACAGCGGCGACGGGCGTGACGGACGCCAGCGCGAGCACAGCGGCGAGCACGGCCGTGACCGCCACGCACCGCAAGCGTCCCCGCAAGCGTCCCGGGCGTGTGCGCGTCGGCCCGCTCACGGCTTGAGCGCCTTCCCACACACGATGCACTGCCGGTTGAGCGGCGCATTGCCCGCCCCGCACCAACGGCAGCGCACGAAGACACGCGCGGCCGCCGTGACGCTCCCGGATGCCTCCGCTGCGCCGGCGACAGGCGAGGCGACACCGGTCGCGGCGACCTCGGGTGATACGACCGCGGCGAGACCAACGCGCCACTCCCGGCGTGCGGCACCGGCGCCGAGCGAGACCCCGAGCGCGGCTGCCGCGGCCCACGCGAGGACCGCGAGGATGCCGTAGCCGAGCGTGAGCACGCAGAACACCCCGAACGCGGCGAGCAGCCACATGACCGCCTCGGCCGGGCCGGAACGCTGCGCGGCGAGCAGGTAGCCCGCCCACGCGACGCCGGGCAGCACCGCAAGCAGCAGGACGGTCGCCGCCGGCGTGAGGAGCCCTGCCGAGGATGTGAGCTCGCGCCATCCGATGACGAGGACCGCATCGAGCGCAAGCGCGGCGAGCGCCGTCACGGCGAGCAGCACGATCCTGCCGTCCGGGCCGCGCGAGACCTCGGTCGCGACCGGTCGCGGGGCAGGCAGCTCCGGCGTCCTCGCCGCAGCGGCGGCCTCGGCCACGGGCGCTGCAGGCGGACCGGGCCACGCGGGCACGTTCGGCCGCGGGCGGTGCACCATGCCCTCGGTGCCGAGCACCTCTTTCAGGCGCCAGATCCGCCGGTACTCGGGGTCGTCCTCCGGCGCGAAACCGAATCCCGACCAGCAGAAGAACAGCTGCGAGTAGGCGTCGCCCGCAGTGGGCACGTGGTTGTTGCGGTCGAGCACGTGCTGGAGCGCGTCGAGCATCGCCCGCGGGTCTTTGAGCAGCAGCATCCCCTCGGCATCGGCCTTCTCGGCGGCGCCCCACGCCGACTCCTGGTGCCACCACGCGAGCAGCTCGGTGACGACCACGACCGCGCCGTACAGGAATACCCAGCCGAGCAGCGGCGGCGCGCCGAGGCGTGCGCGGCCGGTGGCGAGGAGCACCTCGTCGCGGGTGACCTCTCTGCCGTTGACGTGCAGCACCGGGCGCTCCTGCGCGCGGAACTCGTACTCCTTGAGCGCCCAGATGGGTCCCGCGAGCGCGGAGACCGCCGTCGCCCAGAGGGTGTCGAGCGAGACGATCCGCGCCATGAGGTTGGCGAAGACCGCTCGCTGGTCGTCAGCTGAGAGCTTGTCGATGAAGCCCCGCGTCACACCGATCACCGCGCGGTCGGGGCTACGACCGAGGGCTAACGCGTTCACGTTGGCGGTGTCGATCACGTGGAGCTGCGGCGCATGCTCGAAGCCGGCGGCGATCGCCATGTCCTTCAGCGCACCCTTGGTGGCGAGGTCCTCCCCCTGCGGGGAGCGACGGGCGTCGAGCCGCGCGAGAAGGGAGCGCTCCGAGCGCGCCATCTGCACCGCTACCCAGATCGCGCAAGCCCCGGCGGCCACGACGAAGACGACGCGCGCCACGATCCTGGCGTACGCAAGACCGGTGAGCGCGGCATACGGGTTGCCGGAGAGGAACGGGAGCGCCAGCGCGATGAGGACCGCGATGACGGTGAAGAACCCTGCGACGCTCACGATGTAGGCGAGCGTGAGCGCCACGAACTTGACGCGGTTGCGGTCGACGCGCCTCCAGAGCGGCTCGATCTTCTCGGCCCGCACCCCCGGCGGTATCTCGGTCCCGCCGATATGCTGCGCGCGCGCCGCCGTCACCGCCGCCTACTTACGCCGACGGTCCGCCATCTCGGCGGCAAGATCGTCGAGCGTCAGCCCCTCGCGCACCATCACGACGAGCAGGTGGTAGAGCAGGTCGCCGATCTCGTAGCGCAGCTGCCCGGCATCGCGGTCGCGCGCGGCGATGATGACCTCGCCCGACTCCTCGGCGATCTTCTTGAGCAGCTTGTCCTGCGGACCGAGCAGCAGCTTGGCGGTGTAGCTGTCTTCGGGCATCTCGCGCTTGCGCTGCTCGAGCACGGCGAAGACCTCTTCGAGGACCTCGCCGATGGACGGCGCTGCGGGGACGGTCGGTTCGCCGAGAGGACCGGCGGTGTGATCCATGCGCGCATCAACTCCTCGTCAGATGTCGGTCATGAGAGCGGGAGGTCGTCCTCATCGCCGGGCGGCGAGACGGGCTCCCGCGGCGCCGCGGTCGGGTAGAGCGTCCGGTAGAAGCACGAGCGCTCCCCTGTGTGGCACGCCGGCCCGAGCTGGTCCACGAGCACGAGCAGCGTGTCGCCGTCACAGTCGTAGCGCACCTCGACGACCTCCTGCACGTGACCCGAGGTCTCGCCCTTCATCCAGTACGCCTGTCGGGACCGGCTCCAGTACCACGCGCGACCGGTATCGAGCGTGCGCTCGAGCGCCTCGGCATCCATCCACGCGAGCATGAGGACCTCGCCGGTATCGTGCTGCTGCACGATGGCCGGGATGAGCCCCCGCTCGTCGAATGCGAGGTCGGCGATGCGCAGGTCGTGCCGTTCGCGCTCCATCGCGATCGTCCTTTCCGAGACGCCACGACGAGAGTAGCAGGAACCTCGCGCGCGCGCCGCCCTCGGACGGGCCCGCAACGTCCGCGTCAGCCGGCTGCCCGTCGCGCGCGGTGCTCGGCGGCGCGGCGTTCGCGCTGCACGCGCTTGCCCTCGATCTCGGCGTCACGCTTGAGCATCCGCCAGCCGAGCGCCAGCCCGGCGCCGGCCGGCACCAGGACGCCGACCGCGCCCGCGTAAAGCAGGTCGCCGAGACCGACCGCGGTGACGTCGGACGCGGTCGCGCCGAACGCCCCTGAGAGCGCCATCGGCACGGCCGCGATGGCACCGGTGGCGCAACCGAGCCACACGCTCTTGCCGAGGCGCACGGTAAGCGCGACACCGAGGATGACGGCGAACCACCACGAGAACATGATGATGATCGCGGCGGCCGCCCGCTCACCGCTGCTGTCGCTCACGACCTCCGCGCGCAGCAGCCACGTGAGCGCGCCGGCGAGCAGCGGGAGCGCAGAACCTACCGCCACCGCAAGCACCGCCCGTCCCAGTGTCTTCGCCATTCGTCCTCCGATCAGCCGAGCGGGCGTCCGCACGCGATACATGACGTGCGGAACGGCGCGTTGGAGGCGCCGCACTTCGCACAGCGCACGGCACGCCGCTCCTCGGGAGTGACGGCGGCCGGCGCTGCGTGGGGTGCCGCTTCCTCGACCGGTTCGTCCTTGACGCCGGCTCCTCGTGCCATCTGCAGCTGCGCCACGCTCGGTCGGCCCTCCGTCACGGGGACCGGCGCCCAGCCCGAGCGCTCCTCTTTGTTGGAGCGCGCACGGGCGGCAATCGTCCCGAGCACCACGCCGATCGCCGTGGGGACGATCATGAGCCCGAGTGCGCCGAGCCATGTGGCGATGACGCCCACCCGCTCGACGACGTCGGCCGGCACGGCCAGCCGCTCCAGTCTGAGCGTGTAGAGCGTCCCGGCCAGTGCGTAGAGGACGCCCGCACCCACGCCGGTCATGATGCCGGGTATCACTTCGCGGCCCACATAGACGGCGACGACGACGCCAAGCACCGCGAGCAACAGGAAGAGCGCCGCCCCGACCATCGTCCCGAAGATGCCCTGCGCGTAATCGCTGATGAGCGGGTTGTCACCGCTCGCCCACGCCCGGTACTCGTTGATCGCACCGTTGAGCGTCGCCCACCGGACGAGCGCCCCGGCCGCAGGCGCGATCAGCCCGAGTCCCACGCCCTTCGCCCGGAGCGCGCCGCCGCCGGTCCCGTCCCCTCCGGTCGCCACCGCGACCCCCCTTCCTTCCGCCCTACACGCGCACGGGCACGCCGTGCGACGCCATGCGCTCCTTGACCTGGCGGATCGAGAATTCGCCGAAGTGGAACACGCTCGCCGCCAGCACCGCGTCCGCGTCCGCCTCCACGACCACCTCGGCGAAGTGGTCGAGCTCGCCCGCCCCGCCGCTGGCGATGACCGGGATGCCGACCGCTTTGGTGACCGCGCGCGTCAGGTCGATGTCGAACCCGTCCTTGGTGCCGTCGCGGTCCATGCTCGTGAGCAGCAGCTCACCTGCGCCACGGCGCTCGGCCTCCTCGGCCCACGCCACCGCGTCGAGACCGGTGTTCGTCCGCCCCCCGGCGACGAAGACCTCCCAACGGGCGGGCGAGCTGCCGGGCACGCGGCGCGCGTCGATGGCGACGACGATGCACTGCGACCCGTAGATGCGCGCGGTCTCGGTGATGAGGTCGGGCCGGGCGACCGCCGCCGAGTTCATCGAGATCTTGTCGCACCCCGCCGCCAGCATCGCGCGGATGTCGGAGGCCGAGCGCATCCCGCCACCCACGGTGTACGGGATGAAGACCTCCTCGGCGGCACGACGCGCGACCTCGAGCATCAGCGGCCGCTCCTCGTGCGTCGCGGTGATATCGAGGAAGACGAGCTCGTCGGCGCCCTCGCGGTCGTAGACGGCGGCAAGCTCCACCGGGTCGCCGGCGTCACGCAGGTCCACGAAGTTGACGCCCTTGACGACGCGCCCCTCGTGGACGTCGAGGCACGGGATGACGCGCTTGGTGAGCACGCTACGCCTCCCCGTGGCCCGCCGCGATTGCCTCCTCGAGCGTGAACGCGTCGGTGTAGAGCGCCGTGCCGATGATGACGCCCTCGATCTGCGCGCCGAGCCTGGCGAGGTCACGCACGTCCGCGAGCGAATTCACGCCTCCCGAGGCGACGATGGGGATGTCGATCTGCGAAGCGAGCGCCCGGTACGCCCCGTAGTTGACGCCCTGCTGCATGCCGTCCTTGGAGATGTCGGTGTACGCGAGGCGCTTGATGCCGAGAAGCTCGAGCTCGCGTATGAGCTCCAGCACACCGTACTCGGTGCCCTCTCGCCACCCGGAGATAGCGACCTTGCCATCGCGCGCATCGATGCCTGCCACGATGCCCGCGTGCTTCTCGCACGCCTCGGCAACGAGCGCCGGCTCGGTGACGAGCGACGTGCCGAGGACGACGCGCTGGACGCCCGCGTCGAACATGCGGTCGATCGTCTCCATCGTGCGGACACCGCCACCGCTCTGGACGGGCACGCCGACATCCACGATCCGCTCGACGATGTGGTGGTTCTGCGGGTGGCCGGTCACCGCCCCGTCAAGGTCGACGACGTGGATCCACTCGGCGCCCGCGTCAGCCCAGCGCTTCGCCTGGTCGACGGGGTCGTCGTTGTAGACGGTGACGGCATCGAGCATGCCCTGCCGCAGTCGCACGACCTTGCCGTCGAGGATGTCGATGGCGGGAAGGATGATCATCTGGCTGCCTCCGTCACGATCGCCCCGAAATTCGCGAGAAGCCGGAGCCCCAGCACCGACGACTTCTCCGGATGGAACTGCACCGCGTACGCCGTCGGCCCCACCTGCACAGCGGCCGCGAAGGGCACGCCGTACTCGGTCATCCCGATGATACAGGATGGGTCGGCGGGTTCGAGGTGGTAGGAATGCACGAAGTAGAACGCCGAGCCCTCGGGGATGTCGTCGAAGATCGGGCTGGCCGCTGGATACGACACGGTGTTCCAGCCGATATGCGGCACCTTGACCCCGCCCGGCAGCCGCTCGCACGTGCCGGGCACCGCGCCGAGCCCCTGCCACTCGCCGTCCTCCAGACCGACGTCGGCCAGCAGCTGCATGCCAAGGCAGATGCCGAGGAACGGATCGCCCGCCGCGATGCGTTCGCGCACGAGGTCCCACATACCCGACGCGCGCAGGTTCGCCGAGGCGTCACGGAAGGCTCCCACCCCGGGCAGCACGACGCCGTCGGCGGCCTCGACGACCGCGGGGTCGTCGGTCACGACGACGTCGGTCACGCCCGCGTGCTCGAAGCCCTTCTGCACGCTGCGCAGGTTGCCCATCTGGTAGTCGATGATCGCGATCACAGCGCACCCTTGGTTGAGGGGATGCCGGTCACACGCTCGTCCAGATCGCACGCCTCGCGCAACGCGCGCGCGAGCGCCTTGAACGCAGCCTCGATGATGTGGTGCGCGTTCTCGCCGGCGAGCGAGTGCAGGTGCACGGTCACCCCCGCGTTCATCGCGAACGCGGTGACGAACTCCTTGGCGAGCGTCGTGTCGAAGGTCCCGATGATCTCGATCGGGACCGTCACCGCGTAGGTCACGTGGCCTCGTCCGGAGATGTCGACGGCGGCGAGCACGAGCGCCTCGTCCATCGGCACGGCCGCCGAGCCGAAGCGCCGGATGCCGCGCTTGTCGCCGAGCGCCTCGGCGAACGCCTGACCCAGGCAGATGCCGACGTCTTCCACCGTGTGGTGCGCGTCGACCTCAAGGTCTCCCTCGGCCCGCACCTCGAGCGCGAACAGTCCGTGACGTCCGAGCGCCTCGAGCATGTGGTCGAAGAACGGCACGCCGGTGGCGACGTCAGCCGACCCGTCGCCATCCAGGCCGAGACGGACGGTGATGTCGGTCTCGGACGTGGCGCGGGTGACCGTGGCGGCGCGATCAGGCATCGCCCGCTCCCTTCTTCTCGTGTCGTGCGGCAGTGGCGCTCACGCCCATGATGTCGGACGCGCGCTTGGACGCGAGGATCTCGTCGAGCGCGGCCAGGAAGCGCCGCACCTCCTCTTCGGTGCCGACCGTCACGCGCAGGCAGTCCTCCAGTCCGGGCGTCCGCGAGAAGTCGCGCACCAGGATCGAGTGGTCGTGCAGCAGGTCGCGCCAGACGGCCGAGGCCTGCGGGACGCGGAAGAGCACGAAGTTCGCCTCCGAGTGGTAGCAGGTCACCCCCGGCATGGCCGAGAGCCCGGTGACGAGCACGTCGCGGTTGCGCAGCAGCTCATGGATGGTGGCCTCGAAGACGACGCGCTCCCGGAAGACCAGCGACGCGGCGAGCTGCGTGAAGCGGTTGACCGAGTACGGCTGGCGCACCTTGGTGAGCTCGGCGACGACATCGGCATGCGCGAGCAGGTAGCCGGCACGCATCGACGCGAGCGAGAACGCCTTGGAGAACGTGCGCAAGATGACGAGATTGGGGTGCCGGTCCATGTGCGGGCGCATCGTGTGGCGCGAGAACTCGAAGTACGCCTCGTCCACGACGACGAGCGCATCGGTCGTATTCAGGATGTCGATGAGCAGCGTCTCGGGCGAGATGTCGCCGGTGGGGTTGTTGGGGTTGGAGATGAAGACGATGTCGATGTCGCCCTCGGCCAGCCGCGCGAGCACCGCCTCGCCGTCCACGCGGAACTCCTCGTCGCGCGGGATGCGGACGACCTCGGTGCCGGTCATGTGGGCGTCGATGCCGTACATGACGAACGTGGGCGGCAGGTCGAGCACGGTGCGCCCGGGTCCACCCCACGCGAGGATGCAGTCCAGGATGAGCTCGTCACCCCCGTTGCCCACGAGCACGTTGCTTGCGTCGAGCCCGTTGGCCTCGGCGATGAGCGAGCGCAGGTGCGAGGACATCGGGTCGGGATAGCGATTGAACTCGATGTCACGCACGCGGTCGGCAAGCTTGTCGAGGAGCTCGCCGGGGAGGTTGCGCGGATTCTCGTTGGAGGCCAGCATCACCTCGGCGCGCATCTCCTTGGAGGTGTAGGGCGCGAGGTCGGCGAGGTCCGGCCGAGACGGACGGACGCGGTCCATCACTCATCACCCCCGACGCCGTCCTCGATGCCGTACGCGAGGGCGAGGCGCAGGCCCACGGCGCGCGCGTGCGCGTCGAGCCCCTCGGCCTCGGCTATGGTCATGACCGACGGGCCGTCCATCTCCAGTCCCGCGAGCGAGTAGCTGATGACCGAGGACTTCTTGACGAAGTCGTCGACCGACAGCGGGCTCGAGAAGCGCGCCGTCCCGCCGGTGGGAAGCACATGGTTGGGACCCGCGACGTAGTCGCCGACGCTCTCGGGCGTCCACGGGCCGAGGAAGATCGCGCCCGCATTGCGGATGGCGCCGAGCAGCTCGAACGGCTCGGCCATCATCACCTCGAGGTGCTCCGGCGCGATGAGGTCGGCGGCGTCGAGCGCCGAGTCGATGTCCGGGCAGATGACGATGAGCCCGTTGTCGACGAGGGAACGCTCGATGACCTCCGCGCGCGGCGCGTCCGCGAGCAGCTCGGCGAGCGCCGCCTCGACGTCGTCGGGCAGCGTGGGATCGGTCGTCACGAGATACGTCGCCGCACGGGGGTCGTGCTCGGCCTGCGCCATAAGGTCGGCCGCGCAGAAGACCGGCTCGGCGGTCTCATCGGCGAGGATCAAGACCTCGGACGGTCCGGCCAGCATGTCGATGCCGACATCGCCCATGACGAGCTTCTTCGCCGCGGTCACGTACGCGTTGCCGGGGCCGGTGATCTTGTCCACGCGCGCGATGGTCTCGGTGCCGTACGCGAGCGCCGCGATCGCCTGCGCGCCGCCCACCTTGTAGATCTCGGAGACGCCGCACTCGGCGGCGGCGGCGAGCACGTGCGGATCGACGCTCCCATCGGGTGCCGGCGGCACCACCATGGCGATCTCGGACACGCCGGCCACGATGGCCGGGATGGCGTTCATGAGCACCGAGGAGGGATACCGCGCCCGTCCGCCCGGCACGTAGATGCCCACGCGCGAGAGCGGCGTGACCTTCTGGCCGAGCACGATGCCGCTCTCATCGGTGGAGAACCACGACTGCGTCACCTGACGGCGGTGGAAATCCTCGATAGCTGCGGCGGCCGTGGCGATGGCGCTGCGGAAATCGTCGTCCACCGCCTCAAGGGCGGCCTCGATCTCGTCCTGCGTGACCGCAAGCTCGGTGAGCGTGACCTTGTCGAGCTGCGCGGTGTGCTCGACGAGCGCCTCATCGCCGCGCGCCTTGACGTCGTCGATGATCCGCTGGGCGACACCGAGCACCTCGACGTCCATGCCGCCGGTGCGCACGATGTCGGCCGGCGTCAGTCGCCGTCCACGCTCGAGCTCGATGCGTCGCATCATGAGTCCCGCTCCCCTTCCGCCCGCACCGCGGCGGCCTCGGCCAGCCGCGCCGCAAGCCCGTTCACGCGCTCGGACATGGTCTTCACGCTCACCGGGTTGGCGACGAACCGCGCGGTCGAAGCAAGCACCTCGTCGGTGATGCGCAACCGGTTCTCGGCCAGTGTACGCCCGGAGGCGGTGATGTCCACGATCTGGTCGGCGAGCCCGATGAGCGGGGCGAGCTCGATGTTGCCGTGCAGCTTGACGACCTCCACCTGGATGCCCCGTTCGGCGAAGTGCCGCTCGGCGATACGCGGGTACTTGGTGGCGACACGGATCACGCCGAGGTGCCGGTAGAGCTCCTCGGTGCTGCGCGCCGCGCCCTCGGGCTCGGCGACCACGAACCGGCACTCGCCGAAGCCGAGGTCCGCGAGCTCGGTCACCTCGAGACCCGCCTCGAGCAGCACGTCCTTGCCGGCGATCGCCACATCGACGCCGCCGTATGCGACGTAGACGGGAATGTCTGTCGGCCGCGCGATGATGAACTCCATGTCCCCCGTGCCGATCACGAGCTGTCGGCCCGGGTCGGCCAGCTCGCCGATGTCGACGCCCGCACGAACGAGAAGGTCCACGGTGCCCTCGAAGAGCGCGCCTTTGGGGACCGCCATGCGCAGCCGGCCGGACTCACGTCGTGCCGCCGATGCCATCATCGCCGCTCCCCCCGCTCGCGATCGCCCCACGTCGCGGCCGGCGGCGCCGGCGTGGGGGTCTCCAGCGGCAGTGCCGGCTCGCCGGCGCGGTCGAGCCGCACGACCCGGCCGGCTTCGGCGACGAGCGCTTCCTCGGCCTGCACGCGCTCGGCTTCACGGACGAGGTCGAGACCGTCGCGCCCGACCGCCAGCCGGACGCGCCAGCCGGCCTCGCGCAGCCGACGAGCCGCCGAGAAGACCGCGGGCGCGTCGCCGCCGCCGAGCACAGCGTCGAGCGGCCGTATGCACGGCGTGGCGCCCTGCTCGGCCAGCGCGATCATCAGTCGCTCGATACCGACGGCGAAGCCCGCGGCGGGTGCCGGAGCATCGAACTCGGCGAGGACGCGATCGTAGCGACCGCCGCCGCCGAGCGAGAGCCCCAGACCGGGCGCGTACGCCTCGAGCACGAGCCCCGTGTAGTAGTCGAACGAGCGCATGACCCCGAAGTCCACGGTGACGCGGGCGGCGTGCCCCGCGGCATCCAGCAGCGCGTAGAGCTCGCGGAACTCCGTCAGCACGTCGCCGCAACCGCAGAGCGCCGCGATCTCCCCGGCGGCGTCGATCACGTCCACCCCGCCGCGCAGCCGCGGCACGCGGCGCAGCGCTTCACCCACCGCATCCGGGACGCCGTCTTCCGCCGAGAGGCGGTCGAGCTCGACCAGGTTGCGCTCGTGCGCCGCGTCGGTGACGCCCCGGCCCCACGCCTCGGGCATGCGTGCGGCATCGATGAGACCGCGCAGCAGGCGCACCGTGCCGATGCCCACGGTGAAGTCGCCGAGACCGGCCGCCTCGAGCGCTTCGACGAGCAGCGCGACGACCTCGGCATCGGCAGCGGCTCCCGCCGCGCCGATAAGCTCGACGCCCGCCTGGGTGAACTGGCGCGCCTGGCCGCGCAGCGACGCCTGTTCGCGGAAGACCTCGGTGACGTAGCGCATCCGGTGCGGACCCGGCTCGCCCGCGAGTCGGGACGCCGCCAGCCGCGCGAGCGGGACGGTCATCTCGGGGCGCAGCGCGAGCAGGCTGCCGTCCATGTCGAACAGGCGGAACGCGGTGGTCTCGAGCGCCTTGCCGACAGCCGCCTCGAGCGTCGCATAGCCCTCGACGACCGGCGTCTCGACCGGGCGGTAGCCCCATGCGTCGAAGACCGCGGTGATCGCCGCACTCGCGGCCTCGCGCTCGGCCGCCTCCTGGAAGAGCACGTCACGGAAGCCCCGTGGTGTCACTGGACGCATCGCCTGCTACCTCCACCCGGTCCTCGCATCGAACGCACCGCTCACGCCCGTGCGGTCATCCGTCCCGGAGTCTGCTGTCCCAACGCTCATGCGTGCTTTACTACGCTAGAGTGATGCAGTAATGGAGTATACCAGTGCGCGCGGCCCGGTCAAGCACCGCGCCGCGTCAGCCCTCCCAGACCGACCCTTCACCGAGCAGCTCCTTGAGCTCGGCGTGCAGCGCCGACGACGCGGCGTCCACCCGGTACTCGCCGGGCATCCTCCCCTTCTTGGGGCGGCCGTCACCGTTGGCAAGCTCCAGACACACGTAGTCGTTCCCCGGATGGCGCTCGAGTATCGCCTTGAACCGGGCGCCCAGGCCGTTGGCGAGCAGTCTCATGTCGGCCCGCACCCAGAGGGTCCGCGGCGGGGCGGCGAACCGGCCCTCGGCGTCGAGCTGCTCGGCCTCCTGCACGATGAGCTTGCGGCCGCGGTCCGAGTCCTCCACCTTGGCCTTCACGCGGATCACGGCGTCTTCGACGATCACATCTCGGAGCCGGTCGTACGCCTGCGGGAAGAGGACGCCGTCAATCGAGCCTTCGAGGTCCTCGATCACGAACGTCCCCATGAGCTTGCCCTGGCGTGTGGCGATCCGTTCGGTCTTGGTCACGATGCCCGCGAACCACCCGACGGTGCCGTCTTTGAGCGCCTCGGTGTCGCCGAGCGAGGCGCTGCGCGCGGCCTTGATCGTCTCGGCTATGTCGGCAAGCGGGTGGTCGCTCACGTAGATGCCGAGCATCTCCTTCTCGAACGCGAGCTTGACGCCCTTCTCCCACTCGACGCCATCCGGCGGCGGGACGTGGTCGGCAAGCCCGTGCTCTTCGGGAGCGAAGAGGTCGAACATCGACGTCTGGCCGCACTCGGCGTCCTTCTGGCGCTTGAGAGCGGCGTCCACCGCGCTGTCCATGAGCTCGAACAGCTGGCGGCGCGTGTAGCCGGTGGAGTCGAACGCGCCGGCCTTTATGAGCGCCTCGACCGTCTTCTTGTTGAGCTGCCGCAGATCGACGCGCGCCAGGAAGTCGTGCAGGGACGCGAACGGCCCGCCCGCCTTGCGCTCGGCGACGATCGTCTCCACGACGCCCTCGCCGACGTTGCGGATGCCCGCCAACCCGAAGCGGATCGCGTCACCGACGGCGGTGAAGTCCCTGCCCGAGGAGTTCACGTCCGGCGGCAGGACCTTGATGCCCGCGTTGTTGCAGGCCGCGATGTAGCGGACGATCGTCTCGGACTTGCCGGTGTAGCTCGTGAGCACCGCCGCCATGTACTCCAGCGGGTAGTGCGCCTTGAGGTACGCGGTCTGGTACGACACGAGGCCGTACGCCGCGGCGTGGCTCTTGTTGAAGGCGTACTCGCCGAACTTCTCGATGTCGCTCCAGACCTTCTCGGCCAGGCGCCGGTCGTAGCCGCGTTCGACCGCGCCCTCGATGAACTCGGGCTTGAGCGCGTCGACGATGGCCATGATCTTCTTGCCCATGCCCTTGCGGAGCTTGTCCGCTTTGGCCGCCGAGAAGCCGCCCATCTCCATCGTGATGCGCATCGCCTGCTCCTGGTAGACGATGGCGCCGTACGTCTCCTCCAGGATGTGCTTGATGCGGTCGTCGTAGTACGTGATCTGCTTGCGCCCGTGTTTGCGCGCGCAGAAGTCCGGGATGGAGTCCATGGGGCCCGGCCGGTAGAGCGCGACGACGGCGACGATGTCCGCGAACACGGTGGGCTTCAGGTCGCGCAGCACGCGCTTCATGCCGGGCGACTCCACCTGGAAGACGCCGTCGGTGTCCGCGCGCTGCAGGAGCTTGAACGTCTCGGCATCGTCCATCGGGATGTTCTCGATGTCGATCTCGACGCCGTGGTGCTCCTTGATGGCCTGCACGGCCTTGGCGATCACGGTGAGCGTCCTGAGGCCGAGGAAGTCCATCTTGAGCAGGCCGAGCTCGGCGATGACCGTGCCCTCGTACTGGGTGATGACCGAGCCGCCCTTGGTGTCGAGCTTGACGGGCGTGTGGTAGTTGAGCGGATCGCGGCAGATGACGACGGCCGCGGCGTGCACGCCCTCGCCGCGGACGCGGCCCTCGAGCGCCTTGGCGGCATCGACGATACGCTGTGTGTCGCCGCCCGCCTCGTACTCCGCACGCAGTTCGGGGTTGGCGGCGAGCGATCCGGCGATGGTCGCCTTGGGGTCGTCCTGGATCTGCTTGGCGACCTTGTCGGGCACGCCGAACGGATAGCCGAGCACCCGCCCGGCGTCGCGGATGGCGGCGCGCGCCTTCATCGTCGAGTACGTGACGACCTGCGCGACCTTGTCCTCGCCGTACTTGCGGCGCACGTACTCGATGACCTCGCCGCGACGCTCGTCATCGAAGTCGATATCGATATCGGGCATCTCGGTCCGCTCGGGATTCAGGAAGCGCTCGAACAGCAGCCCGTGCTCGATGGGGTCGAGGTTGGTGATGCCGAGCGCGTAGGAGATGATCGACCCGGCGGCGCTGCCGCGGCCCGGTCCGACGCCGATGCCGTTGTGCTTGGCCCACTGCACGAAGTCGGCGACGATCAGGAAGTACGCCGAGAGGCCCTTGCTCGTGATCACCTCGAGCTCGGTCTCGAGCCGCTCGAGCGCTTCGCCGGGCACCGGCTCGCCGTAGCGCCGCGCAAGGCCGGCGAGACACTCGTCGCGCAGGTGCTCATCCTCGGTCTTGCCGAGCGGGACGTCGAAGACCGGCAGGATGATCCGGTCGAACTCGAGGTCGAGCTCGCAGCGCTCCGCGATCTCGAGCGTGCTCGCGATCGCCTCCTCGTAGCCGGCGAGCGCGGTGCCCATCTCGGCCGCGGTCTTCAGGAAGAACTGGTCCGAGGAGAACTTGAGCCGGCTCTCGTCGTCGACGGTGCGGCCGGTCTGGATGCAGACGAGCATGTCCTGGGCCTGCGCGTCATCGGCGCGCACATAGTGGATATCGTTGGTGCCGACGAGCGGCAGACCGAGCTCGCGGCCGAGTTCGGCCAGCGCGCGGTTGAGGTCGGACTGGGTGACGCCGTTGTCGGCGGTGATCCCCTGGTTCTGGACCTCGAGGTAGAAGTCGCCCGGGAAGATGCGCGCGTACGTCTCGGCCCACCGCCGTGCCTCGTCCGCCTGTCCGAACTCGAACGACTTCGAGATGATCCCGCTCATACAGGCCGAGGTGGCGATGAGCCCTTCCGAGAAGGACTCGAGCAGCTCGAGGTCGACCTGCGGCTTGTAGTAGAAGCCGCTCGTCCACGCCTCGGAGACCATCGCCATGAGATTCCGGTAGCCGGTCTCGTTCTTGGCGAGCAGCAGGAGGTGGTAGAGGTTGGGCTTGCCGTCGCGCTTGGTGCGCGAGTCGGGTGTGAAGTAGATCTCGCACCCGATGATGGGCTTGATCGGCGGTCGGCCGGTCTTGGGGTTGCCGCGCGTCGCCGCCTTGTAGAACTCGACGGCGCCGAACATGACGCCATGGTCGGTGAGCGCGATGGCCGGCATGTCGAGCTCCCACGCACGGTCGAGCAGCGCCTCGATCTTGGCGTGCCCGTCGAGCATCGAGTATTCGGAGTGCGTGTGCAGGTGCACGAACGAGCTCATGCTACTCGGCCGCCCCCTCGCCGCCGAGCGTGCCGATCGCTCCGATGACGCGCGCGTAGCCGTCCGCGCCGTAGTTCAGGCTCCGGCTCACGCGCGAGATGGTCGTCGAGCTCGCCCCCGTCGCTTCCTGGATGGCCGAGTAGTGCGCGCCGGCCGCGAGCATCCGCGCGACCGCGAGCCGCTGGGCCATGTCCTGGATCTCCCGGATCGTGCACACATCCTGCAGGAAAGCGTAGACATCCTCGGCATCGGTGAGCGTCGCGAAGGCGTCACAGAGGGCCTCGACCTCGGGCGTGCGCAGGCGTTCAGCGGACATGGCGACGGTGCTCCTCGGTCCCTCGGCGAACACAAGATGATGTGTTCATCCTAGCACCGCCGGACCACATGATGGGCCGGGTCGGGCCGAGCGGGTCGGGCTTTCCGATGGGCGGTCGGCGCCGGCGGCAGCGCCTCTAGACGACGCCCACGCGCCGCAGGACGGTGCCGACGAGCGCGTACGCCGGGATGTACCAGATCACCGCACCCACCAGGTAGGAAGCCTGGTCCTTGCGCAGCGTCTCGGTGATGGGCACGCTGCCGCCGCGCATCGTGAGGTACGCGGTGCCGGCGATCACCGCGATCGCCGCGACGCACGCGAGGGCGGTTGCGACGCGCGCTCGTCCGCCGGGTCGCACCTGGCGAGCGGCGGTGACGAGCAGCGGCAGCGCGAGCAGACCGAAGACGATCACGATGCCGAGCTGGATGCCGCCCCATTCGCGCGATTCCAGCGCCGGGCCGAGGAACGCGATGAGCCAGGCGAGGCTCAGGAAGACGGCGCCGCCGAGGACCATCGACGAGGCGCCGAGCAGCAGGCTCCGGCCGATCTGTCGCGTCCCGGTCCAGCCCTCGTGCGCGACGACCGACGCGAAGAACGCGACGAGCGGCGGTATGGTCATGGTCGCCAGGTACGGGGCGTCGAAGGCGTAGGTGTCCTGAAGACCCACGAGCCAGATGGCGGGGATGAACAGCACGAGCGTGAACGCGTAGAGCTGCGCATAGGAGTACGAGAAACGCGTCTCGGCAGCCTGGGCCTCGGCTGTGGGCGTCTCGGCTCTGGTGGTCTCGGTCACGGCAACCTCCGCTGTCGGTATCGCACCGCATGCTACCGACGAGCGGGCACCGTCGCCTTGACTCAGGTCAAGCGGGTCCGGGACGCAGACAGGGACGGAGGGGGTCGACGGCGCAGGGAGCAGGCCTCAGACAACGCGGTTGACGAGGCTGCCGATGCCCTCGATGCGGACCTCGACGACGTCGCCACGCTTCATCGGGCCCACGCCCTGCGGGGTGCCGGTGAGCACGATGTCACCGGGCAGGAGCGTCATGATGCCGCTGATGAAGCTCACGAGCTCGTAGACGTTGAAGATCATGTCCGAGGTGCGTGCGGACTGCTTCACCTCGCCGTTAAGGAGCGACTCGATCGTGAGGTCCATCGGGTCGACATCGGTCTCCACCCACGGGCCGACCGGGCAGAACGTGTCGAATCCTTTCGCGCGCGTCCACTGCCCGTCACGCTTCTGGAGCTCACGGGACGTCACGTCGTTGGCGCACAGGAAGCCGAGCACGTGGGAGACGGCCTCGTCGGGGCGCACCATGTGCGTCCGCCGGCCGATGACCGCGGCGAGCTCGGCCTCGTAGTCGACGACCTCGATGCCTTCGGGAAGACGGATCTCGCCCTGCGGGCCGTTGATCGCCGTGGGCGGTTTCATGAAGATGACCGGCTCGTGCGGGAGCTCGTGGCCCATCTCGGCGGCATGGCCGCGGTAGTTCACGCCCACGCACACGATCTTGGTGGGGATGACGGGGGCAAGGAGCTGCGCCTTGGACAGCGGGACGATGCCTTCGGCCTCCCAGGCGGCGAACGGCTCATCGGAGATGAGCGTCACTGTGGACTCATCGGCAAGGCCGTAGCGGACGTCCTCGTCCTGCCATATGCGCACCACCCTCATGCAGGCCCTCCCTGTGCAAGCGTTAACGAAGTCCTCACGGAGGTGATTCTGCTATGAGGGGTCCGATTCCTGCCTGGGATGCGAAAGCCCCCAGTCGATGGAGTCGACGAGCGCCTCCCACGATGCCTCGATGATGTTCTCGGACACGCCGACGGTGCCCCAGCTCTTCTCACCGTCTGCGGATTCGATGAGCACGCGCGTGACCGCGCCGGTGCCCTTCTTCTCGTCCAGCACGCGGACCTTGAAGTCCGTGAGCTCGATATCGTCGAGGTGCGGGTAGTAGCGGCCGATCGCGATCCGGAGCGCCTTGTCGAGCGCGTTCACGGGGCCGTTCCCCTCGGCGGTGGCGATGAAGCGGTGACCCTCGACGTGCAGCTTGATGGTGGCCTCGGTCATCACGCGGCCGTCCTCGCGCTTCTCCATGATGCAGCGGAAGCTCTCGAGCCTGAAGTACGGCGTGTACCCGCCGAGGCGCTTGCGCAGCAGGATCTCGAGCGAGGCGTCCGCGGCCTCGAAGGAGTACCCGCGATGCTCGAGCTCCTTGATGCTGTCGAGCACCGCCGAGACGGTCTCGGCGTCGCCGGCGAGGTCGATGCCCATCTCGGCGGCCTTCATCGTGAGGCTCGCGCGACCGGCGAGCTCGCTGATGACGACGCGCGCCAGGTTGCCGACCGCCGCGGGATCGATGTGCTCATAGGCTGCGGCGAGACGCGCGGCCGCGCTCGCGTGTACCCCGCCCTTGTGCGCGAAGGCGCTCATGCCCACGTACGGCTGGTGTGGGAAGGGCGAGAGGTTCGCGGTCTCGGCGACGAAGTGCGAGACCTCGGTCAGCAGCCTGAGCTGGTCATGCGAGACGCAGTCGTCGTCCATCTTGAGCACGAGCGCGGGGATGATGCTCGTGAGGTCCGCGTTGCCGGCACGCTCGCCGTAGCCGTTCATGGTGCCCTGGACGTGCGTGCACCCCGACGCGACCGCGATGAGCGAGTTGCCCACGGCGCAGCCGCCGTCGTTGTGCGCGTGGATGCCGAGCGGCACGCTCACGCGCTCGGCCATCTCGGCCACCACCCGCGCGACCACGTGCGGGAGCGTCCCGCCGTTGGTGTCGCAGAGCACGACCGCATCCGCGCCCGCCTCCGCGGCCGCCACGCAGACCGCGGTCGCGTAGGCCGGATCGTCGGCGTAGCCGTCGAAGAAGTGCTCGGCGTCGAAGAACACCGTGCGACCGGCGGCCTTGAGGTACGCGACGCTCTCGCGCACCATCGCGAGGTTCTCGTCGAGGGTGGTGCGCAGCGTCTCGGTGACATGCACCGGCCACGCCTTGCCGAAGATGCAGAGCGCCTCGCAGCCCGTGTCGAGCAGCGCCCGCAGGCCCTCGTCCTCCTCGGCGGACACGTCCTTGCGGCGCGTGGCGCCGAAGGCGGTGATCGTCGCGTTGGCAAGCCGCAGGGTGCGCGCACGCTCGAAGAACTCGATGTCCTTGGGGTTGGAGCCGGGGAAACCGCCCTCGATGTAGTGCACGCCGAGGTCGTCGAGGCGCATCGCCACGCGCAGCTTGTCCTCCACCGAGAGCGAGAGCCCCTCGCGCTGGGTGCCGTCCCTGAGCGTGGTGTCGTAGAGGGTGACCATGCGCGCCTACACGTGCTCCAGCCAGCTCGAGTACGCCGGGTTCTTCCCGCTGACGGCGTCGAAGAACGCCTTCTGGACCGCGACCGTGACCGACCCCGGGTCCCCGATGACGCGGCCATCGACCGCGCGCACCGGCACGACCTCGGCGGCCGACCCGGTCATGAACATCTCGTCGGCGGTGTAGAGGTCGGTGCGCACGAGCGAGCGCTCCTGCACCTCGATTCCCTGGTCGCGGGCGATGGTCATCACCGAGTCGCGCGTGATGCCCTCGAGCACGCCGTCCGAGATGGGCGGCGTCATCAGCACGCCCTTCTTCACCACGAAGATGTTCTCGCCGGTGCCCTCGCAGACCTTGCCGTCCTCGTTGAGCATGATCGCCTCGTTGTAGCCGTGGCGGTTGGCCTCCACGCGGGCGAGCGCGGAGTTCAGGTAGTTGGCCGAGGCCTTGATCGCGGGCGGGTGTGCGTTGACGGTGCGCTGGCGCCAGCTTGAGACGCCGACCTCGACCCCATGCTTGAGCGCGTCCTCGCCGAGGTACGTGCCCCACGGCCAGACCGCGATGGAGACGTTCACCGGCGCTGGGATGGGATCAAGACCCATCACGCCGTAGCCACGGAAGGCGATCGGCCGGATGTAGCAGCTCATGAGCTTGTTCGCGCGGATGGTCTCCTTGACCGCTTCGACGGTCTGCTCGACCGTGTAGCCCAGGTCCATGAGCAGCATCGCCGCCGAGCGCTCGAACCGCTCCATGTGCTCGGTCAGGCGGAAGACGGCCGGGCCGTCGCCGGTCTCGTAGCAGCGGATGCCCTCGAACACGGCGGTGCCGTAGTGGAGCGCGTGGGTGAGTACGTGGACCTGCGCGGCGTCCCAGTCGACGAGCGCGCCGTCCATCCAGATCTTGTCCACCTTCGGCAGTGCCGCCATGATGCCTCCCCTTCCAGCCTGACACCGCGCACGCGGTGCGTATCCGTGATTCTACCTCGGCGCGCGCAAACGCTCGACGACGAGATCGCCCATGGCGCTCGTCCCCACCGTCCGCTGCGGCAGCGTCCACGCATCCGCGATGTCGCGCGTGCGCCAGCCCTCGGCCAGCGTGACCTCGATCGCGGCGGCCAGCCGATCCGCCGCCGCGTCCATCCCGAAGCTGTAGCGCAGCATGAGCTCCACCGAGAGGAGCATCGCAAGCGGGTTGGCGATGCCCTGCCCGGCGATGTCCGGTGCGCTGCCGTGACTCGGCTCGTAGAGCGCGGTGCCATCGCCGAGAGAAGCGCTCGCCAGCATGCCGAGCGAGCCGGTGAGCATCGACGCCTCGTCCGAGAGGATGTCACCGAACATGTTCTCGGTCACGATCACGTCGAACTGCGCGGGCATCCGCACGAGCTGCATCGCGGTGTTGTCGACGAGCTGGTCGAGAAGCTCGACGTCTCCGTACTCGGCCGCGTGCAGCCGGTGGACGACCTCGCGCCACAGCCGGCTGCTCTCGAGCACGTTCGCCTTGTCGACCGAGTGCACCTTACCGCGCCGCTTGCGCGCGGCCTCGAACGCGACGCGCGCGATGCGCTCGATCTCGGCCTCGGTGTAGACCATGGTGTCGTACGCGAGCATGCCGGGCGAGCCGTCTGCCGACGCGCCGTCGACATCGGCCTCGCGCGCGCTCTCGCCGAAGTACAGGCCGCCCGTCAGTTCGCGCACGATGAGCATGTCCACGCCCTCGAGGGCCTCCCGCTTGAGGCTGGAGGCGTCGGTGAGCGCGTCGAAGAGCTTGACCGGCCGCAGGTTCGCATAGAGGCCGAGCGCCTTCCGGATGCCGAGAAGCCCCTGCTCCGGCCGCGGTCGCGCAGGATCGGTGGTATCCCACCGGGGACCGCCGATGGCAGCCAGCAGCACGGCGTCGGCATCGCGCGCCTCCGCGAGCGTCTCGTCGGGCAGCGGGGAGCCGGTCTCGTCGATCGCGACGCCGCCGAGCAGCGCCTCGGTGAGCTCGAACGTCACGCCCTCCAGCTCGCCGATGGCCTCCAGGAGCTTGACCGCCTCGGCGGCGATCTCAGGTCCGATGCCGTCGCCGGGGAGCAGGCAGATACGCTTGACGTCAGCCACGGCGCGCGCCCTTCGCCTTGACGGACTCAACGAGGCCACCCCGCTCGATGATGTCCTTCACGAAGGGCGGGAACGGCTGCGCCTGGTACGTCTCCCCGCTCGTGACGTTGACGATGACGCCGGTGTCGGCGTCCACTTCGACCTCATCGCCGTCGCTGATGCCATCGACGGCCTCCGGTGACTCCATGATCGGAAGCCCGGTGTTGATCGCATTGCGATAGAAGATGCGCGCGAAGGACTTCGCGATGACCACGCTCACGCCCGCCGCCTTGATGGCGATGGGGGCATGCTCGCGGCTGGAGCCACAGCCGAAGTTCTCCTCGGCCACCAGCACGTCGCCGAACTCGACCTTCTCGATGAAGCGCGGGTCGAGGTCCTCCATGCAGTGCTTCGCGAGCTCCTCGGGCACGCTCGTGTTCAGGTAGCGCGCGGGGATGATCACATCGGTGTCGACGTCACGACCGTACTTGTGCGCGGTGCCGTGAAACTTCATGGTGCCCTCCTCGGCGCCCTGCCGTCTGAAGTGTGACAAGCAGGGTACCACGAGGAGCGGATGGACGCACCGCCGTCAGCGGTCGTGACACCGATAGCAGATCGGATAGTCCCGGTCGCTGCGGAACTGATGGCACGTGCACCCCGCGTCCCAGGCCGAGGCGCGGTGCTCGTACTTCCAGTTGAGGCCATGCGCATCGAAGTTGCGATGGCACGAGTTGCACTCCCAGACCTCGTGACAGCGGTAGCAGAGCTCCTTGCGCTCGAACGCCGCCGCGCTCGCGTGGTCACCCTCGATGAACTCCTCGCTGTGCGGCATCCGGAGCCCGTGACACGTGTCGCACTCGCTCTCCTCGTCGTGACAGCCGCTGCATTCCCGTCGGTCGATGGGAACCGTCGGGTACACCACGCGCCCGCTCCCGAGCGTCTTGGTCGACTCCTCGCTGGCGATCCCTTGCGTCAACGGATCGAGCACGTGGCACGTCTCGCAATCGGCCGATGCCTGCTCCGCGTCATGACATGGCAGGCACTGGGACATCGTGGCCTCGGAACGCCGCTCGGTGTGACCGACCGTGCGGTGACACTCGGTGCACGACATCCCCGCTGAGACGGGCTCGCGGTGCGACATCCGGATGCCGGCCGGGCTCTCGGTCACCTCGTCCAGAACGTCTCCATGGCAGCCAAGACACCCCGCCGGATGAAGCGTGGCACGCGGGTCTGAGGCATCGCCCTGCAGCTCGCGGACTACCATGCGCGTCCTGCTGCTCACGTTGCCGACGACTCCCCACAGTCCGGGCTGCTCATGGCACGAAACGCATGACGCGTGGTCGATCTCCGCAGCCGCGATCACTGCTTCCGACGTCGAGTGGCACAGCGTCGCGCAGTACGCATCCGTACCCGTGGCGACGTACCCCGCGAAGCCTGCCAGCACGATGAGCAGCGGCACGGTCGCAGACCCCAACGCCCACGCGGGAAGCCAACGCCGGGGTTCTCCAGCGACGTCCGCTTCGGGCTGCTGGGACAGCTCCGGCATCGCGAGCGGCTCGCGCTCGCTCTCGTCCTCCCACCCTTCGATGACGGTGAGCTCCTCAGTGGCGGCCGCCTCCGACTGAGGCGCAGGCCCGCCGGGCAGCGGACGTCGCCGGATCTTCACGACACGCTTGCGGCTCGGCGTGAGGACGAGCAGCAGACCCACGACAAGGAGCAGCAGGGCGACCGTGACGGCAGCTAGGAAGATGAAGGTCAGTGTGAGGTCGGCGGTCGGCTCGGCGATCACACGCCGAACCGCCTCGATCACGCCATCCAAGCCGACCTGTCCGATGCGATCGAGAAGCTCGCTCACCGGCCATCCACTCCGCCTTCGAGCCAGGGCACACCGGAGGCCCCACCTGGGTGGACGTGGCGGGAATGACAATCCTCGCACTCAGAGCGAACGTGACATCGAGCGCAGCGCTCGTCATCGATACCGGCAGCATCCGCGCTATGGTTCGCGAGGTAGCCGGCGGGATGCGGCATGTGCATCCCATGGCACGCCTCGCAGAACCGCGTGCTCTTGTGGCAGGTAGCGCATCCGGTCGGATCCTCTGTGGCTGAGGCGCCATGCGTGCGACCGAACTCGGCGGGGTGTGGTAGCGGCACGCCATGGCACTTGCCGCAGAACTCCTGCGGGTGACACGTGGCGCAGGAGTCGATGTTGCCCATGCCGTGCGTGCTGCGCCACTCTGGGCCGTGTGTGACCTGCCACGGCCCACGGGCAAGCCGATCCCGTTCGGTTCGCCCCGCGTGGCACGCATCGCACGCGATCGTCGCGCCATTCTCGAGGTGGCAGGCCGTGCAGTCCTCCATGACAGGACCTCGCGCAAGCCCTACCCCCGGATGCGCATCGCCCGTGTGGCAGGCATCGCATGTGTCGCCCGTTGCGCAGGTCGCGTGGTCCACACGCAGCCCGTACCGCTCCACGGGCGCATCAAGAATGGTCAAATGGCACTCGAGGCACGAGCCTCGGTCGGTCGGTTGCGGAACGATCACGTCGTCGCCGAGCAGCGCCGAGGGGTACATGCGGAACCACTCCGCGGACTTGGCACCCGGAAGGCTCCACGCTCCGTCTTCCAGATGGCATGAGTAGCACCCGGACTTCGCATGCGGGCTCTGGTGCAGGGCGTTCACCTGTGCGGCATGACACGGAGCGCAGACAGCCGTCGATGAGGTGATGGCGCCCAAGAGGGCCGTCGACAGCACGAGCACCGCTCCGGCGATGACCACAGTCGCGCGTCTATGCTCTCGGACATGCTCGATGATCCGCACAAGGACTCCTGCCGACCACTCGTTCGAGGGGAAAGCGTAGCAAGCGGAGGGCCAACGGCACAGCCCTCACGTGCAGGAAGAGGGGCGGCTCCCGTTATGGAGAGCCGCCCCGTTCCCGCAAAGCGGTGCTACCAGTCAGGTGACTAGTAGGTGATGTTGATGCCGGCGGTGCCCGCAGCGTTCACGTGGCACTTCAGGCAGTGTCCATCCACCTGGAACATATACGGAGGATCGGTAGCATCCAGCGGATCACCATGATCCTGCGCATCGCCCACAGACGCACCGGCCGTCATGAAGTTGAACGAGCCGCGCGTGTAGTGCGGGAAGCTGTTGTACGTGGTGACCGCACCCTCGTCCACGTTGCCAGCGTCGTGGCAATCGCGGCACGTCGCCGACGTGGCGAAGGCGACGGGGGTGTCAGACGTGATCGTGGCGCCCGCTGCGACGAAGCGATCGCCGACCGCACCCGTGGCCGCAGCCTTGAGGGGGTGGGTCTTGTAGCGATAGCTCGAACCCGTGGGGTACACGTACCCGGAATCGCCGTAGACATAGTCGCCATCGACGTTGACCGTCTGCTCGGAAGCGTAGCTGTAGTTGCTGTGGCACTGCGAGCAGAACGCGGTCAGCTGTGCGTTCCGGAGATCGCCAGCGGCGTCAGCGCGGACGTTGGTGCCCGCGTAGGCATCCGCTGCGCTCGGGAAGAGCGCGTCGTTCAGAGGATCGACTGCGGGAACACCCTCGAGGATGACCTCATCCTGGATGGTGCCCTGCTTGAGGATCTTGTTGGCGAGCGTGGTGGGACCGCCATAGGTGTTGGCGCCGTGGACGGCGTGGCAGCCGGTGCACGAGGCGCTCGGACCACCGTGGTTGAAGTCCTCCCACGGGTTGCCCGTGCGCGTGTAAAGGACCGGGTCGCCGCCGTACAGCTGCGTGCCACCGATGCTGGTCTCGATGTGGCAGTAGTTGCATGCGTTCGCCACCGTCGAGCGGAGCAGCATCTCGGTGTCGGTGTCGCCAGCCTCCCATTCGCCTGCATCGAGGAAATCGCCATCTTTGTTGGCATCCCAACCGGTTCCCGCGATCGGGGCGTTGTGAACCGCGTGGCACACGTTGCACTTCACGGTCGCCTCGGTGTAGCCCTTGTGGGGGGTCGGAACCGTCGCGTTCGCGCCACCGAAGCCGCCAGCCGCATCCCACTCGTGATAGTTGTTGGTGATCTTGGCCATGGCGACACCGCTGAACGCGAACACCATCAGCGTGGCGAGCGCCACGATGACGAGCGTCTTCTTCATAGTATGAGACTCCTTGCTAGTTGCAGTGAATCGTCCTGTCATAGTCATTCGCACCTCCTTTCCATGACGGAATCGTCGTCGGAGCTCAGCTCCGTTCAACCCTGTCTGCGGCGGCCATCCGGCACACCGTTCACATGTGTCATCATCATGCCATGCTGAGCACGGAATCGCAAACCACATTCAACGGATATCAATGATTCTTAATCGGCATTCCCGGGCCGGTTCTTGACCCCGGAGCCCGCGATGCGACGCGCTTCCAGACGCTGCCGCTTGCGCCGTGCGACCGCCACGGCCAGGGCCGCGAGCAACAGAAGGATCGGCAGCAGGAACAGCCAGATCGGGCGGTCGAATGCGGTCGCGATAGCGGCGACCACGGCGTTGCCTCCGCTGCCGGCGAGACGGATGATCTGGACACGATTGTTCGCCGTGTCGGCTACGACGAACCAGTCACGAGCGTCGTCATAGGAGACGCCCGTCGGATACGCGAAGAGACCGTCGGCAGACCCGAAGTCGCCGTAGCGATCGGTGATGTCGCCGGTCTCCGGGTCAAGCGCGAAGATGGCGAACTCGAACGGATCCACCACGAGGAGGCGACCGGCCGCATCAAAGGTCATGCCTGCGGGAAGCTGGTATGCGCTGCCCGTAGCCTCCGCTGACGCCTCGCTCGCCGGAACGCCTGAAGTCCGGCTGACCCACAACAGGCGGCCATCCTGCGTGTACGCCTTGACACGCTCGTTGTGCGTGTCGGACACGAACACCTCGCCGTTCTCACCAAACGCGATACCGTGCGGAAGGTCGAAGTTCTCGAGTCCGGCGCCGCGTGACCCCCATGTCGAGATCGGCTCACCCTCGGTGGTGAAGACGCCGACGCCGAACGCCGCGGCGAGGGCCACGCGGTCGCCCTGCACCGCGATCTCATTGGGAAGCTGAACGCTCCACTCGTTCGTGAGTTCGCCCTCCGGGGAGAGCACGATCACTTTGTTGTTGCCGTAGTCACACACATACACGGACCCGTCATCGGCGACGTCGAGCCCCTCGAGAGCGCTGACCTGACCCTCGCCTTCACCGAAGGGGAGCTCGACGAGGCGCTCAAGGCTCCCGTCAGGCTCGAAGGCGACGATCGTCGTCTTGCCGCTCACCACCCAGATGGTTCCATCAGGTGCTACCGCAGCGTCCACCGGACTTGCCAACGCCTGCTCCGGAGCGGTGCCCCAGCCGTAGATGGAGCGCACCCACTCGATATCCTCCGGCAGGTCCCCTTCGGTGGGCGCCCCGACCGGCGAGCTCAGCATGGTGACGCCGACGATGAGGCCGATCAGCAACAGGAAGAGGGCGACGAGGGCGATGATGAGAAGACCGCGCTGGCGCCGGTTCGTCACATACTCGACGACACGCTCCTCCACATACTGAACATCGCCTTCGACGGCGCTCGCACTCCGTGTCTCGAACTCGCTCTCGCGCATCTACCGCTGCACCTCTTCCAGTCCCCGAAGTGCGGGGGCGTAGTCAGGAACGTACTTCAATGCCGCCTCGAAGTCCTTGCGAGCCTGCTCGGTATCCCCGACCGCAAGGTATGCGTTTCCGCGAAGCGCAAGGAGGTCCGCGGAATTCGGCTGGTACTTGAGACCGAACGTCAGAGACTCGATCGCGCTCTCCCAGTCACCCACGCCGCCCTCGGCCGTCGCCTTGAGCATCCACAGCTCGACCGTACTGTCCGAGGGCAGGGTCTCCGCAGTCGCCCTGACGCCTTGCTGCGCGAGCTCGTTCGCCACTTCCGCGCGCCAGTCGATGTCTTGCTGAACGAATCGAGGAGCGAGCTCCACCGCCTCCTCGTTCTTTCCGGTGGCGATCAGATAGCGGAGCTCCGCGTTGTTGACCCATGCGAGCGAAGCGCCCGCCACGTTCTCGCGCGCATCGGCGATAGCTTCCTGCGCCTTGCCATACTCCTCGGCGACGACGAGCAGCCGGATGTAGTCTCCCCATGCCTGACCGTTGGCCGGAAGCTGTTCCGTCGCTGAGCGGGCGATCGCGATGCTCGATTCGAGAGCCGTTTGAGGAGCGCGGTCGCTGAAGACCCCTTGCACCAGAACATATATCGCAGAGACGAGGATAGTGATGATGACGAGCGCGATACCGAATCGCAGGTAGGTCACGACCGGATCGCGCTCTTCGACGACGACGTACGTGGCGTCGTCAGCGCTGCCATAGGCTCGCTCGGACATCAGCCGCTCTCCTTGGAAGGTGTGTCGATGTGTGAGTGAATGTGTGGGAGCAAGGGACATACCACCTCGTGCTCCGATTCACATCCGCGTAGACTAGATCGGGAACCCGCTGCACGATGATGAAAGGTACACCACATGTCTCGTACCGTCCAGGTCGCCTACAGAGGGCCGGCGGTGGTCCTCGTGGGACTGTCCGTGGTGGTTCCGTTGCTCGCACCTGCGTACGCGGCGAGCGGCCTGCTCCTGGCCCTGGCGCTCATCGTCGCCGCCGGTGCGAGCGCATGGGGCGTTCGCTCGGGAGACGCTACGGGAGCCGCCGGGTGTCGCGCGTGGCTCTACTTCGGTATCAGCCTCGCCGCGTGGCTCTGCGTGACCTCGGCGTTCGCTGACGACCCCTGGACATCGTTCCTTGGACTCGCGGGACAGCACAACGGAACCACGCTGTGGGTCGCAGCGCTCGCCGTCGCGACGGCATCAGCGCTCGCGGCATCCAAGCGCTCCCTGCGTGCCGTGATCGTCACCGCGGCCGGCGGATTCGGGATCCTTGCTCTCCTCGCGGTGCTGGAAGCGCTTGGGGCACCGATCTCAGCCGGACGTCTCTGGGGGTCGGCGGCGGGGGTCCTGGAGAACTCGCTCAGCGCCGCGCAGACGTTCATCGTCGGGGGATCCGCCTCGGTCGCCTGGGCGATGTTCGCGTCCGGTCGCAGCGAACGCCTCGTCGCCATCGCGTGCGCTGCGCTGTCGCTCGGCGGGATCGTCGTCACGGATTCGAGGGCAGGGGTGGTGGGTCTCGCGATCGGCCTCGCGGCGGGACTCATGCTCGCTGTGGATCGTGGGTCATCAAAGACCGAGCGCGGTGTAGCGGCGGTGCTCACGGCGATCGCCACTGGTGGCACGGGCCTCGGTCTCGCCGTCGCGGGGGGCGCCCTGGGTTCCTCTGCGTTCGACGCGCTGAACTCCGTGGGCACGGATCGCGCGCTCATCTGGCGCTCTGCGGTCGTTCGGCTCGGAGAGTCACCGTTCGTCGGGTGCGGCGTCGAGCAGTTCTCGGCATGGATCGACTGGTCCTTGCAGCCGGGCGGCGCGCTCTCCTACTACGGAGCGTACGATCCGCACAACGTGCTGCTCGCCCTCCTCCTTGGAGGTGGGATCGTGGCGTTGGCGCTCGGCATCCTCACGGCGGCGACCGTCTTCCGTGGCCTCGTCACGACGTGGAACGCAAGCGGCCGCCCGATGTTCATGTTGGTTCTCATCGCAGGCATCGTGGCGCTCGCGTTCTCGACGCTGTTCGCATGGGTGTCGGTACCCGCGGCCATCGGCGCTGCGGCCATCGTGGGAACGCTGCTCGGCCTGGACAGAGAGCGCAGCGTATCGATGCGACGCGCATCCGGCGAAGCGCACAGGGTCGCGGTCACGGCTCTTGCGGTCGCGTGCGCCGCCTTCGCCCTGGCCGCCGCTGTCGTCATGCCCGCGGAGTTCCGCGCACTACCCGGCGCTGACGTCGATGCCCTGCTCGAGGGCGCGCTCACCGGCCATGACCCGGACATCGCCACGCGAGCGCTCGCCGCCACCCTGGACTCCGTCGGTCCGGGAGACGAGGCGGCCGCCCTCGTCGACCGCTACGCCGCGGCGCGCCGCTGGCACGTCGATCTCGCGCTTCGCACGCTCGCGTACCAGCAAATGCGCTCCGCGGTTCATGGCGACGACACCTTCGCAGCGTTCGTGCAGACAGCGAACCAAGGGCTGGAAGCTGACCCGGCCAGCGGCATCTGGTACTTCCTCACCGCGCTGGAGGCCGAGCGGTTGGGCATGGTCCCCGAGGCGCGCCGCTACGCGGGCCTCGCTCTCGACTACCCCATCGGTGACGCCGAGCGTATCCAGCTGCAGCGCATCCTGGGCCTGTAGACCGACCCTACTCCAGGTCCTCGGGCACCGCGATGTGCCCCATGACGGCTGTCGCCGCGGCAACCGCCGGGCTCGACAGGTAGACCTCGCTCGTGGGATCGCCCATGCGACCGACGAAGTTGCGGTTGGTCGTCGCCACGGCGCGCTCACCCGCCGCGAGGATGCCCATGTGCCCGCCGAGGCACGGACCACACGTGGGGGTGGAGACCGCCGCGCCCGCATCGAGGAAGATGTCCGTGAGCCCCTCGTGCATCATGTCGCGGTAGACCTTCTGGGTGGCTGGTATCACGATGAGCCGCACATCCCGGTGGACCGTACGGCCCTTCAGCACCCTCGCCGCGACGCGCATGTCCTCGAGGCGGCCGTTGGTGCACGAACCGATGACGACCTGGTCCACGCGCACGTCCCGGCTGTCCTCGGCGGCTCTCGTGTTGCTCGGCAGGTGCGGGAAGGAGACGGTTGGCCTGATGGCCGAGGCGTCGATCTCGTACACTGCGGCGTAGGAGGCGTCCTCATCCGAGGCGTGCTCGGTCCAGGGGCGCTCGGCGCGTCCCTCCACGTAGGCGCGAGTCACGTCGTCGGGAGCGATGATGCCGCTCTTGCCGCCCGCTTCGATGGCCATGTTGCAGATGGTCATGCGGCCGTCCATATCGAGCGCCGAGATGGTGCTCCCGGTGAACTCCATCGCCTGGTAGAGCGCACCGTCCACACCGATCATCCCGATGATGTGCAGGATGACGTCTTTTGCGCTCACCCACGACCCGAGCTCGCCGTCGACGACGAACTTGAGCGAGGCGGGCACCTTGAACCACGCCTGGCCGGTGGCCATGCCGACGGCGGCGTCGGTCGACCCCACGCCCGTGGCGAACGCGCCGAGCGCACCGTAGGTGCAGGTGTGGCTGTCGGCGCCGATGATGACATCGCCCGGACCGACGACGCCCTGCTCGGGCAGCAAGGCGTGCTCGACGCCCATGCACCCGATCTCGTAGTAGTGCGTCACGCCCTGCTCTCGAGCGAAGTCACGCACCATCTTGGCCTGCTCGGCCGACTTGATGTCCTTGTTTGGCGTGTAGTGGTCGGGCACGAGCGCGATGCGCTCAGGATCCCAGACCCTCGGCTGGCCGATCCGCCGGAACTCGCGGATGGCGATAGGCGCCGTCACGTCGTTGGCGAGCACGATGTCGAGATCGCACTCGATCAGCTGTCCGGGCTCGACCTCGGCCAACCCCGCATGGGCCGCGAGGATCTTCTCGGTGATGGTCATCGATCGCGGCATGTCACAACTCCTCGATGTCGGCTTTCTTCTGGCTCACGAGCAGGCGGTTGAGCGCGTTCGTGTACGCCTTCGCGGACGCCACGATGATGTCGGGGTGCGCGCCTCGGCCGGTGAACACGCGGCCGTCCTCGGAACGCACCCGTATGGTGACCTCGCCCATGGCGTCGATGCCGCGCGTGACCGACTGCACCGAGAACTCGGTGAGGTCGTTGGGCACGGCGACGATGCGGTTGATGGCGTTGTACACCGCATCCACCGGTCCGTTGCCGTGACTGGAGTCGATGAGGTGCTCGCCTTCACGCGACACCAGTTCGACCGTCGCCGTGGGGATGCCGGGATCACCGCAGCTCACGTGCACCTGCGCGAGGTGGTAGACCTCATCGACGGTGCGCTCGCTCTCGCCGACGATCGCTTCGAGGTCCTCGTCGTAGACCTCCTTCTTCTTGTCGGCGACGTCGAGGAAGGCGTCGTAGACGCGCTCGAACTCATCGTCCGGCAGTTCGTAGCCGAGGTCTTCGAGCCGATGGCGCAGGGCATGACGTCCCGAGCGCGCGGTCAGCACGATGCTCGACCCGCCCGCGCCCACCTCGGCGGGGTCGATGATCTCGTACGTGCTGCGCTCCTTGAGCACGCCGTCCTGATGGATGCCCGAGGAGTGCGCGAATGCGTTGGCGCCCACGATCGACTTGTTGGGCTGCACGAGGATGCCGGTGATGCTCGAGACCAGACGCGACGCGCGGACGATCTCGCGGGTATTGATGCGGGTGTCCACGCCGAACACGTCGGGACGCTGCCGAAGCGCCATGACGACTTCTTCAAGGGCGGTGTTGCCAGCCCGCTCCCCGATGCCGTTGATGGTGCACTCGACCTGTCGAGCCCCCGCCTTCACCGCGGCGAGCGAGTTGGCGGTCGCCATGCCGAGGTCGTTGTGACAGTGCACGGAGATCGTCACGTCTTCGATGCCGGCGACGTTCTCGCACACGCCGGCGACGAGCGCGCCGAAGACCTCTGGGTAGGCGTAGCCCGTCGTGTCCGGGATGTTCACGACCGTCGCTCCCGCGGCGATCGCCACTTCGAGCATGCGGTACAGGAACGCGGGATCCGCGCGACCGGCGTCCTCGGCGTAGAACTCGACGTCGTCGGTGTGGGCGCGCGCCAGCCGGACGGCCTTCTCGGCGCGCTCGAGCGCCTCTTCCCGCGAGATCTTGAACTTGTGCCGGAGGTGGTTGTCCGAGACGCCGATGCCCGTGTGGATCCGCGGGCGGGCGATGCCCTCGAGCGCCTCCGCCGCGACCTCGATGTCCTTGGGCACGGCGCGGGTCAGCGCGCAGACGATCGCCGCGTCGCCGACCTCCTCGCCGACCCGCCTCACGCTCTCGAAATCGCCGGGGCTCGAGATCGGGAAGCCCGCCTCGATCACGTCCACGCCGAGCCGCACGAGCTGGCGGGCGATGTCCAGCTTCTCGGCGGTGTTCATGCTCGCGCCCGGCGACTGCTCGCCGTCGCGCAGCGTCGTATCGAAGATCCGTACCGTGTCAGTCATGACGACCGCTCCTTACTCGACCGGGGGGCGACGCCCGTGCGCCGCCCCGTTCCCGGCGCCGCTAGAGCTCGACGCTCCAGGCGTTGGTGGCGCCGACCTGCGTGGCGATGCGGTCGAGTAGCTCAGAGCTGATGGGCGAGTCCACGTTGATGCCCATCAGCGCGGTTCCTCCTTCTTCGGTGCGGCCCACATGCATCGAGCCGATGTTGATCTTGGCCTCGCCGAGAGCGGTGCCCACCTTGCCGATGACGCCGGGCACGTCCTCGTACTGCAGGAACGCCATGCACGTGCTCGGCGCCATGTCGAGCTCGAAGTCGTTGAACAGGATGATGCGCGGCTCGTTCTTCTTGCCGACAAGCGTCGCGCCGAGCTTGATGGGCCCGGCCTCGGTGGACGCTTCGATGACCATCACGCTCACGTAGTCGAAGCTCTCAGGTCGTTTGTGCTCCTCGAGCTGGATGCCGCGTTGCTCGGCATAGAGGTTCGCGTTCACGAAGTTGATGGAGTCCTGGGTGACCGCCGTCAGCAGCCCTTTCAGGAGCGCCGTCTTGAGGATGCGCGTGTCCTGACCGGAAAGCTGGCCGATGAAGTGCACGTGCAGGTCGCTCACATGCCCGCGCACGATCTGGCCGAGCGCGGAGCCCATGGCCTCGGCAAGCGGGATGAACGGCCCGACCTGCTCCATGACCTCGGGAGCGACCGGCGCGATGTTCACGGCGGTGCTCACCATCTCGCCGTTGAGCCCCGCGGCGACGTACTCGGCGATCTGCTCACCGGCGCGGTCCTGCGCCTCGGAGGTCGACGCGCCGAGGTGCGGCGTGACGATGACCTGGTCGTAAGCGAACAGCGGCGAGTCCGTGCACGGCTCGACCTCGTAGACGTCGACGCCCGCCGAAGCGACCTTGCCGCTCTCGAGGGCGTCGATGAGCGCCTGCTCCTGGTAGATGCCGCCACGTGCCGTGTTCATCAGCCGCACGCCGTCCTTCATGAGCGCGAACTGCTCGGCGCCGAACATGCCGATCGTCTCTTTGGTCTTGGGCAGGTGGACCGTCAGGAAGTCGGCGCGGGGCAGCAGGTCCTCGAGCGACGTCGCGAGCTCGATGCCCATCTGCGCGGCCCGCTCCTCGCTCACGTACGGATCGTAGGCGAGCACCTTCATGCCGAGCCCGCGCGCGCGTTCGGCCACGAGCGCGCCGATCCGACCGAGGCCCACGACGCCGAGCGTCTTGTCGAGCACCTCCGTGCCGGTGAACTTGCTGCGCTCCCACTTGCACTGCTTCATGCTCGCGTTCGCCTGCGGGATGTTGCGCGCCTGCGCCAGCATGAGCGCGATGGTGTGCTCGGCCGCCGAGACGATGTTGCTCGTCGGGGCGTTGCACACGATGACACCGCGCTCGGTCGCGGCCTGGACGTCCACGTTGTCCACGCCCACACCCGCCCGACCGATGATCTTGAGGTTCGTCCCCGCCTCGATGACCTCGCGCGTCGCCCTCGTGGCCGAGCGCACGATCAACCCGTCGTACGCGGGTATCTCGGCGACGAGCTGCTCGGGCGTCAGCTCGAGCTTCACGTCCACCTCGAACTCCCGCTTCAGCCGCTCGATACCTGCGGCCGCGATCTTCTCTGCTACCAGTACCTTCATCTCGCTACTCCCCCATGAAGACGGCTTCGGCGGCCTTGATGCCGGCACCGCGCTCGAACTCGTACCCCAGCTCGGCAAGCGTCATCTCCAGCGCCGCGAGCGTCGTGATGATGTCGAAGTCCCCGAAGTAGCCGAGGTGGCCGATGCGGAAGATGCGGCCCTTGTAGTCGTCCTGGCCGCCCGCGATGGTCACGCCGTACTTCTCCTTCATGATCTTGGGGATCCTGGCGCCGTCTACACCCTCGGGCACCCACACAGGCGTCACCGCGCTGCCGCGACCCTCGGGGGGCGCGAAGAGCGCGAGGCCGAGCGCCTCGCACCCTCGGCGAGTGGCCTCGGCCAGACGGGAGTGCCGCGCGATCACGTTCTCGATGCCCTCCTCGCGCATCATCCTGAGCGCCTCGCCGAGCCCGATGATGAGCGAGACCGGCGGCGTGAAGGGCGTGGTGTCTTTGTCGAGCGACTTCTTGTACCGACCCCAGTCGAAGTAGAACTTCGGCAGGTCGGAGCGCTCGTAGGCCTTCCACGCCTTGGCCGAGACAGACACGGCCGCAAGTCCCGGCGGCAGCATGAGACCCTTCTGCGAGCCGGTCATCACGACGTCGAGCCCCCACTCGTCCGTCCTGCACGGCACCGCCCCGATGCCCGTGATGCTGTCGACGATGAAGACGCACTCGTCGTAGCGCTTCACGATCGCGCCGATAGCCTCGACGTCGTTGAGCACGCCCGAGGACGTCTCCGACTGCACCACCACGACGCCGCGCGCATCGGGATGCGCGGCGAGCGCCTCCTCGATGTCGGCGGGCTTGACCGTCTCGTTCCAGGCGTAGGTCAGGTCCACCACGGCCAGGCCGTAGGTCTGGCCGAGCTGCACCATGCGGTCGCCGAACTTGCCGTTGCGCGCCACGATGACGGTGTCACCCGCGCAGAAGCAGTTTGCGAACGCCGACTCCATGGCGCCGGTGCCCGACGCGGCCATGATGAGAACGTCGTTGCCCGTCTGGAACACTTCCTGAAGCCCCTCCACGGCATCCATGAGGATGGCCGAGAAGTCCGGTGTCCGGTGGTGGATCATCGGCCGCGCCTGCGCGAGCAACACCTCGGCAGGCACGGGCGTCGGACCCGGCGTCATCAGGTACTTCTTCTGCATCGCTTCCCCCTAGTTCTCGTCGATCCAGCTGAACATCGCACGCAGCTCCCCACCCACGTCCTCGACGAGGTGCTCGCCCTGGATGCGGCGCATCGCCTTGAAGTGCGGCGAGCCCGCCTTGTTCTCCAGGATCCAGTCGCGCGCGAACTTCCCGGACTGGATGTCCCAGAGGATCTCGGCCATCGCCTCGCGCGTCTCGTCGGTCACCACGCGCGGGCCCGAGACGTACGTGCCGTACTCGGCCGTGTTGCTGATGGAGTCGAGCATCTTGGCCATGCCGCCCTCGTACATGAGATCGACGATGAGCTTGAGCTCGTGCAGGCACTCGAAGTACGCGATCTCCGGCTGGTAACCGGCTTCGACAAGCGTCTCAAAGCCCGCCATCACCAGGTGCGTCGCGCCGCCGCAGAGCACCGCCTGCTCGCCGAAGAGGTCGGTCTCGGTCTCCTCGGCGAACGTCGTCTCGATGACCGCGGCGCGCGCGCCGCCGATGCCGAGCGCCCAGGAGAGCGCGATGTCCCTGGCGTTGCCGCTCGCGTCCTGGTGCACGGCGATGAGGCACGGCACGCCCGAGCCCTCGGTGAAGACACGGCGCACCATGTGGCCCGGGCCCTTGGGCGCGATCATCACGACGTCCACGGTCTCGGGCGCCTCGATCTGGCCGAAGTGGATGTTGAAGCCGTGAGCGAACGCGAGCACCTTGCCGGCGGTCATCGACTCGTGGATCTCCGCGTAGTAGATGTGCGCGGTGAGCTCGTCGGGCGTGAGCATCATGATGATGTCGGCCTCCTGCGCGGCCTCGCGCGGGGTCATCACCTTGAGGCCCGCCTCCTTGACCTTGTCCCAGCTCTTGGAGCCCGGTCGCAGACCCACGCGGACGTCGCAGCCCGAGTCGTGCAGGTTCAGCGCGTGCGCGTGCCCCTGGCTGCCGAATCCGATGACCGCGATCTTGCGGTCACGTACCCAGGACAGGTCGCAGTCCTTCTCGTAGTACACGGTGGCCATGGTGGTCTCCTTACGCATCCCGCCCCCGCGGGGGCCGTCATCGGTTCTATCCGGTCGGTCGGTGCCGGTCATGACTCCTTCGAGCCACGGGCCAGGGCGATCTTCCCTGTCCGCGCGAGCTCCTTGATGCCGTACGCACGCAGCAGGTCCTCCATCGCCGCGAGCTTGTCGCCGCTCCCCGTCGCCTCGATCGTGAGGCTGTTCTTGCCCACGTCCACGACCTTGGCCCGGAAGACGTTCGCGATCTCGATGACCTCATGGCGGCGCTCAGGAGCGGCGTTCACCTTGAAGAGCACCAGTTCCCGGTCGATCATGTCGCCGGGGTGCAGGTCCTGGATCTTGATCACGTTGATGAGCTTGTGGAGCTGCTTCGCGACCTGCTCGATGGGCGTCTCGGCGGCGTTGACGACGATCGTCATGCGCGAGAGCGTCGGGTCCTCCGTGACGCCGACCGCGAGCGAGTCGATATTGAAGCCGCGTCGTGCGAAGAGCGACGCCACGCGCGTGAGCACGCCGGGCTTGTTCTCCACGAGCACGGAAAGCGTGTGCTTCATCTACTCCCACACCTCCTCGAGCAGGTCGTCATCGAGCATCTCGGACACCGGTCCTCCGGGGATGCCGCCAAGCATCTCGTCGATGGAGCCGCCGGGTGCGACCATCGGGAACACGTTCTCCTCGGGATGCACGCGGCAGTCGACCACGGCCGGGCCGTCGTGCTCGAACGCTCGCTTGAGCGCGTCGTCGAGCTCCGCCGGCCGCGTCACGCGTATGCCGAGACAGTCGTACGCCTCGGCCAGCTTCACGAAGTCCGGCACGTCCTGGCCGAGAACGGACTCGCTGTAGCGGCGCTCGTAGAAGAGCTCCTGCCACTGGCGGACCATGCCGAGGAAGCCGTTGTTCAAGATGACGACCTTGACCGGCAGGTCGTGGATCCGCGCGGTGGCGAGTTCCTGGGAGACCATCTGGAGCGACCCGTCGCCCGCGATGTCGATCACGAGCGCGTCGGGGCGCCCGGCCTGCGCGCCGATGGCCGAGGGAAGACCGAACCCCATCGTCCCAAGGCCGCCTGAGGAGACCCAGGACCGCGGCTTGCGGACGTGGTGGAACTGGCACGCCCACATCTGGTTCTGGCCCACCTCCGTGGCGACGATGACGTCGTTGAACTCGCGCGACATCGCATCCACCCGCTCGACAACGAACTGCGGCATGAGGACCTCGGGGTCGTCGCCGTGGTAGTGCAGCGGGAAACGTCCGCGCCAGTCATCGATGACGCGCATCCACGCGTCCGTGCGCGGCTCGGCGCCCATCTTGCGGAGCTCGGCGGTGACCGAGGCGAGCACGTGTTTGGCGTCGCCGACGATCGGCACGTCCGCGACGCGGTTCTTGCCGATCTCGGCGGGATCGATGTCCACGTGGATGATCTTCGCCTTGCTCGCGAACGTAGCGAGCTTGCCGGTGACGCGGTCATCGAACCGGACGCCCACCGCGATGAGCAGGTCGGTCTCGGTGATCGAGTAGTTGGTGTACTTGGCGCCGTGCATGCCCGGCATGCCGATCCAGAGGTGATGGTCCTCCGGAAACGCGCCCTTGCCCATCATCGTCGTGGTCACCGGCAGCTGCATGAGCTCGGCAAGCTCCTTGAGCTCGGCCCAGGCGCCGGACGCGAGCACGCCGCCGCCAGCGTAGAGCAGCGGCTTGCGCGCCTTGCTCACGAGCATGGCCGCCTGCTTGATCTGCTTGGCGTGGCCCTTGTACGTGGGCTTGTAACCGGGCAGGCTCACCTGCGGGGGCTTGGTGTACTCCAACTCGGCCTTGGACACGTCCACGGGCACGTCGATGAGCACGGGGCCCGGCCGGCCGGTCGTGGCGATGTGGAACGCCTCATGGATGGCCGCCGGCAACTCGGACGCGTCTTTGACCAGGTAGTTGTGTTTGGTCACCGGGATCGTGATGCCGGTGATGTCGGTCTCCTGGAACGCGTCGGTGCCGAGGACATGCGTGGCGACCTGCGCCGTGATGACCACCATCGGTATCGAGTCCATGTACGCGTTCGCGATCCCCGTGACCGTGTTCGTCGCTCCGGGGCCGCTCGTCACGAGCACGACACCGGGCTTGCCCGTCGCGCGCGCGTAGCCGTCAGCAGCGTGCGTCGCTCCCTGCTCGTGGCGCACGAGGATCTTGCGGATGCTCTCGGCGTCGTAGAGCTCATCAAAGATCGGCAGCGCGACGCCGCCCGGGTAGCCGAACACCACGTCCACGCCCTCGGCCTCGAGCGAGCGCACCAACGCCCTGGCTCCTGTCATCCGCATGCCGTCACCTCCTTCGTCACTCGAACACCGCGCCCGTGTCCGCGCTCTGCACGAAGCGCGCGTAGCGGGCGAGGTAGCCTGACTTCACCTTGGGTTCGGGGGCGGTCCATTCCCGACGACGCACCGCGAGTCGCTCATCGGTGACCGCCAGCGTGAGCGTTCCCGCGTCGATGTCGATCTCGATCGTGTCGCCATCTTGTACGAGCGCCATCGGGCCGCCCTCGGCGGCCTCCGGACTCACGTGACCGATGCTCGCGCCGGACGTGGCGCCGCTGAAGCGGCCATCCGTGATGAGGGCGACGCTGCTCGCGAGGCCCATGCCCTTCACGGCCGAGGTGGGAGCGAGCATCTCGCGCATCCCGGGGCCGCCCCGAGGCCCTTCGTAGCGGATCACGACGACGTCGCCGGCGACGATCTTCCCGCCGAGGATCGCATCGGAAGCGGCCTCTTCGGAGTCGAAGACGCGGGCCGGTCCGGCATGCTGCCGCATCTCCGGAGCGACGGCCGACTGCTTGACCACCGCTCCGCGCGGCGCGAGGTTGCCGGTGAGCACGCGCAGGCCCCCCTCGGGGTAGTACGGGTCGTCGATGGAGCGGATGACCGTGCCGTCCGCGCCGGCACTGCTCTTGAGGGTGCGGCGCAGCTTCTCACCGGTCACGGTCATGGCCGAGTCGTCCACCAGGTCGCGCTTGGCAAGCTCGGCCATGATGGCGGAGATGCCACCCGCGAAGTAGAGGTCCTCCATGTGGTACTCGCCTGCCGGCGATATGCGCACGAGGTTCGGCGTGCGCGCCGAGACCTCGGACCAGTCCGCAAGCGTGATGTCGGCTCCGGCTTCGTGGGCGATGGCGGTGAGATGGAGAACCGTGTTGCTCGAGCCTCCGAAGGCCATGTCCACGGTCATGCCGTTGCGGATCGCGGCGGGCGTCATGATGTCGCGTGCCGTGATCCCTCTCTTGAGGAGCTCCATCACCTGCATACCCGCGTGCTTCGCGAGCCGGATACGCTCGCTGTAGACCGCGGGGATCGTGCCGTTGCCGGGCAGGCCCATGCCGATCGCCTCGGTCAGGCAGTTCATGGAGTTGGCGGTGAAGAGCCCTGAGCACGAGCCGCACGTCGGGCACGCGGCGTTCTCCAGCGCGCACATGTCCTCCTCGGACACCGCACCTGCGTTCACCGCGCCGACGGTGGAGAAGACGGTGTCGAGATCGACGTCGCGCCCCTGCCACTTGCCGGCGAGCATCGGGCCGCCTGAGACGACCACCGTGGGCAGATCGAGCCGGGCGGCAGCCATGAGCATGCCGGGGATGATCTTGTCGCAGTTGGGGATGAGCACGAGCGCATCGAAGGCGTGCGCCTGCACGGCGAGCTCGACCGAGTCCGCGATGACCTCGCGGCTGGCAAGCGAGTACCGCATGCCGGCATGCCCCATGGCGATACCATCGCAGATACCGATGGTCGAGACCTCCAGCGGCGTGCCCCCCGCGATGCGGACGCCCGCCTTCACGGCATCGGCGATGGCGTCGAGTTGCAGATGGCCGGGGATGATCTCGTTGGCCGAGTTGACGACGGCCACCAACGGGCGAGAGATCTCCTCGTCGGTGAGGCCATCGGCCTTGAGGAGGCTCCGATGCGGAGCCCTCGTGAGCCCCTTCTTCATGCGGTCGCTGCGCAGCTCCATACGTCCACCCTTCCCGGGGGAAGGTGACATCCGCTCGCCGCATGAACGACGGGTGCAACGGGGTGACCGGGTGCGGATACGAAAAGACCGCGAGACGCGCATGGCTTCGCCCCGGCCAGGGACGAGAGCGTGCTCCCGCGGTACCACCCCGATTGGCGCATACGCATGGCATGCGCCCACTCATGCGGCAGGTAACGGATGCCACCGACCCGTCTTACTTGCGCGCTCGCCCGCGGAGGTCGTCCGCTCGAGGGTCGCGTGCGTTCTTCCGGGCGGCTCAGGGGTGAGACTTCGGGACGTCCCGTGCCGGGTTTCCACCCTCTCCGGCTCTCTGTGGCCGAGATTGGCCCCTACTGGTCCCCGTCGTCGCCGTTCGTGCTGTGCTGTTGTAAGCAGCGAGTATACCTGCTCGGTACGAGAGCGGCAACACGGGAGCGGCGCGTCTGTCGCACCGCTCCCGTGCCGTTCCAATGCGGTGTCACCAGCGGCGCCCGCCGCCTCCGGACCAGGTGCCCGTCGCACCGTGCTTGACCGGGTGGCACGCATCGCAGGTCTTGTCCCACGCGGTCGCGAACGTGTCGACAGAGCTCTCATGGCACTGCACGCACCCCACTCCGAACTTGAGATGCTCGGTGTAGAGGTCCCTCGAGTGACACCGGCAGCCGGCTGATGCTGATGCAAGGTGGGCGTCCGATGGGTAGTGGTTGGGATCGATCGGTGAAAGCCCACCATGACAGGCCGCACACTCGACGCTCGCCGGCAGCGTTCCGCCGGTGTGGCAGCGATCGCACGACGCCGCCGGACTTGAGGCGTGCAGCTCCCGAACATCGGCCGTCTCGTGGCAGTCGACGCACTCTTGGCTCGAAGAGCTCACGTGCAGGGAATCGACATCCTCATGCCCAGGGTGGCACGCTCCGCAATCGGGGACGAAGGCGTCCGAACTCGCGGCACCAAGACTGTGGCAGGCCGAGTTCACGCACGTCACCGCGGTGCTGACGACGCCCGCTCCGATCGATTGGGTGTAGGTGACGGCAGGATAGACGCCACCGGTATGCTCGCCGTGCCCGACCCCTTCATCTGGACCGTGACACGCCGAGCATGCCGCCTTGCCGTGACACCGAGCAGCACAGAAGGCGTAATACTCGGGCTCGGCCACCCAGTCCCCGTTGACGTGAATCGAGTGGAGCTCGGAGGCGTCCGTGTACGGTGAGCTCGCGGTGGTGAACCAGCCGTATGGAGTCGAGATCTCCGAGAAGTATCGGCCTGCCTCGCTCGGGAAGTTGTAGTGGCACGAGCGGCATCCCAACGGATAGAGTTCCACTGGATACCCCCAGAGCGGCTTGAAGTGGTTCGACTGATAGTGGCACGCCCAGCAGCGATCCAGATCCACGCTGCTGGTGAAGTCCACCGAGAATGCAGCGGCCACATCGGCAGCCACGTCGTGACAGGCGAGGCAGTCCTCGTTTGTGTCGTACGGAGCCTCCGGGATCACGCCGTAGGCTACGCCTGCGACGGCGAGCGTGAGCACGAGGCTCACGGCCGCGAGGAAGAGTATCTTGCGCATGGCCGGCACCACCCCCAACTACGTTCCCAGCGGCCCCTCGGACCGCCGGCGGCTTCCGCGACCACGCGGAAGCCTGCTCGACAGTAGTCAGCCGGTTGCACCACTGGCTCCGCGACGCCCAGGTGCCCAGGTACGGACGTCGGTTCCCTGCCTCAGACTGCGCACGCCCCACCGATCGGTGGCCCCTCGGACGCAGCTTCAAGAACCCATTATGTGACGCGCATCACACTCGGTCAAATCATACCCGGACGGAACGAGGGCCCAACCGCTGCGCGGCGGGCCCCCGAGAACACGGGCGACGGTCGTCGCGGCTACTCGAACACCCTGAACTCCGCGATGCCGTACCCGTTGTCACGTCCGGTTCCGGTCCTGCGACACTCGACGCGTACGTAGCGCGCGTCACGTGCCGAGAAGGTCACGACCGACGTGCCCTGCTCGCCGCGGTCTGTCCGGTAGACCTCACTCCAGTTCCTGCCATCCCGGGAGACTTGGATCCGGAAGTCACGCGCCCACAGCGAGCCGCACCACGCGATCTCGACCTTCGACACTCGATAGGTCGTTTCCAGATCCACCCACAACCGCTCGGTGTCATCGTCATCGCCGTGGTCATCGGACCACCAGTAGGTGGCGAGATCGCCGTCACCGGCGCGGTCAGGCGAGTACGACCAGCTCTCTGTGTCGCTCGCACTGAAGCGCTTGCCGAGGGCCAGGTTCCCGCCCGGCTGAGGCGTGGTGACCGGCGTCAGCGCGACATCCCTCGTAGTGGTCGAGCCAGCGGTGACGCTCACCGAACCCGTCCACGTGGTGTAGCCGCTTGCCGAGACGCTCATCGTGTACGAGCCCTGCGGCAGATCCACGATGCTGTACGTTCCGTCGGCACTCGTGGTGGCCGTCGTTCCTCCGACGGTGACCGTGGCTCCCGTCACGCCGGCACCTGTCGAGGCGTCGGTCACCCGCCCGGTGACGACACCCGTCGTCGGTGAGGGCGGCGGGGTCGTACCCCCGTCCACGAACGGCCACGAGCTGCCGCTCAGAGGATGACGCCCGCTTGAGCAGCCCGCACCGCAGTCTGACTTCTGCCAGTTCGACGGCGAGTAGCTCTTGAGCGAGATCCGCGTGACGCCGCCTCCGTCCCTGCCTGTCCCGGCCCAGGTCGCATACGCAGTGGGGTCGCTCGTGTAGCCGATGAGGCGCGGACGGCCCCAGCCGTGCGGTATGCCCACGTGGCACTGGTTGCAGTAGCCGCCTTCGATCCCCCGGTCGTCATGCTCCTTGTGCACGACATTGCTCCACGAGCTTCCGCGGAGGTCGTGGCACTTCTCGCAGATGATGCCCGCAGGGCTGCTGCCCTTCTCGGTCATGCTCATCCCCGTGGGCGAATTGGGCGACAGCTGCGCCGTGAACGACTGCGAACCGGTCGTCACCTTGAACGGATTGGGGTAGGCGGGGTCGATGTTCACCTTCATCGTCGCCCCGTGCGGCCCCTCGGCTCCGGTGTACGTGTGACAGCTGTCGCAGCCCATCATGCTGTCGGTGCTCCAGCCGCTCTTGAGGAACGTGCTCGCGGAGGGCAGCGTCCATGAATAGGTGGTGCCGTTCACCACGAAGCTCGAGCGCATGCCGGGCAGCTCGGCGCTCGTCCTGTGCACCGACTGTCGATTGGGGTTGAACTCCCACTTCTGGCGCTGGTTATGCGGCGAGTCGGGATGGCAGGAGAGGCAGGCCAGGTCGCCGGAGGCTATCGCGCCCTGGACCGCCGTGTCTGTGGACGCATGACAGACATCGCACGTGTAGCCCAGCTTGATGTGCTCGTCGTCGAGGTACATGAAGTGACATCCCGAGCAGCCGTTGGGATTGGCTCCTGCGGCGTTGTGCTCCTCGTGATGGCCGGGCGTGGCCGATTCATGGCACACGGCGCACTCGGTCGTCGTCGCCGGCTGGTCTGGGCCGATGTGGCACGCCGAGCAGCCGCTCCCCGACAGGGCGCTGTGGATCGACTCGGCATCGGCGATGTCATGGCATCCACTGCCGCCGCATCCGGTCGATGAGGACACGTGCTTGGCGGACTTCTCCCCGTGCTTCGTCGGGTGGCACGCCGTGCAGGTCCGGTCCCATGGGGCCGAGAAGGCATCCACCGCGATCTCGTGGCACGTCACGCAGGTGACCGCCACCGTCGGCTTGAAGTGCTCCGCCTTCATGTCCTTGTAGTGGCACTGCTCGCAGCCGGACTCGTTCACCGCGTCATGCGCGGCGGTCGGGTAGTGGCCCGGGTCGACCGGGGTGTGGTCCTGGTGGCAGTTCACGCAATCCGCCGATGCTGGCAGCACCTTGCCCGCCACGTGGCAGTAACCGCAGGAGGCCTCGGGGCTCGTCCCGTGCAGCTGTCGCACGTCGCCGGTCTCGTGGCAGTCGACGCACTCCTGGCTCGCAGGCGCTGTGTGGATCGTCGCGATGTCGCCGTGAACCTCGTGACAGGTCGCGCAGTCCGCAGTCGCGGTCGTCCAATCGATGCGCGCGGCGTCCTCGTTGCGATGACAGAGCGCGCAGGTATCCGCGTACTGGGGGTAGCGCGCGAGGTATGGCGCATGCGCCTCTGGCAGCGTGTCGGCCGCGTGGCATCCTGCTCCCACGCAGCTGGCATCCATCGCCGAGAAGGTATGCGCCGTGGTCATCGTACGGTGGTAGTCGCTGCCTTCTGCGGCGTGGCACGACGCGCACTCCGCGGTCTTGGTCGCCAGGTCGCTCACCCGGGGCTCGTTCTCGTGACATACGGTGCACGGACCGGGATCCAGCACATCGGCATGGAGGCTGGTCACGTCCAGAGATGTGGCAGCGGTGTCGCCGTGACACCCGGCGCAGCCGAGGCTCGCCGTGTTCGTCGCAGTGTGCGATGCGCCGGCGTCATCATGGTATGTGCCGTGACATGCGACGCAGCTCGTATCGTTCGTCACATCGATCGCGGTCTGCACCGCCGCCCCGAACGCTCCCTCGGTGTACGAGTGGCACACCGCGCATCCGTTGAGCGTGGTCCCGCTCGGCATCACCGCGGTGACGCCCTCGTGCTCGACATCCAGTCGGCTCGAGTGACACGCCGTGCACTGCGCGGGATCGCCTGCGAAGTCGCTGCCATGGGCGGCCCCTATCGGCCCGTGCACGGGATGGCAGGTCTCACACGCGCTGATCCCGGAGGCGATGGCGCCTACGACCGCGAGATCGGTCGACCCGTGGCACGTTGCGCAGTCGAGCGGCTGGCCTGTGGAATCGTAGCGCGGTAGGCGCGTCACGTAGGAGTTGGACACGCCCATGTGCTCGTCGACGAGGTTGCTCGCGTGGCACATCGCGCAGTCCGTCGTCTTCACAGCAGCGACGCTGCCGTCATAGTAGCCGTAGCCGGCCAGTCCCGCACCGTCCACAAGCGGTGGTTGCGCCCAATGGGCCGTGCGATGGCTGTCGCCCTCGCTGACGTCATGACATGCACCGCAGGCGGTGTCCCCCGCCTCGATGGCCGCGGCGTACCGCGGATCAGACGCGTTGTCGTGACATGTCGCGCACGCGAAGTCCGGACGCCACGCGGTGTGCTCTTCCATGAGGTCGCGCGTCGTGTGGCAGCCACCCGCGACGCACCCGTCCAGCGTCCAGGAACTCTGGTGGCGCTCATCGCCGTAGTGCTCCTCGAACGTGAAGTGGCAGACCGTGCAGTCGTTGCTCGCCGGTGCCCCTGCGGCCGTGTGACAGACAAGGCACGACGTGGCGCCGGTGTCAGTAGCCGCTCCAACGTGGACGGAGCCCAGATCGGTGCCGTCGTGGCAGCCGAGGCATACCTCGCCGGTCGAGACGACCGCGTGCGCCGTGTCGGTGGCGGCGTGCATCGGCGCCGATGACGTTGCAGTGTGGCATCCGCCGGTGGCGCACGACTGGTCCCACGCGTCCATGCTGTCCCGCGGAGTCGGGTGACACGTGACACATCCGGTCCCGGCCGAGGAGGACGTCGGCTTGTCGTGCTCCATCGCGAGATCGAGAGCGTGACACGACGAGCATGCGATCCCTTCCGTCACGCCGTCATCGGCGACGTGGTCCACCGTGTCATAGCCGTGCGCGTCGGTCTTCTCGGCGTGACAGGACGAACATGTCGGGACGAAGGTGCTACTGCTCGCAGCGGCGAGGCTGTGGCACGCGGCGTTCACGCACGTTGTGGCGCTCGCCGCGTATGAGCTGCCGGTCGATTGCGCGTACGTGACGGCAGGATACGCACCCGCCGTGTGGTCGCCATGCGAGACCGCCGAATCGGGACCGTGGCACGCAGAGCAGGAGGCCCTGCCGTGACACGCACCCGCACAACTGGGGAAGTAGTTGACCACCCAGTCGCCATTGACATGGATCCGGTGCAGCGTGGCGGCGTCCGTGTAGGGTGACGAGCCGGATGAGAACCAGCCGTACGGCGTGTTGGTGTCCGAGTAGTACTGGCCCGCAGTCCTCGGGAAGTTGGGGTGGCACGACATGCAATCGAGGGAAGACGGTTTGAGATGATTAGCCTTGTAGTGGCACGCCCAACACCGTGACAGGTCCACCGTATTGGAGAAGTCGACCTTTGAGATGGCCGCTCCGTCAAGCGCCACATCGTGGCACTCCAGACACTCGGCGTTCGTGTCGTACGGCGCCTCAGGCACCGCCGCATACGCGATGCCTGTCGCCGCGACGGCGAGCACGCCGATGACAACGATCAGCAGCAGCGTCTTCCGCATGACCAGCACCCACTCCCCAGCGTCGTGAATGTCGCTACCCCGTCGGGTCGTCACTGCGGCTTGCTTGTGCCGATCAGGCACGCGCGAAAGCCGGCCGAACACGCATCAGCCGGTTGCACCACTGGCTCCCCGGCATCCAGGTGCCCAGATAACGGATGCCGGTTCCTCGCCTCAGACTGCGAACGCCCCACCGTCAAGGTGGCCCCTCGGACGCAGTTGATTAATGATTATGTGACAGCCGTCACACCGGGTCAATACCTGCGCTCAGTTCGCATCAGCTTGGGTAATGGGGTACGTGCATCCGCATGAGAGACGGCGCTCGCCTCGTGGTACATCATTGCCGAGAGGGGTGATCCGATGCGGACGGCGCTGGTCTTCTCGGCGGAGATGGCCGCCTACGACTTTGGAGCGGGACACCCGCTGAGACCCGAGCGCGTGACCCGCTCGGTGGCGCTCATGCGCGCGTGCGGTCTCACCGACGGCATGCTCGAGCCGGTGCGCCCCGACGTGGCGAGCGATGACGAGCTCGAGCGCGTGCACGCGCCGGGCTACATCGCTGCGGTGAAGGCCGCGTCGCGCGGGGGCGAACCGGCACCGGGGTATGGGATCGGTCCGGGCGACAATCCCGCGTTCCCCGGCATGCACGAGGCCGCCGCGCTCGTAGCGGGAGCGGGTGTGCTGGCGATGGACCTCGTGCAGCGCACCGAGTACCGGCGGGCCTTCAGCGTCGCCGGCGGGCTCCACCACGCGCTGGCCGACCGCGCCGCAGGCTTCTGCGTGTACAACGATGTCGCCGTCGCCATCGCCACGGCCATCGCACGCGACCCGGCGCTTCGCGTGGCGTACGTGGACATCGACGCGCACCATGGCGACGGCGTGCAGTGGGCGTTCTACGACGAGCCGCGCGTGCTGACCGTCTCGGTGCACCAGTCGGGCGAGCGCCTCTTCCCGGGCACCGGTTTCACCAACGAGCGGGGGTACGCCGACGGTACCGGAAGCGCCGTGAACGTGCCGCTGCCGGCCGGCGCGACGGACGCCTGCATGCGGCTCGCCTTCGATGACGTCGTGGCGCCCGCGGTGCGCCGCTTCGGACCCGACGTCCTCGTGAGCCAGAACGGCGCCGACAGCCACTGGTCCGACCCGCTCACCATGCTCCGTGGCACGCTCGGCGGGTACCGCTCGCTCGTCGACGCCATCGCGCGTCTGGCCGAGGAGGTTTGCGACGGCCGGCTCGTCGCGTTCGGCGGTGGCGGGTACGCGTGGGAGCACGTCGTGCCGCGGGCCTGGACGATGCTAGCCGCGTCGCTGACGCGCACGACGCTTCCCGAGCGGCTGCCCGAGCGGTGGCTGGAGACGCATCCGGTACCCGGTATCGTGCTTCCGGAGACGCTGACCGAGGACGTGACGCCGTCCGCCCCCGATGAGGACCGCTTGCTCGCCGAGACGCTCCGCACGATCGCCCAAGTGCGCAGCGGACCGCCCTTCATGTGAAGGACGGTCCGCAGGCTCTCGCTACGTGGCGCTACAGCCGCTCGATCACCGCATCAGCGTACGCCTGGGTGCCGACGGCGCCCTCGGTCGTCCCGAATCGCGTGCGACGGATGTCGTAGGTGACGTGCTCGCCCGCGGCAAGCACGCTCTTGACCGCCGCCAGCACACGCTCTCCCGCTTCGCGCTCACCGAGGTGCTTGAGCATCAGCGCTGCCGAGAGGATCAGCGCGGTGGGGTTGGCCATGTCCTTGCCCGCGTACTTGGGCGCCGAGCCGTGCACCGGCTCGAACACCGCGTGCTCGGCGCCGATGTTGGCACCCGGCGCCATGCCGAGCCCACCGATGAGGCCCGCCGCCAGGTCAGAGACGATGTCGCCATAGAGGTTCGGCAGCACGAGCACGTCCCACCACTCGGGGTGCAGCACGAGCTGCATGCACGTGGCGTCCACGATGTAGTCCTCGAACTCGATACCGGAGTCCTTGTACTCCTCGGCCACCTCGTAGGCGACCTTCCGGAAGAGCCCGTCGGAGTGCTTGAGGATGTTGGCCTTGTGCACCGCGGTGACCTTCTTGCGGCCGTTGGCGATCGCGTAGTCGAAGGCGAACTTCACGATGCGGCGCGTGCCGGTGATCGAGATGGGCTTCAAGGAGATGCCCGAGTCAGGACGGATGACGCCGGCGCCCTTCTCGGCCACCCAATCGATGAGCTCGGCGACCTCTGGCGAGCCCTGCTCGAACTCGATCCCCGCGTAGAGGTCTTCGGTGTTCTCACGCACGATCACGATGTCGATGTCGTCGTAGCGCGCGCCCGTCCCCTCGATGGAGAACGCGGGGCGCAGGTTGGTGTAGAGGTCGAGCTCCTTGCGCAGCGCCACGTTCACGCTGCGGAACCCGGTGCCTACGGGGGTGGTGATGGGGCCTTTGATGGCCACCTTGTTCTTGCGGATGGAATCGATGACGTGCTCGGGGAGCGGCGTGCCGAACTCCTCCATCACGTGCTCGCCGGCGTCCGCGATCTCCCACGCGATGTCGACGCCGGTCGCGTCGACCACGCGGCGCATGGCCGAGGCGATCTCCGGTCCGATGCCGTCGCCCGGGATGAGCGTCACGGTGTGTCGTGCCACGGAAGTCCTCCTGTCGTCTGGGGCGGCTCACAGCGGCTCGCCCTCCGGCAGAAACGCCCTGCGATTGTACGGCAGCGCGTGCGGGCGCGCGAGAGCGAGGCCCGGTTACCGGCCGTCGCGCGGCGCGAGTGCGCACACGAAGCGCTGCTCGGTCACCTCGGTGCCCCACGTCGTGCCGCGCGCTTCCTCGGCAAGGCGGAAGCCCGCGTCCTCGTAGAGGTGGCGCGCGGGATCGAGTCCGGCGAACGTCCAGAGGTACACGCGCGTGTAGCCGCAGGCGCGACAGAAGTCCATCGCGCTGCCGAGAAGCGCCCGGCCGGCGCCCTGGCCGCGCCAGTCGTCGGAGACGATGAACCACCGCAGGTGGGCGCCATCGGTGCCGGCGTGGAGGCCGTCGATCGCGATCGCGCCGTGCACGACGCCGCCGGCGGTGAGCGTCCAGAAGCCATCGCGCTCCGGATCGTAGCGAGCGAAGAACTCGCCGAGCTCACGAGCGACCTTGGTCTCGAAGTACGGGCCGAACCCCCAGTGCTCCCGGTAGTAGACGCCATGCAGCGCGACGACGCGGTCGATGGCGTCGGGAGCGTATCCCCGGGTGATGGTGGGACCGTTCACGAGCCCGTCCGCTCGCCGAAGATGGGGCGGAGCGCTTCCACGGCCTCGCGCAGGTCGTGCAGCGCGCCCTCGTCACCGGCCGCCGACCGGTCGGCGGCATCCCACAGCTCGCGGATCTCGTCACGCGCATTGAAGAGCAACAGGCTCAGATCGACACGCGGTCCGCCGCGCTTCAGGAGGCGCGGATCGTGGCTGAGCTTCTCGGACAGCTCCTCGTACAGGCTGCGCATGAGGCCCTCCCCTCGCGGGTGCGGGCCGACCGCACCCGGCGCGTTTCCTCTCGATTCTACCGCGCGCCCGGATCAGCGCGCGGTGACGTCGGAGACCGCGCCGGATGCGACTAGCTTGCGCGCGCTTTCGACATGCCGGCGAACAGCGAGTCGAACAGGCCGCCGGCCATCCGCTTGGCGAAGCCGAGCTTCGTCGGGTAGTAGTACGCCGAGTCGAACCAACCCCGATCACGGTAGTAGCGGTAGTCGCGGTTGGAGTCGTCGAGCTCGATGCTCATGCTCGTGCGCGCGTAGCGGAAGATCATGAGCTCGAAGAGCCCGGGTACGCGACCCGCCGGACACGCGAGCTGCCGCAGGTACTTCTCGGCCTGCTTGGAGAGCGTCGCGTCACGCTTCCGCTCCTCCTTGGCGGTCATCGGATCGAACGCCGTCGAGAAGGTGCCCTTCACCACGGTGAATCCGAGCCCCATGCCCACGAAGTCGAGGTACTTCACGATCTTGCCGCCGCCGTGCACGCCCTGTACGACGATGCTCGTGAACGTCTTGCCGTGGAAGCACGGCCGATGGAACACGTAGCCGAGCCGGTCGAGGAAGCACTTCATGAGTCCCGATACCTGGAACGAGTAGTTGGGCGACGCGAACACGACGCCGTCTGAGGCGAGCATCAGGGCGATGAGCGCGTCACGATCATCGGCGAGCGGACACCGGTCCTCGCCGCGGGTGAAGCACGCCTTGCAGCCCCGGCACGTCTCTATGCGGTAGTCGCTCAACGACACGATCTCCGTCCGCACGTCGCCCGCGGCCTCCAGCCGGTCGCAGAACGAACGCACCGCCTGGTACGTGTGACCCTTGCGGGCTGAGCCGACGAACGCGGTGACCTTCTTCACAGCCATGTCACGAGCACCCTCTCCCGGTAGTCGTCCCACGCGGCGCCGAACGCATGCGCCAGCGCGGCTTCCTCGGCAGGGGCGTAACGCCGGGCGGCGATGTAGAGCACCGCGCCGAGGGCGATCCCCAGCCACGAGTCGAGCAGCAGGCCCGCGGCCGGCAGCACCAGAAGGCCCACGCTGGTGTAGAGCGGGTGCTTCACGAGCGCGTACGGACCGCCCGTGATGAGCTCGCCGCACGGGACCCTTGAGAGGATCAACGCCACCGACCACGCCCAGATGACGACACCGGGCACGAGCACCGCGAAGGCGACGCCCCTGACAACCGCCGGAGGGCCACCGACGCTGAAGAGCTCCGGACGCATGAGGTTGAGAGCGAGGCCCGCCGCCAGGAACGGCAGCACGAAGCGGCCGATACGATCGCCCGCGCCCACGAGCGTCCTGAGAACCTCGCTCCCCGGACGGCGAACGGGCTTCTCGGCGGGATGTGTGAAAATCGTGCTCATCGTTCTACTCCTTCGGTCAACGGGCGCGCCGCCTGCGCGACGGCACGCCCTGCTCGCCCTACGCGAAGTGCCATGAGAAGCCCGCGTAGTGGCCCCACATCAGGAAACCGGCCATGCCGAGCCCGGCAAGCGTCAGCAGCGACGCGAGGATGCCGAGCGTCCAGCCGCCCCAACCGCCCCAGCGGATCGCGAGGACGGCGCCCACGAGGGCGAGCGTCCCGCCGATCGCACACGCCGGCAGGACCGCCGACGGGAGCGTCATGACCTCGAACTCGCCCTGCTGGATGGAACCCGAGGCGTCACGCGCCTCGATCAGCAGGTCTTCTCAATAGGCGGTCGAGTCGAGGACCTGGACCTCGAGGTCCGCCTCGACGCCGCCCGGCACCTGCCGCGTGCCCGTCACCTGGACGCGCAGCCCGTCGGGGCCGCCCGCCGGCGCGAGCACCTCGGTGGCGCCTTCGGCCTTCACCACATACTGCAGGGTCTCGCCCTTCCAGCCGACCCTGCACACCGGTGTCGTCGTGATCTCCATCGTTCCTTCTCCTCCCTTTGCGGGGGCTTGCCCCGCACCGGCTTTACAGCGTATACTTTACGCCGTAAGGCATCCTACGCCTTTACACCGTAAAGTCAAGCCCCTTTCTCGAAGAAAGGCTGAGAAGCCATGACCCCGAAGCCGAATACGAGCCGTCGCAAGCCCCTGAACAGGGAGAAGATCGTCGAGAAGGCACTCGAACTGCTCGACTCGGAGGGTGTTGAAGGTCTGAGCATGCGCCGTCTCGGCGACGCGCTCGGCGTGGAGGCGATGGCGCTCTACCACCACTTCCCCAACAAAGACGCGATCCTGGACGCGGTCGCCGCACGGATCATCGAGGAGACGGGGCCCGCGATGCCGGTGTCCGAGGCCGAGTCGGACTGGAAGGAGGTCATGCTCTCCGGCCCGGCGTCGGCGGGTCGCGCGCTTGAGGCCCATCCCAACGCCGGCTGGCTCTTCCTCGGCCGTCAGTACAGCACCACGGAGTCGTTGCAGATGCTGGAGGCGCCGCTGCAGATCCTGCGGTCCGCGGGATTCGAGGGTCAGGACCTCGTCGACGCCGCGCACGCCATCTTCGCGTTCACGGCCGGCTGGTACATGCTCTCATCGGGCCAGGGCGGTTCGTGGAGCGGTCCGAGCGACGACGCGATCAAGGCTGCCGGCGCAGGAGCGCCGCTCGCCGCCTCACTGGCGCCGCAGCTCCGCGACTGGGGTCGCGGGATGGACGAGGGTCTCCTCGCGCTTCTCGTGGGACTCGAGGCGCGCAGGGAGTCCGACGACGCATAGGGCGGCGCCCCCAAGATTCTTGAGGAAACTTCTTGACATCTCAGTTTCCATCGTGGAAACTGCACTTGCATTGAGTTTCCGCACGATCCCGGAAGAGAGGTGGCACGATGAGCGAGACCAGGCGCGCGATAGCGGAGGCGTTCGCTCGTCGCCTCGCCAGCGCGGGTTACGACGGCACGACGCTCGATGACATCGCGCGCGAGCTGCACATCTCGAAGAAGACGATCTACGTTCACTTCGACGGGAAGAACGGCATCTACGCCCACCTCGTGACCGAACAGGCATCGCGCGACAAGCTGCGGCTCGCCGCCGCTGTCGCCCCCCTTCCGACCTACACCGCGAAAGTCGAGGCAGTCGTGTCGTTCATCCTGAGTAGCGCTCGCGAGCACATCACCAAGACCGGACGCGACGAATGGCTGCGCGAGTACGAGATCGCGGCCGACGCGTTCCGCCAGGCTAATGGCGAGCTGCTTCGCGAACTCATCGAGGCGGGCATGGCCGCAGGAGAGTTCGCGGCGGGCGACGCACAGTTCGCCGAGCGGATGATCGCCGCCATGGTGCTGGACTACGTCGTGATGGTCAACGATGACCCCACGGTGGATCACGACGACGAGCTGCGCGAGCGCATAGTGAAGTTCTTGACGTAGGTTCCACGGGCCGTCTTCGAGGCGACGAGCCGCCGAGACGGCCCTTTGTCAGGCCCAAAGGAAACTGGAAGCCGTCTTGGTTTCCACCGAAACGAAGGAGTATGGCGATGAAGGTACTGGAGATCCCCGGACAGACCACTGGCGAGGCGCTCTTCTCGATCTCGGTGTTCGCGATGTCGCTCGCGGCGACGGCGCTCTTCGGCTACTACCTGGTGACCGAGCCCACGCGGCTGACCGAGGTCTGGGAGTGGACGCGCTCGCTCAACATCCTCGTGCAGGGCGTCATCTGGCTGCTGTTCCTTCCCTGGATGCTCGCACTGTGGTTCTGGACGATGCCGCTGGCGCTCCCCATCCGCCTGGTGCTCGTGATCGGGACGCTCGGCTTCACCACGTGGCTCGTCTTTCCCTGGAAGGCGTAGCTCGACGAGACGCCTCCCCCGGTCGTGCACGACCGTGGGTGTTACGATGCCTGCAGGGCCCCGGCATGATGGTGCCGGGGCCGCTGTTGCATCGGCGATCAGGTCCGGGGGGTGCGCCATGAAGGCAGCCTGGATCTGGCGATCGGGCATGGCCGAGGGGATCCGCGTCGCGCTCGTCTCGGGTCTCGCGCTCTTGACGACCGGCCTCTCGACGGCACAGTTCAGGCGCACGAAGCGGTAGGCCCCCCACGAGGGACTAGAGCCCCGGTGCCTGCCGCTCGTTGTAGTAGTAGTACTCGTGGATGACGCGGTCGTCCCGCAGCTTGTAGACGGTCACCCCCGGCAGAGTGAAGGGCTCGCCGCCCGCGTCGCTCCCCGTGGCCGTCCAGGTGAGCGCGAGGATGCCATCGCCAGCGATGACCTCCTCGATGACCATGTCCAGATCGGGAGTGTCCAGGAAGACCTCGTTCGCCCACTCCCGCTCGAACTCGCCTTCGAAGTGGTCCCCGTTGGCCAGGTCGTCGATGACGGCGTCCTCGGCGTAGAGCGCCGTCAACTCCTCGAGCTTGTCGACGCCGTCCGGACCCTCATAGATCTCGCGCACGGTCGCGCCGACCTTCTCGGCGGCGGACACGCCGGGCGCATCAGCCGAGACCCCCACGAAGTAGCCGGCAGCCGCCCCGACCGCCAGAGCGCCGATGATGCCGATCGCGATCCATCCGCTGCGCATGACCCTCGCCCCTCCACGCCTGTCGCTGCCATGACCGAGCGGGCGATGGAGCTTGCGGTGGCCCGGCTCCTCCGCGCTAGAGCCGCTCGCCCCTGAACGGGACGGTGGACCACTCGCCCGTGAGTTCCATCGCACCGGGCACGCCGGTCCAGCCCTCGCGCGTCCACGTGCCCGAGAAGCCCGACCCGTCAGGAGCCATCACGCCGTCGAAGACGTTGGGCTCGAAGATCTCGCGGCGCTCGGGCGGGACCATGCGCTCCATCTCGATATGGATGTTCCCGTCGACGATCTGAAAGCTCCCCCGCCCCGTATCGTCCTCCCAGACCCTGATCGACCCACTCTCGCCCTCGCCGACGAGCTCGAACGTGTAGGCACGGTACTCGCCGCCGGAGCCTGACCCGATGATGGCGAAGTGACGGCCCTCCAGGTACGGCGGCCCCGGTTGCTGGTCCGCGACGTCGGCGGCGGCACCCGACGGGCTGCCGCCCTCGGCGGCACGCTCCTCGGGCGTCCGGGTGAAGTCGTAGTCGATGACACCCGCCAGGTAGAGGCCTGCCATGATCACCACCGCTGCAAGCACGAGCATCGCGGCCGCGACGAGGCATCCGTAGGCGTCATCGAACGGGTCGGGGTGCCGTATGAAGCGGCCGAGCGCGCCTGTGAGCGAGCGCAGACGTCCCCGCATGGCACCGGTGATCCTCGGCATCGCGGCCCCCTCGTTCCACGTCCGCCCGATAGCACCACTGTGCGCGTCGCGAGCGCCGCGGGCAAGGGGTGCGACCCTAGACGTACCCGAACAGCGGCGGGAACGCGACCACGACGATGGCCGCCCATCCCGCGTACACGTAGAGGTAGTCGGTCTGCCACCGCTCGAGCGCGGCGAACGTCCCTCGCCCGCGCATGAAGCGCGCGTAGAGCACGGCCGACCAGCCGAGATTCGCGAGCAGGATGATGTTCTCGCCGAGCGCCGCGACCCGGTTCGGCGTGAAGCCGAACTCGGTGATGCGCGACGCGATGGCCCAGAGCGCGACCGCGTCGGCCGCGAGCGCGCTGATGACCAGAATGATCTGCAGCACATCGAAGAAGCCGGGAGGCGCCTCGGGGTCGCGCGCGGAGAGCGAGTACAGCAGCAGCCCGAGGACGACGACGAGCAGCAGGTCGAACGCTATGAGCACGTCCCGGTCGACATCCACCCCGCGCCCCGTCACGAGCGCCGTGCCGAGGAACGCGATCAGCGCGACCGCGAACAGCGGAGTGAACAAGCGCGTCAGCACCGGCGCCATGTTCTCGATGACGCTCTGCTTGGCCTCCACGAGCCACGACGCGACGATGACGCCTGCGGCGGCGCCGCAGGGCAGTAGCCAGGACTCGAAGATCGGCTCGACGTCGATGCCGATGGCCGAGAAGATCATCGCCATGAAGCCCATGAGCAGCGCTCCACCGAGCCCGATGAGCACGTAGTAGATGAAGAGCTCGCCCGAGAAGCGGACGAAGTCCATGCGTCCCGCCACCTGCCGCCAGCGACCGCCGGCATAGGCGACGCCGACCGCCAGCCACAGCGCGATCGGCAGGTGCAGCGCCGTGAGCGTCTCCGTGTGACCGGCCTCGGCGAACGGGAATGCGTTAGCGAACACCGCAGCCGCCACGAACCCCGCGGCCAGCCAGCGCACCGTGGTGGTGTCGACCCGCCGCTTCCAGACGAAGTAGCCCGTCAGCAGCGGCAGGGCGAAGAAGCTCGCGTTCCGGGCGTAGAACCCGGCCTGCCCGTCAAAGTCGACGCCGAAGAGCGCCGGCATCTTCACCAGCAGCGCCGCCAAGACGGCGAGCCCGAACGCGACGACGGCGTCCCTACGCGCGCCGGCCTTGCGCTCGTCGGACTCCGGCGATGCGGTGACGAGCTGCTTCCAGAGCCGCTCCGAGTACTCTCGCGCGAACTCACGCGAGAGCGCGTCCAGCGCGCCGAGCCGCTTGACCGCGACGAGGAAGGCCTCGTCGTCGTCCAGGCCGGCCTCGACGAGCGTCGCCACCTGCTCGCGCAGGTGGTCCTCCAGCTCGGCGACGTCGACCGGGCTGATCGCCTGACGACGGCTCAGGTAGCTCCGCCACAGTTCGATCCGCTCCTCGAGGGGTGCGTCGTGCTCTGCATCAGACATGATCATGCTCCTTGCGGCTGTACGATGGCGGACGTGCGGAAGGCAGCCGAGAAGGGCCGGGAGCGCATCTGCCAGATGCCTCGCAGCGTGGCGTCGACCGCTTGCCACTGCTCGCGCTCCTCGGCCAGCTGGGTAAGACCCCGCTCGGTGATCCGGTAGTACTTGCGGCGGCGGCCGCTCTCGGCCACCTCCCAGCGCGACTCCACATAGCCGAGACGCCCGAGCCGGTGCAGTACCGGATAGAGCATCCCGTCGGTCCACTCCAGCCGACCGCCGGAGAGCTCGCGCACCCGTTGCAGGATGGCGTAGCCGTAGCTGTCCTCCTCGGCCAGTATGGCGAGGACGATCGGCGTCGAAGATGCTGCTACCAGGTCTTTGTTGATCTCCATCGCTCCACCCGTCGCGCGGCGTCCCGAACGTGGATCCGTGAATACCTTGCAGCACTATACATCACACTTCTAGGTATGTCCACGCTCGCCCGGCCCGCGTCGGTCGGCGCTCTGCTATCGTCGGATGGGACCGGCCGAGGGAAGGAGCGGCATGGAGCTCGCGCAGGCGCCGTCCACCGTCGCCGCGGTCGCCGTCCTCGTGCTCGGCGTCATCGTGGCGCTCAAGCCCACGGCTCTCGAGATCGTGGGGGTGACCGCCGCGACCCCGCTCGGTCGCACCGAGATCCGCGCGGTCTTCGGCGGTATGTTCATGGCGATGGGCGCCGTCTGCCTCATCACCCAGCATCCGTACGCATACCTCACCTCGGGCGCGCTCTGGCTCGGCGACGCGCTCGTCCGCGCGCTCGCGCTCCTCTTCGACCGCCCGAGGCTTGCCGAAGGGCTCGCGGTGCTCGGCACCGGCCTCGTCATCGGCGGCCTGCTGATGAGCGGCTTCTGGACACGCTGAGCGTCGCGGCGTGGGTGGGCTTCGCCGGGGGTAGAAAGAAGACGACACCGACCCAGGGAGCACCCCATGCCTCAGTACGGAGTCCTCGTCTACGCCCCCGCGCCCGCGGATCCCGCGGCGTACACGACCGAGCACGTCGAAGCGATCGGCCGCTACCCCGACGCTGCCAAGGAGGCCGGCGCGAAGGTCCTCGGCGCGTCGTACTTCGCGGGCCAGCGCGGATTCGCGTTCGAGGCGAGCACGACCGCCCGGTCGATCCAGGGCGACGACGTCGCCGAGGGCACGTTCATCGGATCGGACCTCGTCCCCGCCGCGTTCTTCGTGCTGTCGGCGCCGGACCTCGACACCGCCGTGGAGGCCGCTCGCCTTCACCCCGCCGCCCCCACGGGCGGCCTCGAGGTGCGACCGCTGATCCCTCCGCCGACACCGTGATCGAGACGGTACCGGCCGCCGTCATGGCCGAGACGAACCGCTCTCGCTGCGACTCGGGCCCACGCCTACTGGGGGCGAGGCGCTCCGGCGGGCGCCGGTAGCCCCATCGCCGCCGGGAGCGTCTCCGTCCACGCGCGTATCGTATCCCAGTCACGGTCATCGCTTGCCGGCCGGCCGTGCAGCGGGCTCGCCGGCGGCAACGCCACGAGCTTGTCGAGCACACGCAGTCGCGCGGGATCGTACGCGCCGACGAACATCTCGGCGGCGACCGGCTCGAGCCAGTCCAGCTTCGCGAGCGTCCCGTCCATCTGCAGGCGGGCCTCGGCCATGTCGTCGTCGGCCCGTGTCGGACCGAGCGTCGCGAGCGCGAGCGGTATGCCGCGCAGGGCCGCGCGATGGCGCTCGAGGAACGCTATCGCGTCCTTGAGCAGCGTCCCGATGTAGTACGGCGCGGCCAGCACGATGCCAGCGTAGGCGTCGACAGCAGGAACGTCTCCCGCAGGCCGCACGTCCACATCGAAGCCGTGTCCGCGCAGGGTCTCGGCGACCGCCTCGGCCACCTCACGTGTCGAGCCGTACCGCGTCGCGTAGGCGACCAGGATCCTGTCTGACATCTCCCTCATCTCACTTCCTTATCCCGGCACGGCGCCGGTGACGGGCGCCGTCCCTCCGGCGTCGCGCGCAAGCCCCGCGACGATGGTCACCGCTAGCAGGCTGAAGGCGCTCGCCACGAGCACCGTCACGAGTGCGGGGTCGTCAATCCCGAACGTGTAGCTGAACGAGTCGCGCTACGCATCTTCTTTCATCTCCTTCGCGGCCGTTCCGCCGACAAGGCGGCGGATCGCGTCGAGGGCCGCCTCCTCGGCATGCCCGGCGGGGTCGTCACCGAGCATACGCACGGCTTCCGTCCCGATGGCGACCGCGAACGCCGTCGTCATGTCCACATCCGGGATGGAGAACTCGCCCGACTCGACACCCTGCGCCAGCAGGTCACGGATCATCGGCCCGAACACGCGCGCGTTGACCTCGTCGACGATCTCGGGTGGTTCCGTCGCGTCCTGGAACGGGTTCGCCTCAAAGCCGCGGCGTGCCTCGGCGAACGCGATCGCGGTCGCCTGCTCGATCCTCCCCAGCGCCGTCGTCTCCGTCAGCATCGACTCGACGGCTCGTCGCTGCTCGGTCGCCCATAGCTCGATGGCGTATCGGTAGAGGTCCTCCTTGCTGCGAAAGAAGTCGTAGATGGTCTTCTTGGAGATGCGGAGCGAGCGCGCGACGTCCTCGACAGCAGCACGGCGGTAGCCGTACCGCAGCACTTGAGCGCGGAACTCGGTCGCGATCTCGTCCTTGGTGGCCGGCATGCTCTCCTCCGTCGACTGCGTGTGGGCATGCTGTACGCGTGTACGCTTTGCGTTTCTGCGTACACTCTATCCACGCGCGTGGCCGAAGTCAAGAAAGAAGAACGGCGAGAGCCTACGAACCGTCCCATCCGGGCAACGTGCTCGCCTGCCTGACCCAGGACTCGAACTGGGCTTCATCGAAGCCGCCATCCTCGTAGATGTCGAGATAGCGGACGTCTTCGTGCTTTGACTCGCCGGGTGGGAGCGGATCGAGCGATCCGCCGTTGTAGAAGGCGACCTTCACGTACTTCGTGAAGCAGCGGTAGCTGAGGATCCAGCCACGGCCCTCAATCCCGTAGAAGGCGGAGTTCCAGCGCACTCCCTTCCTCACCTCAGGGACGGTGCGTTGGATGATCGCGTCCAGACGACGTCCGACGTCGCTCTTCCAGCCCGGCATGGCGGCGATGTATGCCTGCACCGGCGCGTCTCCGTCGCCCTTGGGTATCTGGGGATTGCCTCCCGAGAGGAGGACGGGTCCTGCGGCTGCTTCAGGCTTGCCCGCTGACGTACCCATGGGATTCACTCCCGCCTCGTGGATGCACGACGATGGGAGTATTCCCCGCCCGGGCCCCGAAGCGTGCGCCGCCGCGTCACCGCGGCATCAGCGCGAACACACCCCAGCCCAGGTAGTCACGCGTATACGCGGTGTAGCGCTCGGGCTCGGACGTCAGGTGCGCTCGAACCTCCTCCGCGAACTCATCGTCAGGATTGGCTTCAAGCCACCGGCGCATGGTGAGCCACTTGGCTGCCTCGTATCTGTCCCAGCTGTCCTGGTCAGCCAGTACCATTTCCACGACGTCATGGCCGAGGCGGCCGAACGACGCTATGAGCTCCAGGAGCGTCAGGAAGTCGGCGATCGATTCAGCCCCACACCCCCTGGCGACATCCTCGGACGGCGGCAGCTGCCGCCAGTAGGGCTCGCCGATGAGGATGAGTCCTCCGTCGCGCAGGCTCCGGCACAGCAGCTCGATCGTGCCGGCGACTCCCCCGGCGATCCAGGTGGCACCCACGCAGGCCGCCACGTCGACCTTCTCGTCAGAGACATAGCCCGCGGCGTCGCCATGGATGAACTCGACCCTATCGGCGACGCCGAGCTCCTCGGCACGGAGTCTCGCCTGCTGCGTGAACAGCTGGCTCATGTCGACGCCCGTGCCGGTGACGCCGTAGTCGCGCGCCCAGGTGCACAGCATCTCGCCCGAACCGCTGCCGAGGTCGAGCATGCGCATCCCCGGCTCCAGTCGCAACGCGGCGCCGAGCGTCGCGAGCTTCTCGGCCGTGATCGGATCGTGGATGCGATGAGCGCTCTCGGAAATGGTGAAGATCCGCGGGATGTCCACGGTGGTCGCTCTCCTTCCGGATGCGGGGAGTCCCCCGATCGATGCTAGTGCGGTACCAGCATCTCGCCGAGCATGAACAGGACGACGAAGGCCGAAGGGAGCAGCATCAGCCGGTGACGTTGACATCACACACCGCCCCCGTCGGACGCATGCTGCACGCATGCCCACCCGCCGACTATCATCCCGCCCACGGCCTAAGCTGCAACAGGATTTCGGCAAGCGGCGAGACGCGTCATGCGGCTGCCGGTCTGGCACCAGACTGCACTCGCCGGTATTGGCTATCATGGCACTGATCGGGCACGGGATCGCGCCAGCGTGCCACGAACGGCACACGAGCGCATCGCCCGGCGCCACTGCCGAGACGAGGGGGACACGAGACGTGGGAACAGGACGAGGCAGGCGATGGGGACTAGCTTTGTCGATGCTAGCCAGCACGATCCTCTTGATGGGCTGCGGGTTGCTTGAGACAGCGGACAGCGTGGGCGCCGACAAGATGCGCGAGGAAGAGCGCGTGCGGCAGGAAGAGCAGGCGGAACTGGACAGGTACAGTCAGGCTGACGCGGATCAGGTGCTCGCGTCGGGCCACGTCCTCTCGGTCAGGGTGCACTGGGGGACGGATACCGAGGCCACAAGCTGCCTTGTCCGTATCGAGAACCCCCGCAACGGCTGGTATGACGAGATCGAGGACTCGACGACAGGCGAGAGCCTCGGCAGTAGCGGCCCGGGGTTTGCCGACTTTCCGTTCGGTGCGGAGAACTTCAACCGACAGACGAACCAGGAGTACTACCCCGAGCCGGAAGATATCGCAGGAGCGTACGATCTCTCGATACAGCTGAGTACCGGGGAGAGCAAGCATATGAAGGTCTACTGGGACGATGAGGGCAAGCGGTTCGAGCCCGGCCTCCTGAACGTCCCGTTCTAGAGGCGCACGCCGCAGTCGCACTGTCTTTCGGGCACGGAATGCTGCTGTGCCTGACGGGTTGCGCATCAGCGGCGCGCCACAGCGTCTTCATCAGACGATACCGCCTGGCGCGTCAGCTGGACGCCTGTTGGGCGCGCCCGACCTCGGATCGACGGCGGTCGGCGCCACGATAGCCTTCCGTTCGATGATGCTCAGTTCTGCGCCGTCCAAGAGTAGGAGGCGAAGGTGACGCCCATCATGGAGCACTTCATGTTCCCGTCAATCACGATGGCGCCGCCACTTCTGCTTGCCGTGCCTTCGAACGTGCACACGACCTTCTGGCCATCTTCCTGCATGGTCACGGAGAAGCTGACATCGCTGCCAGCGTACTGTGCCGCGCCACTGTAGCCGTTCACGTTCGCGGTACCCGCGCCGGCCGCGTTGAGTTGCATCGTCACCGGTAGGCTGTCGGCAGACTCCACGCCCTTCGCCACATCCTGCAGCACTGCGCTCCCGCTGTACGTGCCAGCCATCTCCTGGCTCGAGATCGGACCTGTGGCAGGAGCCTCTTGCGCTCCGGTCAGTGCGCCTTCCTCTTGGCTGGAAGGAGCAGTCTCCTCGGGCTGAGAGCCTTGGTCTGCACGCTGTTGAGCGTTCTCGGCCGCAGCCTCTGCCGCGCCCATGTCATCGTTCATGGCGTCCTCGTAGGCGAGCCACTGACCGAGACAGCCCATGAGGGGGATCGACACCAACACCATCACCACGGCAACGAGCAGACGACTCCTACGTTTGCCCACCATGCTGTCCTCCTCGCAGATCCGATTCGTTCCCGCTTGATAGCCACTTCTCGAGTGCGGTCCGCCCAACGTCTCGGCGCCTCACCAACGGCGCGCCGGCGAGCGCTTTCCACCCGAGTCTACCCCACGAGGCGCGCCGTCTGTGTGGAAGCGCTTGTCAGGCGTTTCCTCCGAGGGCAGGATCCATCAGCCGCTCACTGCGCCACACACGGACGATTGTCACGACCGACTCGTCACGCCGGTAGACGATCCGGAATGGTGGATGCTCGAGCTCGCGCAGCCACGTGGTGTCGAACTCAGGGACGACCCTGCCGCTGTCCGGGAACGCCTCAAGCTGGCGGACGCGGTCGATGATCTCCGCCGCCAGTCGCCGCCCGACCTCGGGGACGTCTTGCGACGCATACCACGCCATCATGTCGCGCAGATCGTCTTGCGCGGACTGGGCGAACTCGACACTGATGCCCGCGGTCATCATTCAAGCCCGAGCGAGCGCACGACCTCATCGAGCGACGCGACCCGGCCCGCTTCGATGTCCGCGAGGCCAGCGACCACCGCACGCATGAAGTCCCGCTCCTCCTGGGCGGCCTCGAACTCGTCGAGTCCCTGAACGACAGCGACACCGCGTCCGTGGCTCGTGAGCAGGACGGGTCGGCCGGTCTCGTCCACGCGGCGAACGACTTTGCCGGGATTGATCTTCATGTCCCCGAGCGGGACGACGTCCTCCGAGAACTTCACAGCCGGGCTGCGCATGATGGACCTCCAAACCGCATCGATATTCTGGTGCCGATTATAGCACCTGCAGGAGACCCAAGAGAACACGCCCAACGTCGAGTACTTCAGCCGCGAACGAGCGGCCTCAGTCCAACCTAGCGCATGCGTAAGTCGGCTGGAAGTACTTGTTAGCGGGCTCCGAAGTAGCATTTCTGTGCTACACTGGTCACGTTGCCTCAAGACGGAGGACGAGATGGCACAGGGAGTGAAGCTGCGCAAAGCGGGAGGCTCGATCGCCGCCACGCTACCCAAAGACATGGCCGACCGCCTCAAGCTCACGGCCGGCGACACGGTCATCGCGATCGAGACAGAGCGCGGGATCCTGCTGACCCCATACGACCCGGACACCGAAGAGGCGCTATCGATCGCCGCCGAAGTGGGCCGCACGTACCGCAGCGCCCTGCGCGAGCTGGCCAGGTAGCGCGTGGGGCGCACGGAGCCGCGCTGGGTCGCGCGCGTCGTTGTCGACGCGATCCAGACCGACATGCTGCTGACGCACGGCGGTATGCCGGGGCCACGCGACGAGAACCTTCTCGAGTCCACGCTCGCGCGCCCCAGGCAGCGCCACGCCTACGAGCCGACCGCCGATCTGCCCGCGCTCGCCGCCGCCTACGGCTACGGCCTCGCCCGCAACCACCCTTACAACGACGGCAACAAGCGTGTGGCATTCGTCGCGATGGCGGTGTTCCTGGGACTCAATGGACTGGAGTTCACAGCGAGCGAGAGCGACGTCGTGACGACTATCGTGGCGCTCGCCGCAGGTGAGATCGACGAGGAGACGCTCGCGGACTGGATCAGGCTGCACACTGCGAAGCGGCAGCAATAGCCCCGCTAACGTCTCGGCGCTTCAGCGGCGGCCGTGCGCTTCGGGACCAGTGTAGCTCTCGCCGTCCGCTGGATGCGCCTGTTAGCTACGCCTCCGGAGACTCAGGCAGCTGCCGTTCGTGCCAGACCGCGATGATCCAGACGGCGTCATCTCCGACGCGATAGAAGAAGCGGTACGGATCCACGATGACCTCACGATACGGCGCATCGGGGAACTCCGGGACGACGCGACCTGATTCCGGGAAGTCGCGCAGCCTCGCGAGCCCTTCAAGCGACCGGACGAGCACACCGTCCGCCGCAGCCGGACTGTCCCGGCGGATGAAGTCGACCGCCTCGAGGAGCTCCCGTCGCGCCGAGGGGGTGAAGCGGACCCTCACGCCGAGTCCCGCGCCAGAAGCGCACGCGCCTCCGCCATGACGTCGTCGAGGTCGTAACCGACGCCGGCGGCGATCTCCGCCTCGCCCCGGGCTAGCACGCGCAGGATTTCGAGCTCGCGCTGCGTGCGCTCGTAGGCGGTCGAGCTTACGAGGACGGCGGACGCGCGGCCGCGCTGGGTGATGAACACGGGTTCGTCTGATGTTGCGGCCCGCTTGATGACGCCGGCCGTGTCCTGACGCAGGTCCGAGATCGGGATGATGTTGGGCATCGCACTCATTAGAAGCACCTCCTAAGGTACAACCAACGATACCACTGCGACTGTCCGGAAGCGAGTTCTAGGCTGTAGCTAACGTATGAGCGCATCAGCAGCGCGCCCATCTTCTTCCATCAGTCTAGCGTTTGCCGCGTCTGCTGTTGCTCCTATGTCAATCCTA
>NPID01000005.1_pt1 | contig 75763 bp, 71 predicted proteins | sample 8637491 | NCBI WGS metagenome assembly NPID01 (sample SAMN07420843, study PRJNA396082) | bioreactor metagenome | isolation source: sample BA6 brine-fed electro-methanogenic bioreactor BA | place: Japan: Kochi | collected 2016-06-14 | reverse complement strand
CTTATAATACTAATGGAGGCACTAATATCGAACCAACAACGCAAGATTATGATACTTTAGTATCAGAACCAACTGAACCATTTAAAGAAGGATATCTCTTAGAGGGATGGTATTTAGATCGTGAGTTCTTATCTAAATATACTTTTTCAACGATGCCAGCTGAGGATATAACATTATATGCTAAATGGGAAGAAATTGATTGGAGTGATATTGAAGGATATTTAGATAATTTGATTCCTAATGAATTAGGAGAAGATATTATTTTACCTGATAATTATAAAGATTACACAATTGCTTGGGAATCAAGCAACCCTGAGGTAATAAGTAATATGGGGATTTATATTAGACCTTATCAAGCTACTATCATCAGTTTATCAGCTATGATTAGTTTAGGCCAACATACATTATCAAAGACATATGATGTTGAAGTAATTGGGTATAAAACTTTAAGCGCACCTTTAGCCTCTAGTTATATCTATCGAGATTATAACTTAGTTACTGATTCTTTCTTTCAAACTCTAGATATTATCAATTGCGCTTTTATCACAGCTAATTCAGTTGGTACATTATCAGGATCAAGTGTTTTATCGAATATTAATACTTATATAATGCCTAAAGCAAGAGAAAATGGTAATTGGGTTATTTTTTCAATAGCTCCAGATTCTGATTGGTCATCAATCTCATCAAATGCAACAAGAATCAATACTTTTGCGGATAATATTGTAGCTATGATTAACCAATATGGGTTTGATGGAGTAGATATTGATTGGGAAACACCAACAGAATCAGAAGCCACCCGTTTTACTTTAATGATGAGTGTTATCTATACTAAAGTAAAAGAGAATAACCCAAATCATCTTGTTACTGCAGCAATAGCTGGAGGAATCTGGCAACCACCTAGATATGATTTGGAAAACTCACATCAATACTTGGACTATATTAATATGATGACTTATGGAATGGTAAGTAATAACGGTTATTATCAAAATGCTTTATTTAGATCAACTACTTATCATAATCCAACAAATAGTGTTGGTAAAACCCTAACTAGTTGTTCGATAGCTGAAAGTGTAAGTATTTATAATTCTTATGGTATTCCTAATAGTAAAATTATTGTTGGAGTTGCTTTTTATGGTATGAAACAATCAAGAACCTTTAATCAGAGCACGCAAACTTGGTCTAGTTGGGTAAGTGCTGGTTCAGTTTCTTATACTAGTTTATTAAACAACTATTTAAATAATAGTAGTTATACTTACTATTATGATAATAACGCTGGTGTTCCTTATATATTAAAAAATGATGGAACCCTCTTTATCTCTTTTGATAATCCGCGTTCGATTGCCGATAAGAGTGAGTATATTATTGAAAATGGTTTAGCAGGAATGATGTATTGGGAAAACGGACATGATTCAACAGGTACTTTGCTGCTAGCGATGGATGTAGGGTTAAATGATTAAAGAGTTTTAAATTATTTTAAAAAACAAAATGAGATTTTTCTAAAGAAGAGAAATCTCATTTTTTACTATAAATCTTTTAATCTTAAATCTTGATTATCTTTAAACTGTGATAGTGATATAATATTTATTAAGGATAAATAAGTTTAAATAAAACAGATACTTTTAGAATTATGTTTAAAAATTTAATTGAAAAGAGCTGAAATCAATGAAAAAGAGAAATGTTATGTTAGGATTAGTTATTGTTCTTGTGCTTGTAATGTTATATATATTTGTGCCAAAGGGCATATTATTAGAGCCTTTAATCACTCCTTTAGAATACTTAGCTAGTAAGCCTTCTATTGAGTTGTTTAATAAATGGATTATTATCGTTCCAAGTTCAACTGTGATAGTTTATCTTCTAGGAATTCAAATAATCTATTTAGGATATTCTTTAATAAAAGATAAGCAGAAATTATGGGGTATAAGTTTGCTTTTTTGGGGTGTAGGAACAATCCTCGCAGGAACATCTTATCAGGGTTTAGGTTATGAGTTAAAATGTAGTTTGAATCCATATTGTTTGTTTACAAGTTGGTTTGAGTTAGCTTATTTATTTGTAACAGCTATTAGTATCTCCCTTATGGCCTTAGCTTTTGCAGAAAGGTTTGCTAAAGATAGAGTTAAAAAATATCTGATTGGTTATGGAAAAATTACAATTGTTATTTATACCTTTATTCTACTTTTAGGTTCGATACTTGAAAATCAGTTAATGATTTCATATGAATTGTTTACAGTATTCTTTATGCCACTTTTTGTTGTTTTCTTCATTATAAATATCAATAACTATAAATGTGATAGAAACCGGCTCGATAAGACTTTCATTTTCTTGTGGTTAGGGTTTCTAGCAGTAAATCTTGCTTATTATGTTTATTACTTCTTAGGTTTTACTACAGATATTTACCAACAAACTGGAGCTTGGTTTAGCGATAATGATGTGCTTCACGTAGGGCTAATCCTATGGTTTTTGTATTTTCAACTTAAAGTTAAAAAGGAATTAAGTGTTCTTAAAAACCAATAAGAAGTAATGTTTTACGGGAAAAGGTAACATATGTTACCAAATATATTGACAACTGAATATTTATATGCTAAAATATCAATAAGTAAAGAAGGCTCTTTTATTAAGGAGAAAAGTATGTTGAGAAGATGGAAACTTATGTTTGACTAGAGGTGATTGTTATTAAAGATACAATTGACTTTATTAAGAAAATGAGGCGGCTCATTAAAGATGGGAAATATGTGTTTGTTCAGAGAAGCTATGATGGAAGAGATTATTTAACAGTTCTTGTTGAAGATTTTTCTATAACTTTAGAAGCTGCTTTAGAGCAGATAAGTTATCTTAATCAACATTCATGGGTTAAAGACGCGATGCCAGATTATAAAAGTACTGGAGCATATATCTTTAAAAAAATAATTAATGGAACTATGGCTTATATAAAATTAAAAATAGAAGCTAATCAGGAAGATGAGTTATTAGTAGTAATCTCATTTCATAGAGATTACTGATTTATTAAAAAGAAAGGGGAATGGACTGATAGAATGAAACAAGGGACAATTTGTAGAAATTGCAAAAGTCAGAGCGAAGAAATAAGAATAATAAAAAGTGAAATCAAAATCAAAGATAAATTAATTGAATTAGAAGCTCAAAGAAAAGTTTGCACGAATTGTAATCAAATAAAGTTCGATAAAGTCCTAGATCAAGAGTTTTCTTTACTTGCGATTAAGAAATATAATCAATTATATGGAATAAATGGAGAAGAGATAGTTGCTTTAAGAAAAGAGTTTGGCATTAGCCAAGAAACTTTAGGAAAAGTACTTGGAATAGCTAAGAAAACTATTGTTGCATATGAGAATGAAAAGACAATACCAAATGACAGTTATTATACTTTGATAAAAAGTGTGTTAGAAGATAAGTCAAAATTACTTGATTTTGCAAGCATTAATAAAGATTCTTTATCTGAATATGAGAAAAGAAAACTATTTGAAGGTAAGGCAAGTTTGCTTATTCTAAATTGTGATCCGTTTGAATTTATTCTAAAAGAAGAGGCTACTCCATATACTGGATATCAAGTAAGTAGTAAAGAAAAAATCATAAAATTTATTCAATATATTGCATCAAGAATAAACGGTAAAACAAAACTTGCTAAGACGTTGTTTTTTGCGGATGCGTTAGCTTACTCAGAAACCGCCACATCATTATCAGGAATTCAATATGCAGCCATCAATAATGGGCCAATACCAGATCAGTTTGACTATATTTTAGATTATATGATAAATGCAAAAAAACTTAGATTAGAGATAGAAGAAGTTAGTAACTATACTCAGTATAATTATCATCCTTTAAATGAAGTAGATTTAGATGAATCTGATAAGATTTATCTTGATAAAGCGATTGATTTTACAATTAATAAAACTGCAGCTTGTTTATCGGAAATAACACATAAACTTGATATTTGGAAGAATGCAAATACCGGAGATATTATGTCATTTGACTTGTTAGATAATTTTTCGCTTGATGATTTATAATATAAATATTTCTATTATTTACAGCTCTAATCAAGGTTATTCTTTAAAAGAATTTTAAAGATAAATAATAAAAAATAACAGGAGAAATCCTGTTATTATTTTGAGATATTTAGATTATATTACTTTGATTTGTTTTGGATTAAATCCTTAATCTCTAAAATTGAAAAATCATATTTTGTTTTACAAAACTCACAAACTATTTCAATCGGGGCACCATCATCTACAATAGATTCTAACTCTTGTTTATCTAGACTTGATAAACCATCTAAGAATCTTTCTTTAGAACAATCACAAAGATATTTTAATGGCATCTCTTCGACAAATTGATGATCTCCTTTAGTAATTAAATTAATTATATCCTCAGGTTTGTAATTATCGTTTATTAGTTCAGAGATAGGTTTCATACTTAGGATATTATCTTCGATTTGAGAGATTGTCTCTTCCTTTATTCCCGGCATAGCTTGGAGAATAAAGCCTCCGCTAGCGAAGACTTCATTATTTTCGTTAACTAAAACACCGAGACCTACTGAAGATGGAATTTGTTCAGATTTAGCGAAATAATAAGAAAAATCATCTCCGATCTCACCGGTTTGAAGTTCGGAAGAGGAGGTGAAAACATCTCTGATTTTTAAATCTTTGGTTACATGGATATATCCATTATTACCAACAATCATTCCTACTGCCAATTTATCATTTTGGGAGATATGAACATGAGGATTCTCAATGGTTCCTTTAACCTCACCATGAGCATTGACAATGGTGATGATTTTACCAACAGGACCATTGCCATCGATTCTGATTGTTAGCGTTTGATCTTCTTTATACATCGCACCCATTATTAATGAAGCGGTTAATACTCTACCAAAAGCAGCACTAGCTGCTGGATAAGTATCATGGATTTTTCTTGCTTCTTCAACTAAATTTGTAGTGCTAGCGGCGTAGATTCTAGCAGTACCATTAAAAGCATAAGCTTTTACTAAATAATCATTCATAAAATATCACTTCCTAGTCAATTTATTATATCATAAAGAGTTTAAAAATCTATTGTTTTGTATTTTCGATAAGATAAGATATAATTGTAATGAAAGAGTGGTATATATGAAGTTAAAAGTAAAAGATTTAGAACTGGAGAATAATGTTTTTGTTGCACCAATGGCTGGTGTAACTAATTTAGCATATAGATTGATATTAAAAGAATTTGGAGCGGGTTTAATCTATACAGAAATGGTTTCTGATAAAGGGTTATTACATGAAAATAAAAAGACTCATGAAATGATTGAAATCTTTGATTATGAAAAACCTATAGCTTTACAGTTATTTGGTTCAGAAGTTGAGACTATGGTAGAAGCAGCGATTTTAATTGATAGAGAATCAAACTGTGATATCATTGATATAAATATGGGTTGTCCAGTGCCTAAAGTAACTAAGAGTGGTAGTGGGTCTAAACTAATGACTACCCCGGAATTAGCTAAGCAGATAGTTAGTGAAATAGTTAAAAAGGTTAATAAACCGGTATCAGTTAAAATTAGAAGTGGTTGGGATCATTCGTCAATCAATGCACCAGAATTTGCTAAGCTGATGGAAGAAGCAGGAGCTAGCATGATTGCAGTTCATGGTAGAACTAGAACAGATATGTATTCTGGTGAAGCCGATTTAGATATTATCAAAAAAGTTAAGAGTGCTGTTAAGATTCCCGTTATTGGAAATGGTGATATTAAATCACCAGATGATGCTTTAAGAATGTTGGAGTATACTAAATGTGACGGTGTTATGATTGGAAGAGGTTTGTTAGGGAATCCATGGTTAATAAAGCAAATAATTGATTATCTTAATACTGGTGAGTATGAGAAAGAAATTTCCTTAGAGACAAAGAAAACCTATTTATTAAAACATTTAGAACATCTGATTGAACTAAAGGGAGAGCATTTAGCCACCTTAGAAATGAGAACCCATGGAGCTTGGTATGTTAAAGGCTTACCTGGGGCATCAAAGATTAAACAACTAATTGTTAATGCAAGTTCAATTAAAGAAATCAAAAATATCATTAATGATTATTTTCAGAGTTTAGAATAGACAAAACACCTCTTTCGAGGTGTTTTTACTAGATAATATAGTTTTTGTATTTATGATAATAATAATCGTCCAGTCTTGCTTGGACATGAATACCATCATCTAAATACTCTGTAGATAAGACATTGGAATTATCTTTTAAATCAGAATAAACATCACTATGAACAAAAGGAATAATCATAGTGACATCGATGGTTTTATAAAGGATATCACTAATCATTTTCAATAAGCGATCAATATACTCATCATTTTTAGCTGAAACAAAAATAGAATTATCACGATCAAATATAGGTATGTCTTCTAACAAATCGATTTTATTTAATACATAGATAATCGGAACATCTGTAACACCAATATCTTTTAAAACTGATTCAACTGTTTGAATCTGATGTTCGAAATTCGGATTAGCGATATCGATAACATGTAGTATTAATGATGATTCTTTAATTTCTTCTAATGTTGATTTAAATGCTTCGACTAAATCATGAGGAAGTTTTCTAATAAAACCAACTGTATCTGTTAAAAGAAAATCATTATTCTTTTCTAAAGAAATCTTTCTGGTTTTAGTTTCTAATGTCGCAAATAACATATCTGCACTTAAAGTATGAGTTTTTTCTTGTAAATCAGTATGATCGATAATTGTATTCATTAAGGTTGACTTACCTGAGTTTGTATAACCGGTAAGAGCGACAGTTTTCATAATGGACTTACTGCGTTTTTCTCTTTGGGTTCTGCGAACTTTAACTAATTCTTTTAATTCTCTTTTTAACTTAGTTATTTTATCTCTTAAAACTCTTCGATCAAGCTCAAGTTGTTGTTCCCCAGGACCTTTAGAACCAGTACCTGATTTTTGTCTTGATAGCGATTTATTCATCCCAACAACTCTTGGTAACATATATTCCGACTGAGCTAATTCAACTTGAAGCATTGCTTCTTTAGTCTTCGCTCTACGTGCGAAGATATCAAGAATTAAGACAGTTCGATCAATCACCTTAATTTCTAATTTTTTCTCGATATTTCTAATGTGGCTAGGACTTAGCTCATCATTAAAAATGACTACATTTGCTTCATGTAAATCAACTATCGCTTTTAACTCATCAACTTTTCCTTCACCGATATAAAAATTTGGTGTAGGCGATTCCTTTTTTTGTGTTAGTTTATCTAAGACTTCAATATGACAAGCATTAGCTAAATTATAAAGTTCTTCCATTGTCTCTTCAAAAAATTCATCATTACCTAAATCTAAACCGACTAATATTGCTTTTTCCATATTGCACCTCGTAATCTATATTATATCTATAATCAGTTAAATTTGCAATAAAACTCGAAATTATCACTATATAATCGCTCTATTTTATGATATAATAATTTATCAATATATCTAAACAAATACAGGAGTAAAAATGGCAGCTTTAAGACAGAAGATAAGTAAATTTATCACATTTTTCCGAGAATATTTTGAAACTATATATCAAAGTCGTAGAAAAACTTTTAAATTTACTGCATTATTCGTATTTACAATTTTATTTATAATACAAGTAAGCATCATGTTAATTAATAATAGTTTTTACACTAACTTTTCTGATGATATCTTGCAGTATTATACCATCATGGTTGATTTTGTAGCGTCAATAAAAGATGGTTCTTTATCGTTATTTAATTTAAATAATTATTTTGGAGCTTCTTTCTTTTCTGATATCTACTATATCCCTTTAGACATTTTTACATATATAACTTTTATCTTAAGTTATATCATGCCTACAGAAGTAGCGTATAGTATTACGGAATTACTTAAAATATTTTTAGGTGTAATGGCATTAGCTTATTATTTTCATTTAAAAGGTAGTAAGAACAGAACGATATTTTGGATGAGTATTTTCTATTTGGTAAGTGGTGGATTCGTTAGTTTTATGGCGTTTCCAGTCTTTTTATCAATTATTTTCTACTTGCCTTTAGGTTTAATTGTAATCCATTATTTCTTTAATGGTAAAAGATGGTTGGTGCCTTTATTTGCAGTTGCAATTATCTTCTATGATTTTTACCTAGCTTATATGATTCTTGCTTTTGTTTCTTTCGCTTTCCTGATTGAATATTTCAAAAGAGAAGGCTTTAAGTTTTTAAACTTCTTGAAAGATGGAGTTATTTTCTTATTCTTATTACTCTTAGGGGTAACAATGGCAGCGATTGTTCTCTTGCCATCAATTACTTATATTTTAGAGGAAACGTATCGAACACATTCTAGTTTTAATCCATGGATCATTAATATTGGATCATTCGAACTAAAACTATTTAAACCAGAAATCTATTTAAGATATCTAGCAAAATTAGTAGTTGAACAGAAACCGATAGGTTTTTATGGTTTTGAAAATGATTATGGTTTAGAACATGTCTCACTATATATAACAATCATTGGTTTTGTTTATATGTGCAATATATTCTTTATGAAGGATAGAATCAGTAGAGTTTATAAGTATTCAATCCTGATAGCTTTGATTTTTATGATTTTCCCTTTGTTTTCTTATGTTTTTTCTGGTACTTTGGATAAACCATATACAAGATGGATTAATCTTTTACCGATGTTTGAGGTGATTATTCTTGCCCATGTATTTGATAAATATGGCTTTGAAAAAGTTAAGATGAAGAATATGACTATCGTCATTACATTATTATTAGGTATGATTGGCTACTTAATGTACTTTTATATCACTAAACTACAAATAGATACCCACTATGCTGGAAGAGATGTTTTAACAGCTGATACAGTGATGATGGGGGTTGGCGCGTTTTACTTAATTGTTTTACTTGTTTTTGGTTGGTTGAAAAAATATACAGTAATTAAATGGTTTATCTGGATTGAAGTGTTAGTGGCTATTGGCTATATTTATTCAGGTCCTTTTTCGATTTCTAATAAAATAGATACATTTAATACGATGAGAGATATGAATGATTTTCTTGAAGATAATTTAGATAAAGAAGATTTTTACCGAGTATATGTAGATTTAAGCAGGTTCAATGTTGAAAAAACCAATTTTAATCGAATGACTAGTTTCCCAACGAATACAAAAATATTCCATTCTTGGACTGATGCAGAGACTAATGGGATTAGTAATCTTTTATTCAATAGTAATGAATATCAATCAAAGAGTAAAATGAATTACTTTGGTTATTACATCAATCATTTCTTAGGTTATAAGTATCTTGTAGTTAATAGTGAAGATGATTTCACCTTTGATGAGCAGTATTTTACTTTAGTAGCTGAAGAAGATATCTTTACATTATATGAAATTAATTATTCACAGAATTTCCGAGTTTTTGATACCTATTTTAATTCTAATGACAATGATTCAATTAACGCGAATAGTTTAAAAGAATTAAATTCTAGCCTTTTAAGACAAAAAGCCTTTCTAATGGCCGCAATTATTGATGTTGAAAAAGGATATGATATGAGTCTTTATAATTTGAAATATTTGGAAGATCCAGATAATACTAACACAACCAGTATTAATGCTTATCGTTTGATTCCATCTTCTGAAACAGTTAGTATGGCTGGTATTCAAAATACAGCTGAAAGAAACTTCTTTGTTTATAATGAAGAAGACTTAGATATTGACTTTACTGTAGGAGCTGTTTATATTAAAGCTAATGATATTTCGATAAGACTTAATGATTTCTCAGAAGTTTTAATGGAGTTTAGTGATGGAACTAAACAGTCTTGTCAAGTCTATCAAACCGGCGCAGATCAAGCAGAGACAAATATACCTTTCCAGATTAAATGTGAATTTTGGAAAAGACCAGTCAAGATTTTTATTGAAGATACTGAAGCCCTAGTTTCAGCTCCACTTTTAAAGATGAGATCAGAAAGAGCGATAAATATGGCTGCTTATCTTGAGTATGATTTATCAGGAATTAATCTTACTTCTAATGAAGGAATTATTCTTTTTGATATGACCTTAGATGATGCTTTTGAAAAGATGTTTGTCGTTGATGAGTTTGGTAATGGTTTTGAATGTTTAGATGGCTATTATAATTATATTTCTAAACCTGATAAGTTATATATATTTAAAACTTCAGGCATGTATAACTATTATGATCTTTATAGTTTAAGACTGAGGTATTTAATAGAAGATAGTATTGATGTCAACAACATATTAATTCAAGATCATATTGATAATCAATCATTGAAAATAGAAAACGGTAAAATCCACTTAAGTTTTGACAATAAAAACACAACTGTTAATGATCAGATAGTAGTTGTACCTGTCGCTTTTTCCGATGATTGGCAATTTATTTCTGATGTTAAATATGATACAATAAGTGTTAGCGGTGGTTTCTTAGGAATAATCATTCCTGAAGGTACTGATAGTGTTGATATTAGCCTAAGGTTTGCGCCTAAATATCTTAATTTAGGATTTTTAATCTCTTTAGGTTCAACCGCGATATATTTAGGTATTTTTGTTTTACCGGCAATTATTAAAAAGAATAAACGAGGTAAATTATATGAAATTTGCAAGACTGATTGTTCCAGCGTATAACGAAGAGAAAAACGTTCCTCTCTTCTATGAAGAAGCAATTAAATATCTTAAATACGATGATATTGATTTTGATATCTTATTTGTCAATGATGGTTCAAAAGATAATACTTTAGAGGAAATTGTTAAACTTACAAAAAAAGATCCAGCTGTTAAGTATATCTCTTTATCAAGAAACTTTGGTAAAGAAGCAGCTATGCATGCCGGGTTAGTAAGCTCAAAAGAAAAGGATTTTATCATTATTATCGACTGTGATCTCCAACAACCACCAGAATTAATCGCAGAAATGATTAAATATTATCGTGAAGGCTATAAAATTGTTTATACTAAAAGTAAATCAAGAAAAGGTGAACCAAAGTTAAGAACTTTATTCGCTAATTTGTTCTATAAGATTTATAATGCTTATACCGAAAGACCTTTAGATAATGGAGCTAAAGATTATCAGTTAATGGACAAAATTGTAGTAGATGCTTTTTTGAAAATTAAAGATAATTATCGATTTGTTAAAGGAATATTTTCATGGATTGGTTATCCAAGAAAATGTATTGAATATGATTTTATCCCAAGAAAGTTTGGTAAAAGTTCTTGGAGTTTTAAATCGTTAGTTAAATATGCCTTTAATGGGATGAACCAGTTTTCAACAATACTATTAGTTCTACCAATCTTATTTATCTTTTTAGGATTTGGTTTAGTTATTTTAGATCTTGTTTTGTTTTTCACTAATGTAATCCAAGTTACTGGTTTAATTCTTGGCCTACATATGGCACTTTTAGTGATATTGATGAGTATACTTGCTTATGTGATAATCTACTTGTTATATTCAAATCGTAAACAAGTTATGAACCGTCCTATTTACTTGGTGGAAGAGACTTCGGAGGATATTGAAATTGACTAAGATTTGGTTGTTTATAAAAAAGAATTTTTTAACGAGAAAATTTCTAACATTTGGGGTTATTGGAGTTTTTAATACTTTAATTCATATGTTAGTTTATGGATTGTTTTATAATAATGTTGCGGAAATTGCTTTTCTAGCAAATGCAATTGCCTTTGTTACTGCATCAACATTTTCCTATTTTGCAAATGCGTACTTAACATTTAAACCGAAGAATAAAACGACTATGCAGTTTTCAATAGTCATTTTGGTGTTTTTAACTAGGTTATTAATTAGCAGCTTGTTAGCTGAGTTATTTGATTATATGGTTATTAACTGGTTTAACATTAGCTATGATGTTTATCCATTAGCTACTTATATAGCACCATTCTTTGCCTCAGCTTTATTAATCCCAATAGCATTCTTTGCCTTAGATTTGGTGTTTAAAAAGACTGATATTAAAAAATAGTATTTACAGGCGATTGTTATTTGGTTTATAATTATTATGTAAGGAGAAAAACATGGAAGAATACAGTTTAATTATTATTACAACATATTTATATGCAATCTTTATTCTGGGAATAGAAGTAAAGACTTCATATAAAAGACTAGGTGTTCTTAAACTAATTTTATTTATTTTAGTTGGTTTTGGTTTGTATTACTTATTGCTTGATACTAGTCGTTTTCTTCTTATAAAAATCTTAACCTTTACACCAATTCCTCTGTTACTAGCAATGGCGTTTCGAGAAGAGATCAATACTGTATTCATCGCTTTAGGTCTTGTTAAGAGACAAGATAAGACTTTTGTTGTCGATAATGATTTAGCAGATGAATTACTACAAGCGGTAGAGTACCTATCAAAGAGAAGAATCGGCGCTTTAATAACAATTGAAAGAAAAGTCGACTTATCTAAGATTATTAATAAAGCTTTAATGGTTAACGCTGATGTGTCAAAAGAATTATTAACATCAATTTTTATCCCTAATGCACCGTTGCATGATGGAGCGGTAATTATTAGAGGAAACAAAGTTTTATGCGCTAAAGCTTATTATCCAGCTTCTGAAAGAACGGACTTACCAATGCATTTTGGTACTAGACATAGAGCTGCATTAGGAATTAGCGAACATAGTGATGCTTTCACTATTATCGTTTCGGAAGAAACAGGTAATGTTAGTATTACTGTCAATAAGGCGATTGAATACAATATTTCTAAAGAAACATTAAGTTTGTATTTTGAAAAGTTTTTAAAAGTAAGTTAAAAAACTATTAACGATTAAGGATCAATTATTTGATCCTTTTTGTTTGAAGTTTTTTTAAAATTAGAAAGCTCAAGATAGAAGCGGATTATTAAAAACATGTTTTTCCTTTTGAATAGAAATTTAGCTATGTTTATGTTATAATTTGAATGAATGTAAAGGTGGTGAAATCTTGAAAGAATTTGATTGTGTAGTAATTGGTCAAGATATATATTCTTTAACAGTTGCGCTTTTCTTATCACGAAAAATGAGAAAAGTTCTTTTGGTTCAAGATAAATCAACATTTTCTGATGATTTTGAGAAGGTCAGTATCAAAGTCGAAGACAATACTTATAGTTTTAAATACAATCGCGATAATATCGTAACTGGATTAGATGAGAGCGGATTAACCTATGCATATCTAGATAACCTCGGTTTAGAAAAATCAATTAAGTCAGAAAAGATTTTCTATGAGATGGTAGTTGATGAAACAGGTAATGTAAGAAAGAGAATGAACTCATTTGAACAATTTAGAGTTTATTTAGTCCGTTATTATCCAAAGCATCGAAAAGAAATCCATAATTTCTTCGAAGATTTACATAGACATTACAAAAACTTCTTAGAGCAGTATCTCAATATGTTAAAGAACACTGATTATACTTTATCTTCTTTAATGATTGAATGGGGGGACTATTCGTTATTAGAGTTACTTAATAAATATTTTAGTAGTGATGAGTTGATAAAAGAGTTTTCTTTAAATGATTTTATCAACGGTTTAGATTTTAAAGAGATTAATTCATTTAGTTTCTTCTCAAACTTTTTCTGTGGATTAGAAGATGGTTTTTATCAAATAAATAATTCGATGAAAGAAGTTAGAGAAAAACTAATCGAAAAGATAAAACTGATTAATCCAGATACAATTGTTAAAGGAACAATCAAGAAATATGTTGTTAATGATAAGCAAGAAATTGAATATTTAATTGATGACTCAGATCAAGAAATTCATGCAAAATATTTCTTTGTTAGTGATAACCCAATTGATTTTTATTCTAAGAATTTTGAGAAATTAGAAGCAGACTTAGAAATAATCAAGTCATATTATCCCAACTTAAATACTAAGAGAAAGATCAATACCTTATATCTAGTTTTAAAAACAAAACTAGTTGATATAGGTCTAAATGAGTTATTATATTACTTTAAGAATAATCAAGAACAAGAGATTGATTTAGTTAGAATGTATAATTACTCACTAGCAACTAATCAAGACGCAAGAAAAAAAGAGGGTTTGCTTTGTCTTGATTTTAGTTATGATGAAGACAAAAAAACCACTCCAGCAATGGTTTTAAAAGAATTAGATAAACGCTTTCCAAAAATTAAAAAGTTTTTAGTAGAAACTAAACTTGGGAAAGCTAAACCATATTTTTCAATGTTGAGAAATGAAGATTTAAGGAAAGACTTAACAATTAATGAATTAATTGATATTGAGGCTTTAGAACATATTCAAGTTTTTGAAAATCTCTTTTTAGGTGGCGATTTTATTAGACCTGAAGCTAGATTTTTAGGGATGATTAACCAAGGGATAGTTTTTGGAGATAAGATTGAAGACAGACTATACTATGGTGCGGATGATGATGAAACCTTTGAGTATTTTTCTAATGATGAAATCATGATGATGATTAGACATAATTATGATTATCAATACTTTGGCAAGAAAGAGATTCATGTAAATTTCCATATCGGTAAGAGTACCTATTTTGTTAGATGTAAAGCTAAGAATATTGTAATTCATCATGGCAAGTATAATGGAGCTGATTTATCAATCTATACAACCAATGATAAATTGACAAATCTTTTGTTAAAGAAGAATACTTTTAGTGAAATCTTAGATTCTGGTTTCTTAAAATATCGGGGAGATGTCGATTTATTATTTAAAGCTGTTAAAGCTTTTCAACTAGATGATTTTGAAGAATATAGTCTAGAAGAATATAAAACATCAAAGTTTAAGTTTTTAGGGGTTAAGTTCTTATTTGCTCATATCTTTATCTATGCAATAGCTGCATTCTTAAGTAACTATCTCAATAATATCTTTTTGTTTCCTGCAGCTTTAGTGTTAAGTTTAGGAGTAAGTTTTATTAAATATAAATTTTTTGAGAAAATTAATTGGTTTGAATATCTTTTAAATGCTTTTTTACTGGTGTTTGCGGTGCTATCGATTTTTGTGGATAGTTTTAATAAGTTAAGATCTGATGATATATTTTTAGCTTTTATCACCTTAACCTTTTTAGTTTCAACTTTCATCAATCAACCAATAGTCTTTTTATATCATCAATATGATATGAATATCGACTATCGTAATACTAAGTTATTTAAAATTATTACCAACGGCTTAACTTTTATCTGGGGATTTATTTTCTTATCGATTTTAGGTGGAACTTATATAACAGGTGAAACATATGTATCAGTTTTATATAGTGCTTTGTTTTTAGGAGTATTCTTCACTTATTATTATCCAATTATCTATGTGAGAACAAGTATTAAAAAGAAGTAGGAGTATGTATGAATGATTTACTTTATTATATTGCGATTTTTTTGGTAATTGCTTTATTTGTTTTAAGTACAATTTTATATCGTAAACTACGGATATGGAAATTAATTTTGGTTCTAATGACACTTTTTGTGATTGTTATTACGGAGTTGTTTCCTAGTTTCGTCGTTTTTCTAGAAGAAAGCGATTTAATGGAATATAATCGGTATTTTCTCTTCTTTGTTATAGTTGTTTTAGCGGTATCATTTAAAAATAAGATTAAGATAACACAGAACTTGACTGATTATGATTTCTTCGAACTTGAAAAGGAACTAGAGAATGTTAAAAATAATTCTGAGTTACTGAGAAAAAGGTTTATCTATACAATTGGTTTATTAAATGAAGGATTAATATTTTATGATGAAGATATGCAAGGGATGTTTTTGACTGATGAAGTATTAAAAATAGTATCCTTGGATAATCCCCAAATGACTCTTGAAGAATATCAAGAACTAATTAATCCTGAAGATAGAAATGCTTATATTCAAACAATCAAGAAAGTTAGTAAGAAATTACCGGAGTTTATTCATAAATATCGTTTAAGAATAAATCAATCATATACTTGGGTTGAAGAGAAGGGTCAGTTATTCTCTCATGATAATAAGAATTATGTAATTTCGACTGTTAGGAAGTTAGAGATTAAGTTGTTTCCAGAAACTTCGATTCAGATTGTTGATTCATTACCAAATGAAGATGAACTTACTAAAGTATTATCCGTTCTAAAGAAAGAAAAGAAGACATTTCATCTAGCGATGATGCATCTAACAAATATACCTGATACTAATAAGCGCTTTGGTAGAGATGTCGGTAATCTAATGATTGCGGAATATATTAAACAGATGCGTTATCATTTTGCTAGAGAGAGTAATACGATATTTCGAATTTCTGGTATTCAGTTCGCAATTATTATTGAAGATGAACAAAGGTTTGCTAATTTACATAGAGCTTTAGTAAATGGCGGCGATTTAATCAATGTAAGAATAAATGTAGGCGGAATTGTTAATGTAGTTTACCCGAATATCGGGATAGTTAAGAATGATCCGTGGGATAATACCGACATCAGTGAATTTATCAGCTTAAGTAATAAAGCTTTAGAAGAAGCTATTAGAAATAATAAGCAAAATTATTCAATCTTTGGAGGGTAAGTATGTATTCTGTAATCATCTTAGCAGCAGGTAAAGGTACAAGGTTAAATCTTGGCTATAATAAAGTGTTATATCAAATCAAGAATAAAACGATTTTAGAATATTCAGTAGATTTCTTTCTTCAGGACCAAGATTTTACTGAGATAGTGATAGTTGTTAATAAGCATGATGAGATACAGATTAAAGAATTATTCAACTCTAAAAATATTAAAATAGCTTATGGAGGCATAACAAGACAAGATAGTGTCTATAATGGCTTATCTCTTGTTACAAATAAGTATGTTTTGATTCATGATGGCGCTAGACCATTTATTGATTATAAAGATATTGCTAGGATAAAAGAAACAGTAAAAACAGAAGCTTGCGTGTTAGTACAAAAAGTTAAAGAATCATTAGCTAAACAATCATTTAATAAATTGAAGACGTATTTAAATAGAGAAAACTATATCTTATTAAAAACACCACAAGCTTTTTTTACAGAAAAAATAAAAAAAGCTTATGAATTAGCTCTAAAAAATGATAATATGTATACTGATGATGCTAGTGTATATATGCATGAGTTAAATGAAGAAGTTACTACTATTGAAGGTAATGAGTTCAATATTAAGCTAACAACTGAGTTTGACTTAAAGATATTGGAGGAAATTTTATGATTAAAATGGGTTTTTCCAAGGATGTTCATCCTTTAGAAGACAACAAGAAGTTTATTCTTGGCGGTATTGAAATACCACATTATAAAGGTAGTGTTGGTTATTCTGATGGCGATTGTTTATTGCATGCGATAGCTGAGGCGATGTTAGGGGCTTTAGCTTTAGGCGATTTAGGAAAGTTTTTTCCGGATAACGATCCCCGTTATAAAGGTTATGATTCAAAATTAATTCTTGGTGAAGTTTATAATTATATAAGTTCTAAAGGCTTTGAGATATCAAATATCGATTGTATGATAAGTTTAGAAAAACCGAAAATTGGTCCTTTTGTTAAAGAGATGCGTTTAAATATCGCTAGAATGCTTAATTGTAGTCATAAGTTAATTTCGATAAAAGCAACTACTTTTGAAGGTTTAGGTTTTGTTGGTAGAGAAGAAGGTCTTATTTGTGAGGCTTTGGTTGTTTTAGAAAAATCAGATTTTTTACTTGACTGATTTAACTAAGAGTTTTTACTCTTAGTTTTTTTCTAGGTAATATTTGCTTGGAAAAAATGATTATTATGTTAAAATATTAATACTAGGAGTGTGTTTTATGATTGAGTCAATTCATGGAGAGTTTGAAATGGTTAAAAACTATCGAGATGCGTTTGTTTTAGATGATTTTAACAAGCGTTATTTGGATTTTTTCGATATCTATCCCTATGTTGTTGGTGATTACTCTGGAGGATTATTAAGGTTAAAAGGGTTTGGTGAAGATAATTATCAAACCATACCAGATTATTTAGTTGAATCTTGTGCACCCAATTGTGCTTATTATATTCTTAAGAATCCTCATTTCGATAAATTTAAGAAGTTTGAAGATTAGAGGTGAGTTAGATGAAGTACGAAGAAATAATTGAAGAAATAAAAGAAGTTATCAAACTAATAAGACCATATATAAACCGTGATGGTGGCGATATAGAATTTGTGAAGTTTGAGGATGGTATTGTTTATGTCAAACTCCAAGGCGCTTGTGTTGGTTGTGCTGGGTTTGAATCAACGATGTCAGAACTAATAGAAGATACCTTGCTTGAAAGAGTACCTGGTGTGATTGGAGTTGAACACGTATGGTAGAAAAACAAAAAAGAATGAAAGAGATTTGCATTAGTTTAATGGAAGAGCGTGGCGTTACATTAGATAAAATTGTCGATATAGTCTATGATTTGCAAATCAAATATGTTCCAACACTCACAAGAGATAATTGCCATTATGCAATCAGTAGAGTTTTGGATAAAAGAGAAGTTCAAAACGCAATTTTAACAGGACTAGAGTTAGATATGTTAGCGGAAAAACATATGTTATCTGAACCATTACAAACACTAGTTAGTGAAGACAACCCTTTATATGGGATTGATGAAATATTAGTTCTATCAATAACTAATGTTTATGGTTCTATTGGTTTAACTAATTTTGGTTATGTTGATAAAACAAAACCAGGGATTATTGGTGAGTTAGACGAAATTGGGAAGAACACAGATAAATGCCATACATTTATGGATGATATAATTGGAGCAATTGCCGCTGCTGCAGCTAGCTCAATCGCACATAATGCAGTTGGAGATAGAGAATAACAGTTAATGTTGTTCTTTTTTTTTGTTAATCGATAGTAAAGGACTGAAACACTTGAAAAATAGTTGAATTATGATATAATAGTTACAGTTTCTTTGAGGGGTGTTAAATATGAAACAAGGTGACATCGTCAAAGGTCGGATTACTAACATAAAACCTTATGGAGCTTTCGTAAAAATTAATGATGAAATAGATGGATTAGTCCATATTTCCGAAGTGAGCGATGGCTATGTTAGAAACATTGAAGACTATCTTAGTGTCGGGGATGAAGTAACATTAGAAGTTATTAAAGTTGAAAACAACAAAATAAGTTTAAGTTACAAAACCCAAAATAAGAAAAGACGTAAAAAAAAGGAATCTACTGAAGTTCAAAGTGGTTTCAAACCATTTGAAACCCAATTAAAAGCTTGGGTAGAAAAGTATCAAAAAGACAATAATTAGTCTTTAAAGAGCAATTCAAATCTATTAATTTGAGTTGTTTTTTTTAAGCCATTCATTGAAAGAGGTTTCATTTTAAACTTTAGAATAGAGTTATTGTATAAGATTATGATATAATAGTAGAGGTCATAGGAGGAATATTATGAGTAAATATGTAAGTTTAGATTATAAATATGCAATGCCTTTTTTAAACCAAGAGGAATTGGATAAGATTAATAGAGAAGTCAAGATTGCTAGAAAGACTTTAGATGCAAAAACTGGTGAAGGTAATGAATATTTAGGTTGGGTTGATTTACCAGAAACCTTTGATCAAGAAGAAGTTGAAAGAATTTACCAAGCTGCAAGAAAGATAAGAAAACAAGCAAAAATATTAGTAGTTGTTGGAATTGGTGGCTCATATCTTGGAGCTAAAGCCGCTATTGAGTATTTAAAGCCATATTTTCCTAAGAGAAAAAATATTGAAATTATTTTTGCTGGGCACAATATGTCAAGTACTTATCTAGATGAGTTGATGTCTTTTTTAAGTAATAAAGATTTTTGTATTAATGTAATTTCAAAATCAGGCACAACAACTGAACCAGCGATAGCTTTTAGAATGTTAAAAGAATTACTAGAAGATAAGTATGGTTTAGATGAAGCTAAATCAAGAATTTATGTTACTACAGATAAAGCTCACGGCGCTTTAAGAGAACTAGCTGATAAATCGGGATATACTAGTTTTATCGTTCCTGATGATATCGGCGGAAGATTCTCGGTTTTAACTCCTGTAGGTTTATTACCGATTGCCGCAGCTGGTATCAATATTAATCAAATGTTAGCTGGTGCTGCATCGGCAAGAAGAGAATATAAGAAATACAGTATCTACAAAAATGATGTACATATGTATGTTGCGATAAGAAATCTGTTATATCGTAAGAATTATCAAGTGGAAATGATGATTAATTACGAACCAAAATTAGCGTTTTTTGCGGAATGGTGGAAACAATTATTTGGTGAAAGTGAAGGAAAAGATCATAAAGGCTTATTTATCTCTAGCGCTTCTTTTTCAACCGATCTTCATTCTTTAGGTCAATACATTCAAGATGGTAGAAGAATATTATTTGAAACAGTAATTAACGTTGAAAAACCGGAAAAAGACGTTTTAATTAAAAAAGATGATTTAAATCTTGATGGATTAAATTATCTAAGTGGTAATGGTTTAGATTATGTTAATAAGCAGGCTTTAACTGGTACTTTATTAGCACATAAAGATGGCGGAGTCCCTAATCTTGTAATTAATGTATCAAAGTTGAATGCTTATACTTTTGGTTATTTAGTATACTTCTTTGAATTAGCTGTAGGTGTTAGTGGATATTTATTAGGAGTTAATCCGTTTAATCAACCGGGGGTAGAAGCGTATAAAAAGAATATGTTCGCTTTATTAGGAAAACCAGGTTATGAGAAATTAAAAGCAGAACTAGAAGCAAAAATCTAAGATAGAAATAATAAAACCCAATTCAACACTATGTTGAGTTGGGTTTTTCTTATCAAAAAAATGTTAGTCTACACATAGGGTTTCTATGTAACGACTAACATCTTAGGTGCTAACTATAGATCAGTTTATTTCTGCTTGAACTCTTTTTTAGAAAAAGCATAGAACACTCTTTTTTCATATGGTAATACATCAATTGTTTGCACACCCTCAATCACTTCTCCATCCGCTTGAAAATAAGCGATATCAGGATGTTTTATGATGAAATGTTTTCCAGTTAAGACAGTAATTTTTTTCTTGATAAAACGATGCCAACCAGGGTAAATTGTAAATAGTACTAATTGCAGAAATAATTTTGAAAGATTATGAGCTACAACTATTGTATAGATATCATCGGTTGGATCTGCAGCAGGAGCGGCTTTCATTCCCCCGCCGAAATACTTACCGTTTTGTAAAGCTGAGATAAAGACCTTTTTAAAATGATAATCTTTACCATCAACATTTAAATCAATTTCAACTGGTTTATACTTGATAATTGAGCGAAAGACATTAATTAGATAAGAAAGTTTCCCTTTCTTTGAGTCATTATTAACATAATGACAAACAAGACCATCAAAACCTAATCCACATCCGTTGATAAACTTAGTTGAACCAACATTAGTTATCGCTTGTCCGATTGTAATATCAGCAAACTTATGTTGTTTTAGCGTTCTTAAAAAATCATTACCTGAACCACTCTTAGCTAGATAAATTTTTTGTTTTATCGCTTTTAAATCGACATTATTAATAAGGTAGTTTATTGAACCATCTCCACCTAAATAAAGAATATCAGTAATTTCAGAATTCTTGTCGAGGTAACTATTTAAATTATCGATTTTTAAAGTTGAACGCAATTGAAATTTCAGATTATTTTTCTTAAAAAACTTAACATATTTCATTGTAGTTTTTTTAGATTTCTTGTTACTAGAGAGAGGATTGTGAATTATTAGAAACATACAAATCTCCTTATGGTTTTCTTTTTCCTAGCAAACCTATTATAACATAATTTAAAAAATTAAAAATATAATTGAAGAGGATTTGTTAGATATCTATGGATTTAGTTATGATTTATCTTTGAATTAAAGCGATTTATGTTATAATTTTAGTATGATATTGATAGATGGAGATAAATGTTTTGGAACTAAAGATAAGACTTAATTCAATTGAAGATACCGCATTATTAGCTAAAATAATCTCAGAGGATATTTTTCCTGGAATGATAATTGGCTTAACCGGTGATTTAGGATCGGGGAAAACAACATTAACTAAATACTTTGCTAAAAACATCGGTGTTTTAGATACTTTAAACTCACCGACTTTTACAATATTGAAGATATATTCTGCTGATATAGAACTATACCATATGGATGTCTACCGCCTAGAAAATATCGGTTATGATTACGAGTTAGAAGATTATATCTATGGTAAGGGAATAAGTGTTATTGAGTGGTATGAATATATTGAATCAATGTTACCAGAAGAGATGCTTTCTTTAAGGTTTATTTTCATTGATGAATTTAAGCGTGATGTCATTATTAAAGGAGTTGGTAGATATGAAAGAATCGTTGAAGCAATTAGTAATCGATACAGCAACTAACTATATCTATCTAGCTTTAGCAGCTGATGGGGTAGAAGTAGAAAGTATTTATGAAGAAGGTATTAATAATCATTCAGTCACTATCCTTCCTTTTCTTGAAGAATTATTAAAAAAGCAAAATTTAGAATTACAAGATATTGATCAAGTCATTATCGGTGTGGGACCTGGTAGTTATACTGGAGTTAGAATTGGTGTGACTGTTGCGAAGATGATAGGGTATTTAAATAACGTTGAAGTAATGACAATTTCATCTTTAGCTTTAATGGCAAGTAGTTCTGATTATGATTTTGTTTTACCTTTAATTGATGCCAGAAGAAATAACGCTTTTATGGCATTATATCAAAATCAATCTAATAAACTGTTTTTAATAAAACCTGATTGTTTAGAAAACATTGCTTTATTTAAAGATAGTATAGAATATGATTATGAAGTTATAATAGAAGGAAAACCAAATATTGAAAAAATCCTTAAATCTAATTTGCTTTGTCAAGTTAGAGATATTCATAGTTTAACTCCTAATTATTTAAGGCTTACTGAAGCAGAGAGAAATTTGAATCATGAAACTTTCAATCAGAAAACTAGTTAGGGAAGATATTCCTTTGATAGTAAGATATGAGAATGAATATTTTCATAATTTTACTACTAAGGAAAAAATTCTTGAAGATTTGGAGAATCCTTTGTTAAGATACTATCTTTTAGAGGGAGAAGAGGTCTATGGTTATGTCAGTCTTTGGGTTGACGAAGATAAGGCTCAAATTAATTCAATTGTCATAATTAAAGAATATCGCCATTTAGGTTATGGAAAGTATTTGCTTGATTTTGTTATAAAAAAATTAACAGAAGAAACTGTTAAAGATTTGACATTAGAAGTAAGACCATCTAATGAAGCTGCTTTAAACCTTTATCTTAAACAAGGTTTTAAGCAAGTCGCTGTTAGAAAGAATTATTATAATAATGGTGAAGATGCGTTCTTAATGTATAAAAGACTAGGAAGTGGATAATAGTGTATGTTTTAGGAGTAGAAACAAGTTGTGATGAGACAAGTGTCAGCATTGTAAAAGATGGATTTGAAGTTCTTGCCAATGTTGTTTTATCCCAAATAGATATTCATAAAGACTATGGTGGTGTAGTGCCTGAGATAGCTTCAAGAGAGCATATCAAAGGAATCACCTATGTTTTTGATAAGGCAATTAAACAAGCAAATTTAAGTTATAATGAGATAGATTTAATTGCGGTTACAAAAGGACCTGGTTTGATTGGTTCTTTGTTAATTGGTGTTAATGCAGCTAAAGTAATTAGTTTAAATTATCATATTCCCATCATTGGTGTTCATCATATTGCTGGTCATATATATGCAAATTATCTTGAAAGTGGTATGGAATTTCCTCTACTAGCATTAGTAGTTTCTGGAGGACATACAGAGCTGATTTTAATGAAGGAACATTATGATTTTAACAAATTGGGAGAAACTCAAGATGATGCAGTTGGAGAAGCTTATGACAAGATAGCTAGAGTTCTCGGTTTGAGTTATCCCGGTGGTCCTATAGTTGACCAAATGGCTAGATTAGGAAAAGATAGTATGAATTTTCCTAGACCGATGATCGATAGTGGTGATTTTAATTTCAGTTTTTCTGGATTGAAATCACATGTAATTAATACTCACCATAATATGTTACAAAGAAATGAAGCGATTAATATAGAAGACTTCTGTGCAAGTTTTCAAGCAGCTGTTACTGATGTTTTGGTAGCGAAAACTATTGAAGCTAAAAACCAGTTCCAGGTGAAGCAGATTATTGTAGCTGGAGGAGTTGCGGCTAACTCAGGATTAAGAAGAAAAATGAAAGAGTTAATTAAAGATGTCCCAGTATTCTTTCCGGGGATGAATTACTGTACAGATAACGCAGCTATGATAGCTTCAGCTGGTTATTGGCAATATCAAAAATATGGAAAAAGCGATGATTTGTTTTTAAACGGACAATCACGAGTCAAATTAGAAGAGGTGAAATAATGGAAATAGAATCTAATTTTATTAAAACTATTATGGAAGAAGATTTAAGTTCGGGAAAAGTTAAAGAAATAGTCACAAGGTTTCCGCCTGAACCAAATGCGTATCTACATATAGGTCATGCAAGAGCAATTATTACTAATTTTGAATTAGCTAAACAATTTGGTGGAAAAACCAACCTAAGGTTTGATGATACAAATCCTGTCAAAGAAGACAGTTCTTTTGTTGAAGCGATAAAAAAGGATATTGAATGGCTTGGTTATACCCCAGCTAATGTGCTTTTCGGTTCAGATTACTTTGAAGATACTTACCTTCTAGCAATTAAATTAATCGAAAAAGGACTAGCTTATGTCTGTGATCTAACAGCTGAGGAAATGCGTGAATATCGTGGTACTCTGACAACTCCTGGAAAAGAATCACCTTACCGAAACCGTAGTATTGAAGAAAATTTGTTTTTGTTTAAAGGAATGAAAGACGGATTGTATCAAGACGGAGAAAAGACCTTAAGAGCGAAGATTGATATGGCTTCACCGAATATGAATATGCGCGACCCAGTAATATACCGGATCATCCACATTGAACACCATAATACCGGGAATAAATGGTGTATTTATCCAATGTATGATTTCGCCCATCCACTTCAAGATGCTTTTGAAGGTGTAACTCATTCATTATGTTCTTTAGAATATGATGATCACCGAGTTCTTTATGATTGGTTTGTGGAAAAATGTGAAATGGCACACGTTCCTCATCAATATGAATTTGGGAGATTAAACATTACAAACACAATTATGTCAAAAAGATATTTAAAACAATTAGTTGATGAAGGTGCAGTAAAAGGATATGATGATCCAAGAATGCCAACTCTTGCTGGATTTAGAAGAAGGGGTTATACTAAAGACTCGATTATCAGTTTCATCCTGTCTACAGGATTATCAAGAATTAACTCAACTGTTTCAAGCGAGATGTTAGAAACATCATTAAGAAATGATTTAAATCAAAAAGTAAAAAGAGTAAATGCTGTAATCGATCCTTTAAAAATTATCATTACAAATTATCCTGAAAACAAAAAAGAATGGTTTGAAGTAGAATACAACCAAGATAATCTAGACTTAGGTAATAGGAAAATTGCTTTTGGAAGAGAAGTCTATATTGAAAGAGAAGATTTCTTAGAAGAAAAGCCAAATAAAAAATGGAAAAGATTATCACTAGGACTTGAAGTTAGATTAATGCATGCTTATTTCATCAAATGTAATGAAGTTGTTAAAAACCCAGATGGTTCAATTAAAGAGTTACTTTGTACCTATGATCCTCTTACTAAATCAGGAAGTGGTTTTAGTGAAAGAAAACCAAACGGTAATATTCATTTCGTTGAGGCAACTACTGCAATACCAGCTCAATTTAACTTATTTGAACCTTTGCTTTTGGATTCGGATGGTAAAAAAGATTTGTTTTCTAGACTAAATCCCAATTCTTGGCAAGAGTTCCAAGGTTTTGTAGAACCAGCATTAGAAAACACTTTTCCTCTTGAAAGATTCCAATTTATCCGTAAAGGATATTTTGCGACAGACTATGATTCAAATAAGAATCAATATATTTTTAACCGAATTGTTGAACTTAAATCATCAATACGTTAAAAATCAATAAATATTAAATAGACATGAATCTAATGCAGAGTCATGTCTTTTCTTTAATATTTATTATAATTTTTTTGTTTTAGTTAGGTTTTTAGATATAAAAATAAGGGATGCTATATGATAATAATCGAATATGATGTATAATGCGCATATATACTGGTGTTTTTTTTCCTATTAATTACTTGTATATTAGGGGGTCTTTTTTATGAAAGCTAACATTTTAGACTATATTGATTTTAACAGGGTGGATAGTTTACTTGAAGGCTTCAATAAATCTACTGGTTTCGTAACAGCAATTTTAGATTTAGAAGGTAACATATTATCTAAATCAGGTTGGAGAGAAGTATGCACTAAATTTCATCGTATTCATCCGGAAACCAATAAGAATTGTCTAATAAGTGATACAGTTTTAGCAAATAGTTTGCATGAGGAAGAAAAGTATCATTTTTATGAATGCATTAATGGATTAGTTGATGTAGCGATACCGATAAAGATAAATGGTGAGCATATTGCTAATCTTTTTACAGGTCAATTTTTCTTTAAAAATCCCGATATGGATTTCTTTAAACAACAAGCAAAGAAGTATGGTTTCGATGAAGAACAATACTTAGAAGCGGTGAGAAAGATTCCTGTTGTTTCACACGCTCAAGTTAAAACCAATATGGAATTCTTGCTAGATATCACTAAAGTTATTATTGATATCACTTCAGATAAGATAGAAAAGGAAGATTATCAAAAACTTTTAAGATTAAGTTTAGAAAGCCCCAAAGATACAATTATTTTAGCGATTGATAAAGAATACAATTATTTGTATTTTAATCAAGTTCATAAAGAGGCGATGAAATTTGCTTATAATACTGAGATTAATATTGGCGATAATCTAATAGACTCGATTACATCAGAAGTTGATAGAGTAAACTCTAAGAAAAATTATGATTTAGCATTATCAGGTAAAGCTCATTCAACCATTCAAGAATATGGTGATAAAAATATTAGGTATTACGAATCAAATTATAATCCAATTATTGGTGAAAACAAAGAAGTAATCGGAGCTTCTGTATTTGCTAGAGATATTACCAGAAGAGTTGAAGCTGAAATGAAACTAAAAGCAAGTGAAGCAAAATATTTAAAACTTTTTAATAGAGCTCCACTTGCCTATCAATCACTTGATATAAATGGACGGTTAGTAGCAGTGAATCAAAAATGGGAGGAACTGTTAGGATATCATGAAGACGAAGTTATTGGATCAAATTTTAGTAGTTTTCTCACCAAAGATTCTAAAAATCTTTTTGATAAAAATTTTGAATTGTTTAAACAAGAAGGTTCGATAAAGACTGAATTTAAGATGATAGATAAAAATAATCAAGTAAAAATAATCCAGTTCGATGGAAAAATTGATTATGATGACAATAACGAGTTTTCTAGAAATCACTGTATTCTAAGAGATGTTACTCAACAAAGATTGATTGAGAATAGTTTTAGAGAAAGTGAAGAAAGATATCGGTTATTAACAACAGAAATGCAATTAGGACTTGCACTTCATGAGATAATTTGTGATGATTCAGGCCAGCCTGTTGATTACCGATTTATCAGCGTTAATAATAGTTTTGAAAGGTTAACCGGTTTAAAAAAAGAAGATATTATAGGCAAAACAGTTTTAGAAGTTCTACCTGAAACAGAAAAAGTATGGATTGAAGCTTATGGAAAAGTAGCTTTAACAGGCGAACCTAAACGTTTTGAAGAATATTCAGCTAGTTTAGGTAAGCATTATCAGGTATCTGCTTTTTCACCTAAGAGAAATCAGTTCGCAGTTATTGTTGAGGATATAACAGAGAGAGTTTTATCAGTAAAAAAACTGGAAGAGTCGGAAAAAAGAATCAAAAGAAGCGAAACCTTATTTCAAAAAATGTTAAATGTTATTCCAGATATGGTATCGATACATGATACGGATATGAATATTCTTTATAGTAACTGGAATGGATTAGGAAATGTGGAAGAAAAAAACAGAAACATTCCTAGCAAGTGTTATTCTACCTATCGTGGTTATAATGATGTCTGTCCTGACTGTCAAGCTTATAGCGTAATTGAAAGTAAACAACCAATTAATAAGGAAGTTCAATTAGCTAGTGGAAAATGGTTCGATATTAGAGTCATACCTATTTTTGATGAAGATAATAATGTCGAGTCTTTTGTTGAGTGGGTTAAGGATATATCTGAGGATAAGCGATTAGAATTGGAACTTGCAAAAGAGAAAGAGACTTTAGCTGCTACACTTAATTCAATTGGAGATGGAGTTATTACTACTGATACATCCGGTATAATAACAGGTATGAATCCGGTAGCGACTGTGCTTACAGGATGGAATGAATCAGAAGCTCTAAGCAAACCATTTAATGAGGTCTTCAGTGTCATCTATGAAGATCAAAATACTTCATATGAAAATCCAGTCTCAAAAGCCCTTTCGACAAACAGTGTTGTAGAATTGGCTAATCACACTATATTGGTTTCTAAAGACAAATCTCATTATTTTATTGAAGATACAGCTGCACCAATTAAAAATAAAAAAGGAGAAAATATTGGTGTTGTCTTGGTGTTCCGCGATGTTACAGAAAAAAAATTAAAAGCTAAAGAGATTGAATATTTGAGCGAACATGATTACTTAACTGGTTTATATAACCGCAGATATTTTCAATCTGCCTATGAGAAGATGGTTAAGAATGATAATTACCCATTAGGAATTATGATGATTGATGTTAATGGATTAAAAATAATTAATGATGCTTATGGTCACGATGTAGGAGATATTGCTTTAAAAACAGTTGCGAAAGTATTAAGTCAAACATTTGTAAAAACTGATGTAGTAGCAAGATTAGGTGGGGACGAATTTGTTATTCTATTAACTGATAATCCTAGTTTAGAAATCATGCAAAATTATAAAGAACTATTGTTTGCAAAACTATCTAACTTACCAATTAAAAAAAATATAGTAATTTCATTAGCCGTTGGTTATGAAATTGCAAAAGATGCATCTAAGAGTCTTGATGAGGTTTTTAAATTAGCAGAGAATCAGATGTATAGACATAAAATTTCTGAAGGAGTGAGTGTAAGAAATAAAGCTATTCGAGCTATATTACAAACATTGACAGATAAATTTTTATTGGAAAAATTACACTCAGAGCGAGTAAGTAAATTTTGTTACAAAATTGGTAAAGCGATGGGTATTAATAATGAGAACTTGAAAGAATTAGAAATGGCAGGGATGTTTCATGACATTGGTAAAATATCGATTCCAGATGGAATTTTAGATAAGCCAGGAAAACTGACTTATCAAGAATTTGAGGTAATTAAGACTCATACTGAAATCGGTTATCAAATCCTTAGAGCTGCAGATGAGTATTCAGATTTAGCGATTCATGCATTATATCACCATGAACGGTGGGATGGTTTTGGTTATCCAAGAGGATTGAAAAATACTGAAATACCGCTATTTTCAAGAATAATTTGTGTAGCAGATGCCTATGAAGCGATGACTTCACAAAGACCTTACAAAAAAGCTATAACAAAAACTAAAGCAATAGAAGAATTGTTGAGATGTTCAGGAACTCAATTTGATCCTGAAATAGTAAAAGTTTTTGTATCAGTTTTAGGAAAATAAAAGTAAACATAATAGAAATCCTCACAAAAACAGTGAGGATTATTTTTATATAGTAATTTATTTTTTGGAAAAAGTCTTAATAAGGTTTTGTTTTATTATCCAAAGTTTTTCGGAGAGATCAACATAGTATTTATGAGGTTTGTCAAATCTTCTAATCTCATCCCAAAGACTCTTTAATTCTTGTTCACAATAAGCTCTTATTGATGATAAGGAAGGAGCCTTATAAACAAACTCACCTTTACTAAAGATTAAGTGGTGCATTTTTTTGATTTGATAATTAACAAATGTTTTTGTTTTCCAAGTATTATGGGGATCAAAGATAGTTAGTGGTTTTGTTTCATCAATTGTTTCATCAAAGACGGTTATTAAGTCTGCTTCGGCCATATTATCTTCGGAATAGATACGATAAATATATTTAAAGTGAGGTGTGGTAATCTTTTCAACATTATCACTAATCTTTATTTTCGGATTAATTAAGCCATCTTTTTCTGTTGCGACTAATTTATAGACTGACCCAAAGACCGGATCGCTTTTAGCAGTTATTAGTCTCTCACCAACACCGAAGATATCAATAGGGGCGTTTTGCGATAGTAGTGTATTAATAGTATATTCATCTAAAGAATTACTGACAACAATTTTACAATCAGATAAACCAGCTTGATCTAACATGATTCTTGCTTGTTTAGCTAAGTAGGTTAAATCTCCAGAATCAATCCTAATTGAGTAGTTCTTAATATTCTTAGGAAGCAGTTCTTCTTTAATAACTTTAATAGCACTAGGAACTCCTGATTTTAAAGTATCATAAGTATCAACTAAAAAAGTGCTGTTATGAGGATATATTTTTGCATAGGTTAAGAAAGCTTGATATTCATCTTCGAATAACTGGACAAATGAATGAGCCATTGTCCCGCCTGAGGGAACATCATACAATTGATCAGCTAAAACATTGCTAGTACCATCAACCCCGGCAATATAAGCAGCTCTAGCTCCTAAAATAGAACTTGATAGCCCGTGAGCTCTTCTTGCACCCATCTCAAGAACTACTTTGTCTTTTGCAGCGTATTTTATTCTTGAGGCTTTAGTAGCTATTAAACTTTCATGATTAACTGCTTGTAATAGAAATGTTTCAATAATTTGGGCTTCGATTAGTTTGGCTTTAACGGTTATAATCGGTTCGTTAGGGAATATGACACTACCCTCACTAAAGGCATAGATATCTCCGGTAAACTTAAAAGATTTTAAGTATTGAAGAAATTCATCTGCAAAGATATTTTTTTCTTTTAGAAACAGAATATCCTCATCACTAAAACTCAAGTTTTTTATATAATTAATAATAGTATCTAAACCGGCAAATATCGCATATCCGCCATTATCAGGGATTTTGCGAAAAAACAAATCAAAATAGACTACTTGATCCGTTAAGTCACTGAGATAATATGCGTTAGCCATAGTTAGTTCGTAAAAATCAACTAACATTGTCTTGTTATGATTCATCGGTTTATCACTTCAATATGCAAACCTTGCATAACATCAAGACCTTTTTTATGTAAGTCTTTATCATAAGAATCAGTTGCCAATGCATCAACTACAATATGAGCATTAGGTAGTGCACTTTTAGCAATCACTGCATTAGATAGTACACAGATATTAGATACCAATCCACATAACTCAACTTCATGGAAATTCTTTTTTTGTAAATAAGCTCCTAATTCTAATGATGGAAAAGTCGGTTTTTCAAAAATCTTATCCTCTTGTTTTTTTAAAGCAAAGACATCTTTTTGAATCGAGTGTCCATAAGTGCCTTTGATACAGTGTTCAACAGGAAGATTCTTGCCTTCTTCACCACTTAAGTAATCTTGGCTATGGGTATCCATAGTAAAGATTACTTCATCATTATTCTTATGATAGAGTTTTATCTTTTCGATGATTTTATCTTTTATATTAATGGCACCTTCAAAACCAAGAGCTCCATCAATAAAATCATTCTGAAAATCTACCACGATTAAACATTTTTTCATATTTCTCACTTCCAATTCTAACTTTATTATATCACTATTATCTAAGAACTTCAGTTGTTTTGCAAAGAAAAAAACGCCATAAAGGCGTTTGATTCAATAATTTAAGCTTGGTCAAAGTTTTTTGAAACTTGTTCCCAATTAACAACATTCCAGAAGTTCTTAATATATTCTGGTCTTTTGTTTTGATAGTTTAAATAATACGCATGTTCCCAAACATCTAATGCTAAGATTGGTGTTCCTAAGTTAAATGGTGCATCTTGATTAGCAGTTGATGTCACAAGCAAATTCTTGTCTTTATCAACTAAGAGCCATGCCCAACCACTACCAAATCTAGTAGCTGCTGCGTTAGAAAATACTTCCTTAAACTCTTCAACTGATCCAAAGCTTTTTTCAAGCGCTTTTTTAAGTTTTGGACTTGGTGAAGTAGTTTTAGGACTTAAAATTTCCCAGAATAAACGATGATTAAAATAACCGCCACCGTTATTAATTACAGCTTGTTTTTTGTTTTCTGGAACTTTATCTAAGTTCTTTAAAACATCTTCAACATCCATTTCAAGTAGTTCATCCATACCTTCAAGTGCAGCTACGTACTTAGTTATATAGCCTTGATGATGTTTGGTGTGATGAATCTCCATTGTTAAAGCATCAATGTAAGGTTCTAGTGCATTATATTTAAAAGATAATTCTGGTAAAATATGTTTCATGTAAATCACTCCTTCTATAATATGTTCTAACTAAATTATCTCACAAAAATAAAGTGATTTCAAAGCATATGCTCAAGAGATACTTTTCTCTAAGAAATATCATACATATATCTTATTAAACTAGGGAGATTATGATATAATATTTAAAGGTGATAAAGTGAAAGAAAAGATACTTGAAAATTTAAATCTTCAACAAAAAAGTGCGGTTCAATCAGTCGATGGACCGATTATGGCAGTTGCTGGTGCGGGTTCTGGTAAGACAAGAGTTTTGACTAGAAGAATAGCTTATCTAATAGAAAAAGAAGGGATTTTTCCTTCTAATATTCTCGCAATCACCTTTACCAATAAAGCCGCTGAAGAGATGAGAAAAAGAGTGGGTAGTTTGTTAGAAATGCCATCTGAAGGTGTTTGGATTTCTACTTTTCATGCAATGGGTGCGAAGATTTTAAGAAGCGAAATTCAACACTTAGGTTATAAGAGTAATTTTCAAATAATTGATGATGATGATTCGGTAATTATCGTTAAGAATCTATTAAAAGATCATAACTATGATAAAAAGGACTTTTCACCTAAAATAACTTCTAACTTAATTCAATCAATTAAAGGTAATCATACAAGTATAAATGCTATACCCAATCCGATTAGGTCAATGATTTTACAGATTTATCCATTATATAATCAGTTCTTAAAGAAAAATAATCTTGTTGATTTTCAAGATCTTTTAGTTTTAATCTTAGAATTATTCAAAAACTTCCCTGAAGTTTTAAAGAAATATCAAGAAAGATTTGCTTATGTGCTTGTCGATGAATTTCAAGATACTAATGATTTACAATATGAGATTGTCAAGTTATTAGCTATCAATCATCGTAATCTATTTATCGTAGGTGATGAAGATCAAAGTATCTATGCTTTCAGAGGTTCAAATATCGGAAATATCAAAAAGTTTATGAATGACTTTCCGGAGTTCACTAAGATTGTTTTAAACCAAAATTATCGTTCAAAGGATAATATCTTAAAAGCGGCTAATTCAGTGATAAAAAACAATCGAAATCGAATAGAAAAAGAACTGCACTCTAATTTAGGTGCTGGAGAGAAAATAATTCATTTTAAAGCTGGAACTGATGAAGAAGAAGCGTATTATGTTTATGATAAAATCAAAAGATTTTGGCAAGACGGAGTCAGTTTAAAAGATATAGCTATATTATATAGAAACAATGCAATGAGCAGAAGGTTTGAAGATATCTTTTTAAAGTATAATGTACCACATCGAGTTATTGGCAATATCTCTTTTTATAAAAGAAAAGAGATTAAAGATATTATTGCCTATTTACATTTGATTGTAAATATGGGTGATGACTATTCTTTCTCAAGAATATACAATACACCTAAAAGAGGTGTAGGAAATGTAAGCTTTAGTAAAATGGTCGAAGAAGCAGAAGCTAAAAATATTAAGTTAATAGATGTTATTGATGAAGATATGGATATCTTAAAAGGCCGTTCAAAAGAAGCAATGATCGCCTTAAAAGAAACATTATTACAATTGAAAATAAAAATCAACGAACAATCTTTGCTAGATACCTATGATGAATTAATCGAAAAAACTGGATATAAGGCAATGCTGGAAAATGATGATTTAAGCTTAGATAAAAGCTTCGAATCAGAGAGAAGACTGGATAATCTAAATGAGTTTAAATCTTTGATGTTGGAAAAAATCAGTGGTTATGACGCTGATTTTAGTAATTATGAGATTTTAGTTACTATGCTAAATGATTTAGCTCTTCATGAACAGGCACAAGAAATTGATGACTTCGGTGAGTATGTATCTTTAATGACTGTTCATGCAGCTAAGGGATTAGAATTCAAAGTGGTTTTCGTTACATGTTTAGAACAAACATTATTTCCTTCAAGTCAAAGTTTAATGGAAGCTTTTAATGTTGATGAGGAAAGAAGACTGTTTTACGTTGCTCTAACAAGGGCTAAGGATTATGTATTCTTAACAAATTGTCGTACTCGTTTTATGTACGGTAGATTTATGGAGAATCTTGATTCCCAGTTTATCGAGGAAATTGATTCTGAGTATTTAGAAAGAAAAGGAATGTACCAACCAAAGAAAGAGTTTTTTGAGAAACCAAGAGCGAGAAAAAAGATTGTTATTGATGAAGAAAAATATACTTATGAAGAAACCGAAAAATCAGTTAGTGTTGGAAATAAGATAAATCATAAGACCTTTGGTAAAGGGGTTATTGTGGCGGTTGAAGATGATAAGATTAGGGTGGCTTTCCCTAGCCCTACAGGAATAAAAATACTTTTAAAAAATCATCCTAGTTATGAAGTGGAGGATTAATTATGGAAGTAAAACAAAGGATTGAAGAATTAAGAAGTTTGTTGGAAAAATATAACTATGAATATTACGTATTAGATAATCCAAGTGTAACGGATTATGAGTTTGATCAACTGATGAAAGAGTTGATTAAATTAGAAACTGATTATCCTGAATTTAAAACTAAAGACTCACCGACTCAAAGAGTTGGGGGATATGTTGCTGAAAAGTTTGAAAAAGTGAAACATGATCGACCAATGTTATCTTTGGATAATGTTTTTAACTATGATGATTTGCGAAGCTTTGATCAAAAGATAAAGAAAGTAGTTAATGATTATTCCTATACAGCGGAACTTAAGATTGATGGATTATCTGTTTCGATTAAATATCAAGATGGCTATTTTTTCCAAGCCGCAACTAGAGGTAACGGTGTTTTAGGTGAAGATATCACTGAAAATGTTAAAACAATTCAATCAGTTCCTTTAAAGATAGATTTTTCAGATCCTTTAGAAGTAAGGGGAGAGATTTATCTTTCCAAGAAGAGTTTTGAGATTATTAATCAAGAGAAGATAATAAATAATGAAGAGTTATTTAAAAACCCAAGGAATGCAGCTGCGGGGACAATAAGGCAATTGGATTCAAAAGTAGTAGCTAAAAGAAAACTAGATGCTTTTATTTACTATGGTTTCGGTGATGATTTTTCTAATCATTATCAAACTTTAATGCAATTGAAAAAACTAGGATTTAAGGTAAACGAATTAACAAGATATTGTCAGAATATTGAAGAAGTGATTAGTTTTATTGAAGAGATTAGTTTAAGTAGACATAGTTTAGCTTATGAAATAGACGGTGTAGTCATTAAAGTTAATGAGAATGAACTTTATGAAAAAATTGGTTATACATCGAAATTCCCTAAATGGGCTACTGCTTTTAAGTTTCCAGCTGAAGAGATAGAGACTGTTTTGGAAAGCATTGACTTCCAGATTGGTAGAACTGGAGTTGTTAAACCGGTGGCTAAGCTTTCTCCAGTGATGATTTCTGGGTCTTTGGTTTCACGGGCAACACTGCATAATGAAGATTTTGTAAATGATCGTGATATTCATATCAAAGATCATGTTATTGTTAGAAAAGCAGGAGAGATAATTCCGGAAGTATTGAGGGTTGTAAAAGAAAAAAGAAGTAGTGATGTTATACCTTTTAAGATGATTACTAGTTGTCCTATATGTGGAAGTGAATTAGTAAGGAAGGTTTCGGAAGCGGATTATTATTGCTTAAATCCTGATTGTGATGCTAAGCATTTAGAAGGATTAATTCATTTTGCTTCAAGAGAAGCATATAATATTGATGGTTTGGGTGAAGCGATTATCCAAGAGTTTTATAATGATGGTTACATTAAGAATATAGCTGATATATTTAAACTAGATAATAGTAAAGAAATCTTAATGCAAAAAGAAGGATTTGGTGAAAGAAGTATTGAGAATCTTTTAAATGCAATAGAAACTTCTAAAAGTAATAATTTAGATAAGTTATTATTTGGTTTAGGGATTAGACATGTTGGCGCTAAGACTGGTAAGGTTTTAGCTCAGAATTTTCCAGATATTTACCAACTAGCAGAAGCGAGTATTGATGATTTAGTTGATATAAAAGATATCGGAGAAACAACAGCTAAAAGTGTTTATAACTATTTTCAAAAAGAAGAGAATCTTAAGATGATAGAGGAATTGGATGCTTTAGGAGTAAACTTAAAGTATTTAGATGAAAGAACTACACAAGAGACAGTTTTTACTGGTAAAACTGTTGTTTTAACAGGAACTTTAGAGAACTATTCACGTAAAGAAGCGAAAGAAATTATTGAGAATTTCGGTGGTAATGTTTCTTCAGCTGTTTCAAAAAACACTGATTATCTTCTTGCGGGGGAGAGTGCTGGATCTAAGTTTGATAAAGCAAAGGATTTAGGGGTTAAAATACTTAGTGAAGCTGATTTTGTTGATATGATAAAGAATGGGTGATTTAGCTTGAGTGATTATATTACAATTAGAGGAGCGAGAGAAAATAATTTAAAATCTCTTGATCTGAGTTTTAAAAAAAATCAATTAGTAGTGATGACAGGTCTTTCCGGTAGCGGAAAGACTAGTTTGGCTTTTGATACAATCTATGAAGAGGGAAGAAGAAGATATGTTGAATCTTTAAGTTCCTATGCGAGACAGTTTTTGGGAAATATGGAAAAACCTGATGTTGATTCGATTGAAGGATTATCACCAGCAATCTCGATTGACCAAAAAACTACTTCTCATAATCCGAGATCAACAGTAGGAACAGTTACAGAGATTTATGATTATGTCAGACTTTTATATGCTAGAATTGGCAGGGTGTTTTGTCCTACTCATAAAATTGAGATTAAGTCACAAACAATTCAAGAAATGACTAATAAAGTTTTAGAGTTTGAAGGAGAGAAACTAATTATTTTATCTCCTGTTGTAAGAGGTAAAAAAGGTACTCATCAAAAAACAATTGAAAGTTTAAGAAAAGATGGATACACCAGAATTAGAATTAATAAAGAAGACTTCGAGTTAGACCAAGAGATAACCTTAGATAAGAACTTAAGGTATGATATTGATGTGGTAATTGACCGTATAATTGTTAAAGAAGGAATAACTTCAAGATTATATGATTCATTAGAGGTAGCTGCTAAACTTGGAAATGGCCATGTTAAGATATTAGTCAAGGGTGAAGAACAATTGTTTAGCGAACATTTTTCTTGCCCTATTTGTGGATTCACAGTTCCAGAATTAGAACCAAGGTTGTTTTCTTTTAACGCTCCATACGGCGCATGTGAAACTTGCGCAGGTTTAGGTTTTAAAAGAAAAATCGATCCAAATCTTTTATTACCAGATCAAAGTCTTAGTATCAATGATAATGTTTTTAGAAAGTACTCTGGTAAGGATTCTATTTATTATCAACAAATAGAACAAACAGCTCTAGCTTTGGATATACCTTTAGATAAACCTTTTAAGGATTTAACAGAAAAACAAAAGAATATCCTTTTATATGGTTCCAAAGAGTCAATAAACTTTAAATATATCTCTAGAACTGGAAATATGTTTCATAATTCAAAGAGACCTTTTGAGGGAGTTATAACTAGTTTAGAAAGAAGATATATGACATCGACATCCAGAGGAATTAGAGATTGGATAGAATCGATGATGAATGATATCGTCTGTGATAGTTGTCATGGTAAGAAACTAAATAAGGAAGCTTTATCTGTCTATATTGATGGTTCAAACATTAATGAGGTTTCAGAGATGAGCATAATTCATTTAGTTGATTTTTTTGATAAGGTAAATTTATCTGATAAAGATGCCGAAATTGCAAAACCGATTCTTAAGGAGATTTTAGCTAGACTTTGGTTTTTAATTAATGTTGGTTTAGATTATTTATCACTTTCAAGACTTGCAGGAACTCTATCTGGTGGCGAAGCACAAAGAATAAGACTAGCAACACAGATAGGTTCAAGACTTACTGGAGTATTATATGTCTTAGATGAACCATCGATTGGTTTACATCAAAGAGATAATGCTCGTTTAATCTCTACTTTAAAAGACATGAGAGACTTAGGAAACACCATGATTGTTGTGGAACATGATACGGAAATGATTTTAGAGAGTGACTTAGTTGTTGATATTGGGCCTGGAGCTGGAGAAAACGGTGGCGAGGTTGTTTTTGTGGGGACCCCACAAGAACTATTAAAAGACAAATCATCAATTACAGCTAAATACTTAAGAAAAGAATTAGAAATAAAAGTACCAAATACTAGAAGACCTCATAAAAATGGCTATTTAAGAATTGAAAAAGCAGCTCAAAACAATCTTAAGAATATCAATGTTGATATACCTATCGGTTGTTTTACAGTCGTGACTGGAGTTTCTGGGTCTGGTAAGTCATCTTTGGTTAACGATGTGTTATATACTAATCTAGTTAATCTAATAACTAGAAGAAACGAAGTAGCTGGTAAAGTAGAAAGATTAGTTAATTATGAAGTCTTTGATCGAATAATTGATATCGATCAATCAGCTATTGGTCGTACACCAAGATCAAATCCAGCAACATATACTGGGGTTTTTGATCATATTAGAGATTTGTTTGCGAAAACAAAAGAAGCCAAACTTAGAGGATATAAAAAAGGTCGATTTTCTTTTAATGTTAAAGGTGGAAGATGCGAACATTGTCAAGGCGATGGAGTAATAAAAATCGAAATGCATTTTATGCCAGATTTATATGTTGAATGTGAAGAATGCCATGGAAAAAGGTATAACCAAGAAACATTACAAGTGAAGTATAAAGGCAAGAATATCTCTGATGTACTGAATATGAGAGTAGAGGAGAGCTTAGACTTTTTTGAAAACCAACCGAAAATATATAATCGTTTAAAAACGATTAATGATGTTGGCTTAGGTTATATTAAACTTGGTCAATCATCTACAACTCTTTCTGGTGGTGAAGCACAAAGAGTAAAACTAGCAAGTGAACTATATAAAAGAATATCGGATACATCAATTTATATTCTTGATGAGCCAACCACAGGTCTGCATAGTCATGATATTAATAAATTAATAGATGTCTTAAATGATATTGTTAATAAAGGTGCTACAGTTATTGTTATCGAACATAATTTAGATGTTATAAAAGTAGCTGATCATATAATTGACCTAGGTCCTGAAGGTGGAGATCGGGGAGGAGAAGTTATCGCTATTGGTACACCAGAGATGGTAGCTAATAATCCGAAATCTTATACAGGAGAGTATTTAAGAAAAATATTAATTGAGGCAGGCAAAATCTCGTAATTTTTATGTTTTTATGTTATTATAGAGAATAAGTTTAAGATAATTGAGATGATATTATGGATAAAAATGATAAAGATATTAGAAAAGAAATTGAAGAACTGGAAAAATTAATTGAACAGGTAAAGAAACAAAACGAAGAAGAGAAGAAAAAACACAAGAAGAATCTAAGACCTAATAAGCAAATGGTTATTAAGATTAATCTAGCAATGGAGTATTCTTCTAATCTATTTGTTAATCTGATTATAAGCTTTTTAATCAATTTACTTGTTATTTTTGGTTTATTCAAGATTTTTGATTTTGCCTATATCTTTAATGATGTATACATCATTTTAACTGCTTTAATACTAACAATATATGAAGAATTGTATCGAAAATATTTATTAAAGAAATATATGTCACTAGTTATTTTTTCATCAGGATTAATTTATTTTTTCTTTAATTTAATAATATTTTATTTTCTAGATTTGGCAATATTTGGCAATAAATTAGTTTTTAATAGTTATTTACATCCAATTGTATTTGTAATACTTTTACAATTTGTAAGATTAATTATTAGAACGATTTATCTTCGGATATTACGACAACTATCATTAAAAAACCTAAAAAAGAGAAGGTGATGTAAATGGCATCTTTAATGATTAAAGATATAATCGCAGGTTTAAAACTTGAGATATTAGCCGGACATGAAGGAGTTTCTCGCAAAGTTAGTATTCCAGCATTATCTAAACCAGGTTTAGAGTTTGCCGGAATGTTTGAGTTTTATGAGAACGATCGTATTCAAATTATTGGCTCAAAGGAAGCTACATATTTCCATACTTTAGAACCTGATGTTCAAGAAGAAAGAGTTAAATCAATGTTTGAAAAAGACGCTCCAGCCTTTGTCTTTTCTAAAAATGTGGATATCCCAGAGCTCTTTTTAAAATATGGGGATATCTATAATATTCCTATCTTAAAAAGTTTTTATAAAACCACTTCTTTATTTAGTGAGTTATATGCATTTTTACAAGCTGCTCTAGCTGAAAGAACTTCAATGCATGGTGTCTTGATGGACATTAATGGGGTTGGTGTTTTGATAACTGGAAAAAGTGGTTTAGGAAAAAGCGAAGTTGCTTTAGAATTAATTAGAAGAGGTTATATATTAGTCGCTGATGATATGGTTGAAATATATCAAATTGAAAAAGGTGTAGTTATTGGTGAAGCCCCAGATATTCTTAAGAAATACTTAGAAATAAGAGGTGTGGGGATTGTCAATGTTGTTTACTTGTATGGGGTAAAAGCTTACCGGGAAAAGAAAAGAGTATCTTTGATAGTTGAATTAGAAAAATGGGAAGATGATATACAAAAATATGATCGTTTAGGATTACATACAGATCAAAGAAAGATTTTTGATACTTATGTTTCTTACGCAGCTTTACCAATTACTGAAGCAAGAAATACTGCAACATTAGTTGAAGCTGCAGCGTTTGATTATAAATCAAAGGCAATGGGATATAATTCCGCTACTGAGTTTAATACACAGTTAAATGCACAAATTAAAAAGAACCAGGAGATAAATGATAATGAAGAAGATGACTAAAATATTTTTAACATTAGTTTTGTTGTTTGTGACTGTTAGTTTTATTAGTTGTAACAATAATAATGAAGTTAACGAGGGTCCTTATAAGGTAACATTTGTTGATTTTGAGGGTAATATCTTAAAAGAAGTTAGTTGTACAGGAACTGAGACTTGTGATATCGTTCCGCCTAATAATCCTAGTAGAGTAGGAGATAGATATTTTACAAGATGGTCAATTTGGCCAAGTGACTGGAATGAAATTGATGAAGATACCGTAATTGAACCTGTATATACTTTAGATAACCGTCTTATTACAATAGGAAATCGTTCAATTTATTTTTATTCATTCTTTATTATGATGGGTATTTTTGTTGCTTTAGGGTTAGGTTTAAAAGAGAGTCAAAGAGTTGGGTTAAAGAAAGATGACTTAATTGATGGTTTTTTATGGATAGTACCGATTGCTATTCTTGGAGCGAGATTATGGTATGTTGCCTTTGAGTGGAATAATTTTGCCTATGGTGGATTTTTTCCTTCGATACTGAGGATACTAGGTTTTTCTAGTGGTACTTTAGATTTTTCTAGTTTTGGTTTATCTGGTTTAGCGATTCATGGAGCTTTTTTTGTAGCTATTATTAGTGCTTATTTCTATACTAGAAAAAGAAAGATGGATATTTATAAGGTTTTAGATATCGTCGCTATTGGTTTTATCTTAGCTCAAGCATCTGGTAGATGGGGTAATTTCTTTAATCAAGAAGCTCATGGTGGAATTGTCGGTGGTGTTACTGATGGTACAATGAATTTATCCTTAGAAGCTCAATTTAATCATTTGCGTTATACTTTACATATTCCTGAGTTTATTGTAAATAATATGTATATAACCAGAGGATTGCATTCCTTAGCTGTAGAACCATTTACAGGATACTATCATCCAACTTTCTTCTATGAATCGATGTTTAATATTTTAGGGTTTATTATAATGTTTGTTTTAAGAAGATGGAAGAAAATCCATTTCGGTGAATTGTTATCATTCTATCTTATTTGGTATGGTGGTTTAAGGATCTTTATCGAAACAATGAGAACTGATCCATTAGTATTTGAAATATTTGGAATTACAATGAAATCAGCGATAGTTACATCAGTGATAATGATTTTACTTGGTATTGGGTTATCTGTATATATTCGATTAACAAGAAAAGGGAAAGATTATTCAACAGCAAAGAATCCTTGGTTTTAAAAAAGGAGAGGTTATTATGTCTTTTTCACAACAAGTAAAGACAGAGTTGCAAAGTCTTAAACATCTCGCTTGTTGCAATAAAGCTGAAGTTTCTGCTTTATTGCATATAAATGGTTCAATTGAAAAGAACTCAGAAGGTATTTCTTTGGTTTTTCAAACAACCAATAATGCAGTTGTCAGAAGGTTTATGACTTTGGTTAAACAGTTATATCAAACAGAGGTTACGATTTTACAGAAACAATTTAATAGGTTAAGAAAACATGATTTGTTTGTTGTTAAGATTAGTGATAAAGTCGATTATTTGATAACGGATCTTAGTTTGATTAATCAAGATGCAATATTTTTTCAAGATGTCGATAAAAGACTGATTGAAAATGAGTGTTGTAAAAGAGCATATTTACGTGGAGCGTTTCTTGCTTCTGGTTCCATTAATTCTCCAGAAACAAGTGCTTATCATTTAGAGATTCAATCATTTTCAGAAGTTCAAGCGAAAATCATTGAAGATATCAGCAATGAATTTAGTTTAAACGCAAAAGTAACGAAGAATCGTCGTGGATATATAACATATATTAAAGAAGCAGAAAGAATAGCTGATTTTCTTAGAGTTATCGGTGCTAATAATTCTTTGTTTGATTTTGAGGATTCGCGAATTAAACGTGATTTTAGAAACTCGATAAACCGGGTTATTAACTGTGATATCGCTAACGAGAAAAAAGCGATGGATGCAGCTAATAATCAATTAGAACATATTAGAATCATTGAAAGTAGATATCATGAAAACATACCTGAAAGTATGAAAGAAGCGATATTTTTAAGAAAAACTTATCCCGAGGCTAGTCTTTTAGAATTGTCTTATGCTTCCTTAGAACATTTTGATGAACAGATCTCTAAATCAGCTTTAAATCACAGGTTTAGATCAATAAAAGATTTAGCTAATAAGATTTTAATATCCGAGGTTAAGAAATGATTAAAGGAATCGGTGTTGATATTTGTAAAAACCAAAGAGTAAAATTAGAATTATCAAGAAGAATCTTAAGTGAGGAAGAACTGATAGTTTTCGATAATCTAAAACTCGATAAAAGAAAACTAGAATATTTAGCTAGTAGATTTTCAGCTAAAGAAGCAGTTTATAAAGCTTTATCACAAGCAGGTATTGAAGTATTTACTAGAGATATTGTCATTTGTAATGATGAATTAGGTCGTCCTTTTGTAAAGAAACCTGTTTATAACAACATTCAGATAAAGATATCTTTATCACATGAAATTGACTATAGTATAGCTTATGCTATAGTAGAGGAAATTTAGAATTTTAATCAATTAAAATAGTTCTTGCAAAATTACATAAAATTATGTAAAATTATAATGCTGAGGTGAAGAAATGGCAACTTATAAAAAAGGATATAAAAAACAAAATTCGGAAATGCTTTTATTAAAAACAATAGTGGTTATCATTGTATCTGTAATTCTTATTGTCGCTATTGCATTTATCTATGATTTAACTACTTCATGGAAGAATTACAATAGTTATACTTCTGTAGCAGATTATTCTGATGTATTTGACTTAAAGGATGCGGATGAAGTTGAACTTGATAATTATGTTGTTTATGTATATTCAACTACTTGTGAAAGCTGTTCATCAATTAGAAATGATGTTTTAAAAATGGCGAATAAGATAAATTCGGAATCTGAAGTTTTCTTCTTGTTAAATACTGCTGATATTGAAGGGGAAAGTGATGATTTTCTTGATACAATAAATCAAACACAGTTATTAACTCCAATGTTAGTTGTTGTAGTAGATGGAGAGTTTGAAGAGGTTTTTATTAATTCAGTTAATGTTGTGAATGCATTAGAGTCTATTGAAGCAGGAACATACGCACCTTTTAACGAATAAAGTTTTTTGAAGAGCTAAAATTTTAGCTCTTTTTTTTATCTTGATTTTTAAAAACGGCCTCCATTAAGCCATTTTTAATCGTATAGGTGGAAATTATATTTCATGATTTCAGATTACAGTTATACTATTTAAATGCGACTAATCCAACGAAATCTCTTTATTTTCAAGACTTCTCACAAGGGAATTAGGTCATAGATTCGTAGATAAAATATAGCTAGATATTTTGTTTTTTAAATCTAAAATTAAAAAATTTCTTATACAAAAAAACTCTTTTTAGCGATAGTTTTTTTAAATTTTTAAGAGTATAATATAAGCAAAGGAGGAGAGTTATGGAAGAGTACAGACTACATAAAAATATTCTTTGTATTGATTTGAAAAGCTTTTATGCTTCAGTAGAATGCGCTGTTTCTGGACTTGATCCCTTTAAAACGCCTTTAGTAGTGGCGGATAAAAGCAGAGGCGGTGGTTCGATAGTTTTAGCTGTAACTCCTTATTTAAAACAATTAGGGGTTCCTAATCGCTGCCGAATTTATGAATTGCCAAAAAACATCAATATTATTTATCGTAAGCCAAGAATGGAAAGGTATTTAGAATATTCAACTAAAATTATTGAAATATATCTTAATTTTATCTCTGAAGAAGACATGTATGTTTACTCAGTTGATGAAGTGTTTTTGGATTTTACGGAGTATCTTGATTATTACAAGAAAACGGATTATGAAATAGCTAAAATGATCATGGCTGAAGTATATAAACAAACCAAGATTTATTCAACATGTGGAGTTGGACCTAATATGCTAATTGCTAAATTAGCTTTAGATATTGAATCAAAGCATTCGCCTGATTTTATTGCTAAGTGGAGTTATGAAGACTTACCAAGTAAATTATGGACTGTTACACCTCTTTCTAAAATGTGGGGAATTGGTCGTAATATGGAGAGAAATTTAAATGCTTTAGGTATTTATAAGATTGAAGACTTAGCTAAGTATGATGTGAAAAAACTGAAAAAGAAGTTCGGTGTTATTGGCGAAGAACTATATTATCATACTCATGGCATTGATATGAGTTTGATTCAAGAAAAACTAAGATTAAAACCAGCAAGTAAAAGTTATGGGATTGGTCAAACTTTATTTGAAGACTATTATAAACCAGAGATTTTTCAGATTATTAGAGAAATGGTTGATGATGTTTGTCGTCGCTTACGAGTCAGCAAGAAAAAAGCTAGTACAGTTCATTTTGGGTTAGGTTATAGTAAAGATATCGGTGGTGGATTTGCTAGACAGATGAAACTTAGTCAACCATCTAGCAATGAATCACATGTTTTTCAACTTTGTTTAAAAATTATGGATAAATTTTATAACGATTCCCCAATTCGTGTTGTTAGAGTAGCGGTAACTGGATTAATTGATGATTCTGATTATCAAATCAATATCTTTGAAGATATTGAAACGGTTATGAAAGAGAAAAAGGTTTTTCACGCAGTTGATGAAATTAAAGAAAGATTTGGAAAAAACAGTATTAACCGAGCTTCTAGTGAATTAAAATCATCAACAATCAAAGCGCGAAACGATATGATAGGTGGACATAATGCCTAATACATATATCGATCGGGGGATTATTAAGTGGGCAGCGTTTGATGCTTTGAATGGTTATCATTCAATGCTTAAAGAAATGCAACATCGTTTAGGCAAGAAGGCTAAACCGATGTTGAGTGATGATGCTTATGAAATTTTAAATAGAAATATGCAAGAAGCGGTTAAGGAAGAAAAGGAAGTCGAGTTAAGTTATTATAGCGATGGTTATATTAAAGTAACTTATGGAAGGATTAAAAAACTAGATTTTGTTAATCGTTTAGTTGTCTTAACAACTTTAGAGAGAATAAAAGCTGATGATGTAGTTGAGATGAATTTTGTAGAATAAGAAGTTATTTAAAGGTCATATTAGTAAAAATAGTTCAATAATGGTATAATAATAATGAATTATTATTGCGAGGTGACTTATGAAAAAAATAAGAAAACTTGAAACTCCAAAAATAGTATATTTTATACTAGTGGGAATAGTAGTTTTAGAAATAATCGCAGCTAGTTTTAGTATTGCTTTTGCGACTAGCTCAGAACAAAGAGATATAGCGTTATCAAATATCTTTTTAGGTTTTTTAGCAGTGATACTGTTCTCAATTCCTTGGATGATCGAATCGAGATTTAAATTAGATATACCTAATTACTTAGAAGTAATTGTTTTATTCTTTTTGTTTAGTGCTTTGGTATTAGGTAATATCCACCGCTTTTTAGAGACTGTTAAAGGCTATGATAAGTTTTTACATATCAATAGTGGTATTTTAATTTCTGTAATTGGTTATGAAATAATCCATTTTTATAATCAGTCAAAACCAAAGGCCGTGAGGTTAAGCCCAGGGCTTTTAAGTGTTTTTGCTTTTTGTTTTTCCATCACCTTATTGGTTTTATGGGAATTCTATGAATTCTTTGTGGATACATTAGCGTATAATCTTGATCCTGGAACAGATCGAAACATGCAAAGATATCAATGGTTTAATGAAAGTGTGATTTATCCTCAACCTTATGGGTTAATGGACACGATGTTAGATTTGATTGTTGGTTCTTTGGGAGCTGCGGTAGTAAGTATATTGGGTTGGAGAATTATGATATATAAGCAACAAAAAGAAAGAAAAAGGATTGGATAAGAAATGATTATTAAAAAAGCTTATGCAAAAGTTAATCTATTTTTAAATGTGCTTGATAAACGTCAAGATGGTTATCATGATTTAGAGATGTTTAATGTCAAAATTGATCTTAATGATACACTTTCTTTTAAAAAAATTGATAGCGAAGGCATGGTAATTATCAAGTCTAATGATTTGTTTTTATCTAACAAAGACAATATCGTTATTCAAGTTGCTAGATATTTATTAAGAGAATATGGAATCAAGTCTGGTTTAGAAATAACAATAGATAAGCAGATACCTTTTGGGGCTGGTTTAGCTGGTAACTCAGCCGATAGTGCAGCTGTGATCAAAGGCATAAATGAGTTGTTTGATTTGAAACTATCTCTTAATAAAATGCAGGAGATAGGTTTATTCTATGGAGCGGATATCCCTTATTGCTTAGTAGATTCAAAAGCCTATGTTAGTGGTATTGGTGAAAAGATTGAAGAAGTTCAATTTGATTTTAGAAACTCACAAATCTTGTTGATAAATCCTAAAGAATTTATCAGCACAAAAGAAGTATTTGCTTTAGGAGATAAGACTGTTTTTTGTAAGAGAAACATCGATATTTTAAAAGCCAATATTAAACAAAATGATATTGCTGGTTTGAAGAAATCTTTATTCAATTCTCTCGAAGAAATTGTTTTAAATAATTACCCTAATATTTTAGAAATGCGTAAGATAATTGTCGATGCTTTAGGACCAGATGGCTTAGTAATGACAGGCTCAGGTTCTAGTTTTGTGAAGATTGTTGATAGTGAAGATGAGAGAGTAAATGATTTCATTAGTAAGCAAAAAGATAAATATCTGATAAAATTGTATAATTTTTTATAAATTTTCGCTTAACCTCTTGAATTATCAAAAATAAACATGATATAATTTGTTAAAGAGGTGGTAGTGTGAAGATTACAGAAGTTCGCGCAAAAAGAATTAATGGTGACAATCGATTGGTGGGGGTCGCTGCCATAACTATCGACAATTGTTTTGTGGTGCATGAACTCCGGATAATTGAGGGGAAGAATGGACTTTTTGTGGCTATGCCGAGCCGAAAAATGCCAAGTGGGGATTATAAAGATGTTGCTCACCCAATTAATAGTGAAACTAGAGCTATGATTGAAAAAGCTGTTTTAGACACTTTTCATGCCTTACCTGAACTCAATAATGAAGAAACTAAAAACACTGACGAATAAGGTCGGTGTTTTTTTCTTAATTCTAGAAATTGTTCCTTTTTTGTTTGATAAATTTGTTGTATAATAGAGGTGGAATAATCTACTTAAAAGAAAGGAAAGCAATATTATTTATATTGTGATGGTTTTTTATGGCTGTATTTCATGGTTCTAAAGTTAAATTGTTTGCATTAAGTTCTAATAATCAGTTGGCACAAGATATCGCTGATTATATTGGTATACCTTTAAGTAAGTGTGATGTAACTCATTTTGCCGATGGTGAGATAAATATTAATATCCCAGAAACAGTTCGAGGGCATAAGGTTTTTGTTATCCAAAGTACTTGTGATCCTGTTAACGAGCATATTATGGAATTGTTAATTATGATAGATGCTTTAAAAAGAGCTTCAGCTCGTGAAGTAAATGTAATGATTCCTTATTATGGTTACTCTCGTCAAGATCGAAAAGCCAAGGCTAGACAACCAATTTCTGCTAAATTAGTCGCTAATCTACTTGAAACTGCTGGAGCAGCTAGGGTAATATCGATGGATTTACATGCACCACAGATTCAAGGTTTCTTTGATATTCCGATTGATAACTTTAGAGCTTTACCAATAATATCTAATTACATCTTAGAAAAAAAGTTAAATAATGTTTGCGTTGTATCACCGGACCATGGCGGTGTAGCAAGAGCGAGAGATATGGCAAACATCTTACAATCACCAATTGCAATTATCGATAAAATGCGACCAGAACCGAATGTTGCAGAAGTAATGAATATTATCGGTAGAGTCAAAGGTAAGACTTGTGTTATTATCGATGATATGATTGATACAGCTGGGTCTATTTCTGCTGCTTCAAGAGCTTTAAAAGCTGCGGGAGCAGATGATATATATGTATGTTGTACGCATCCTTTGTTTTCTAAAAACGCTACTGAACTATTGACTGAAGCACCGATTAAAGAAGTGATATGTACGGACACAATTGAACTTCCTGAAAGTAAGATTTTCCCTAAATTAGTACAGTTATCAACAGCTGAGTTATTAGGACAAGGCATTATTAATATTATCGACGACCAAGGAGTTTCCACATTATTTTCATGTGAAAGATAGTTTATTATTAAGAAATTTCCTGAAACAAGGAAATTTCTTTTAAATAAGTGAGGACGTAATGGAACAAATAGCTAAGAAAAGGTTAAAATATTTAGATATTACATTTAATATTCTTTACGAAGAAAATACTTTGAATAAAGACATTTTTTATATTTTTCATGGATTTGGTGGCAATAAAGATGATGGATTTGCAGGGTTTGAAACACAATTAGCCAAAGAGGGGTTCTTTGTAATTGTGTTAGATGCTTGCGAACACGGAGAAAGAATTAGTCAAAAGTTTGCTTCATTAGATAACTCTAAGCGTCAAGAACAGATTATTGATTTAGAGATTCAAACAGCTAAGGACGCTATATCAGTGTATAATTATTTACAAAGTATCGGTTTGATAAGTTCTGATAGAAAAGTAAATGCTTTGGGTGTATCAATGGGTGCTGCTATAACTTTTTATTTGGCTAGTATTTTTAAAAAGATAAATTTGGTTATTAGCGTTATTGGATCGCCTTCCTTTTTTGAGTTTTATAAGTATAAACAAAATGTCTATGTCTTTGATAACGGAGAGGATTACCGCCGAAGACTTGATTATTATAAAACGATAGACCCGCTTATTTATTATCAAAGTTTGATGAACAAAAAGGTTTATATGTCAGTAGGGCTAGTTGACAAAATAGTACCTTTGGTTTATGCAAAAGCCTTATCGAAAAAAATCCAATGTGTTTATCAGGAATATGATTTAGGGCACGAAGTAAATGATTCTATGCTTGAAGAAATTACTAAGTTTATTAGAGAAAACACATAGTTTTATTTACAAAAAAATTACTTGTGATATAATATACTTAAATCGAAGATAGGAAGAGTAAAATAAGATCAATATCTCTTAAGCGAGTGAGAACATGGTGTAAGTCTCATAGATATCCTTATTTGAAGAACATCCTGGAGAGACAGAAGAAATGAAGTAGAACTGTCCGTAAATCTTGCGTTAAAGATTATTAAGAGCCGTATTATGTATGCGGAATTAAGGTGGTACCACGGAATAAATTCGTCCTTTGTTTTTAACAAAGGATTTTTTCTTTTTTAGGGGGGATAACATGATTTATCAAGAGTTAAAGAAAGTTCAAAGTTACCGGGAACCAATAACTTCCACAAGATTTCATAAAAAGAATTATCTTGAAGGACAGTTCGATTATTTTGTTGGGATAAGTATGCCTGATATTAGATCACTTGCAAAGAAATACTATCAAAGTATATCTGAGGAGGAACTTAATGGTTTATTGAAAAATCGAATTCATGAGTATAGAGAATTAGGTTTTATCATACTTGGAAATAAAATGAAAGACAATATTGAAAAACAAAAGATTGTGGTCGAGAAATACTTGGAATATTTAGATTATGTCGATAACTGGGATTTAGTTGATTGTTCTGCTCATGTAATCTTAGGAAAGTATTTGTATCAAACAGAAGACTATAGTTTGTTATATGAATTATCTTTTTCCGATAATTTATGGTTTAAAAGAATTAGTATAGTAGCTACTTGGTATCTAATCAAAAAAGGTTTTTTAGAAGTTACACTGGATTTAGTTGATAACTTAATGAATGATACGCATCATTTAATTCATAAAGCTTGCGGTTGGATGTTAAGAGAACTTGGAAAGAGAGATAATGAGTTACTGACTGAGTATTTAAATGTAAACTACAATGATATGCCAAGAACAATGTTAAGATATGCAATAGAAAAATATCCTGAGGATATCAGGAAGAAAATTTTGAAAGGAGATTTCTCATGGCGTTAGATGTAAAAGATTTATATAAGGATCCTAGTTACTTTTCAGAGAAGAAAGTAGAACTATATGGATGGGTTAGAAATAACCGGTCTCAAAAAGAATTTGGTTTTATCGATTTAAGCGATGGAACTGTTTTTGAAACTGTTCAAGTGGTTTATGAAGTAAATCAGCTTGAAAATTTCAAAGAGGTATCTAAATTTAGAGTAGGTTCAGCTATTAAGGTTATAGGTAAACTAGTATTAACTCCAGAGATGAAACAACCATTTGAAATTAAAGCTCAAGAGGTGATCTTGGAAGGAGATAGTCTTGATGATTATCCAATACAACCAAAGAGACATTCGCGAGAGTTCTTAAGAGAGAATGCACATTTTCGTCCAAGAACAAATCTTTTTAATGCTGCTTTTCGAGTTCGCTCCGTTGTATCATTCGCAATTCATAAGTTTTTTCAAGAAAGAAACTTTGTATATTTGCACGCACCATTAATTACTGGTAGTGATGCAGAAGGTGCAGGTGAGATGTTTCAAGTAACGACTTTGAATGGAAAATCTCCTGAGGAAAACCACGCTAATGACTTTTTTGGTAAAAAAGCGAATTTGTCTGTTTCTGGACAATTACAGGCAGAAGCATTTGCTTTAGCGTATAAGAATGTTTATAACTTTGGACCGACTTTTAGAGCGGAAAACTCGAATACTCCAAGACATGCATCTGAGTTTTGGATGATTGAACCGGAGATTGCTTTCGCGGATTTAAAGGATGATATGCTTTTAGCTGAAGATATGGTTAAATATATTATTAAAGATTTATTTGTTAATTGTCCTGCAGAATTAGATTTCTTTAATAAGTTTGTTGAAAAAGGGTTAATTGACAAACTAAACAAGGTAGTAAACTCAGAATTTCATGTTGTGACCCATAAAAAAGCGGTTGATATCTTGTTAGCTAATCAAGATAGTTTTGACATTAAACCAAATCATGGAGAAGACTTAGCTACAGAACATGAGAAATTTTTAACAAAGCATTTTGATGGACCGGTATTTGTGATAGATTGGCCAAAAGAAATCAAGGCATTTTATATGCGTTTAAATGATGATGGTAAAACGGTTGCGGCAATGGATTTATTAGTTCCTGGAGCTGGAGAATTAATCGGAGGATCACAAAGAGAAGAAAGGCTAGATTACTTAGAAAAAAGAATAAAAGAATTGGGTATAGATGATACAGATTTATGGTGGTATAAAGACTTAAGGAAGTATGGTGGTTGTAAACACGCTGGTTATGGTCTAGGTTTAGAAAGAATGTTAATGTATGTAACAGGTATTGATAACATAAGAGATGTATTGCCTTTCCCTAGAACACCAAAAAAATGTGAGTTTTAAAAGAGTTGAAGGAACTATCTTGAATGCATATACAAGATAGTTCCTGTTTTCTTAAATACTATAGTGTTTTTATTTAACAGGAAATTGTATTTAAGAAAAAAGCAGTGAGGATAAAGAGAAAAAGCCTACGATAAGTAGGAGATATATTAGAGTTATGAAAAGAATTAGAATTTCTTTATACGGTTATAAACATCCAAAGGAACAACCGTAAGTTTGTTACATTTTATACAATAGGATTCTGGATAATCACAATCGTATTTTCTTGCTATTTCACTATAGTTGGGTCTAATCGCCTCTTTCTTCATTCTTTCCACAAATTCAAAGATGTCCTTTCTCATTTTTCCTTCCTCCTTAACGCTTTTGTTAAGAAAGATTATCTCAAATAAAAATAGAATTTTAGTTTAGTTTTTAAATGTTTGTTAAAATTTATCATGCCTCATTTTGCTTTTTGTGGATAACTCGTTTCACTTCGTTACCAAAAAAGCTTTAAAACCTTTTCATTTAACCTACATTTTATTCCGCTAATATTCTACAATTCTATTCTGCCATACCTATATATCTACCAAAGGTATGTAAGAACATAATATAACCAAGTTCTCTATTTTCTATTTTAACTAACTTAGATTTGCCTTGAATGAGATAAATAAATAATCTAGGTCAAGGATATAGAACTACTTCAACGATGGTGTGGATAGTGCTTTAAATGAATTATCTTCCAATTACAATAATCTACAATAATCATCTTTTATATAAAAAACTTTAAAAAATGCACAAAAGTATTGATAAAAGCATAATAACGTGCTAATATTAAAGTGAAGAGGGTGAATGTATGAAGGGATATCAAGCTTTAGCTGAAAAAATGATCTTTAATTTTAACGATGCACTCAATGTTTATAAGAACAAAGCAACAGCTTACGGCGCCTTAAGTCGCTTAGTTAAACAAGGATTTATCAAAAAAGTAAGAAATGATCTCTATGTGAGTATAAACCCAGTAACTCAAACAGCTTTTGCTAACAAGTATCAAATAGGAACTTCGATTAACGATGATGCATATATTAGCCATATCAGTGCATTAGAGTACTATGGCTATCAAAATCAAGTGAGTAATATATGCATTGTGTCATCTTCTAAACGCTTTAACTCATTTGAGTTTGAAGGTATAACATTCAAACAAGTTGGGATTAAATCACAAAAGGGCGTTTTTTCACCACCATACACTCAGATGTTAAAGATAACTGATATTGAGAAAACAGTCATTGATTCGATTCAAACCATCGGCTCAATCATCAACTTAGAAGAACTGATTTATAGTCTTGAACTCATACCAAAACTTGATGAGAAAAAACTCATCGAATATTTAGAAGCCTACAATACACAAGCGCTCTATCAAAAATCAGGGTATTTATTGTCGCTTTACAATGACACATTAAAGTTCAATGAGTCATTTTTCGAATGGACTAAAAAGAAAATGAATCAGAGCGTGGTATATCTATCAGAAGATGCAAAGCATGATGGTGTTTTTATCAAAGATTATCAAATGGTTGTACCAACTTGGCTAATAGAGAGGGGTCAAAGTTATGAGATATGATCCAAATATATTATCCAGACTAGCGACTAAGTTAGGGGTAGTCAGAAACACACTCGAGAAAGTGATTCGTTTGGCAGAAATACTAAGGTTTATCAATAATAGTGATGTATTGATGAATAAGCTTGCATTAAAGGGTGGAACTGCTATTAATCTGCTATATAGTGATTTGCCAAGATTATCGGTTGACATTGACTTAGACTATGCGGTAAATGAAAAAAAAGAAACAATGCTATTGAATAGAGAATCAATACGGCAAACATTAGAAGCATATTTCATTGCTGAAGGTTATATTCTAACAAAACATTCAAGATATTCATTTGCACTTGACTCTTTTGTTATTTCATATACACCAAGTGGTGGTGGGTCTGATAACATCAAAGTTGAAATCAATTATGTGATGAGAAGTCATGTATTACCATTAGAACACAGAATTTTAGACTTGGGCATTATTGAAAAACCATTTCTGGTTTTAACTGTTTCAAAGATAGAAATTTATGCCGGAAAGATTAACGCGTTATTATCTAGAAATCAAATCAGAGATTTATACGATACCTATCAAATGATTAAAAACCAATTTCTAAGTGATGAGGATATTATTACACTAAAGAACATTGTACTTTTCTATCGCTATATTCAAAATGATACATTGAACTTTGATTCAAACTTTAACCAGAGGTTTACAAAAAAAAGTTATGTTAGAGATTTATTACCAGTTATTAAAAAAGGAGATTCCTTTGATTTAGAACAAGCTATAGAAAGTGTAACTTCATTTATTGGAATAATGACAGATTATGATGAGAATCAACATAAATTCATTAGCTCCATTGAAGATGGTAATCCAAACTTTGATTTGCTATTCCAGGATGAAATAATGAAAGATTTGGCTGAAAGTCATCCACTAATACATTGGAAAGTTGTAAAGAGAAATCAATCATCCGATTAAATTTGAATGGAGATATAAAACTTTGAAAAAGATTGTGATTTTATGGTAAAATATAAGGTGATACAAAGGAGATTATAATGGAATATATTAATGAGAACTTAATTAAACAAGTAGCTTCTAACCAAGGAATAAAAGTTAAACAGGTTGAAACGGTTTTAGAATTACTAGAAGAAGGTAATACAGTTCCTTTTATTGCCAGATATCGTAAAGAAAAAACTGATTCTTTAGATGAAGAACAAATCAGAGCTATTCAAAAAGAATATGAGTATGGTAAGAATCTTCAAGAAAGAAAAGAAGATATCACAAGATTAATTGATGAAAAAGGTATGTTAACCAAGGAATTAGTCAAAGCAATTAATGACTGTGATAAGATGGTTGATTTAGAAGATATCTACCGGCCATTTAAAGAAAAGAAGAAAACAAAAGCAACGGAAGCAATTAAAATGGGCTTAGAGCCTTTAGCTAATGAAATCTTACTATTTCCTGAGGTTGATGACGTAAAAACTTTAGCTGAACCATATTTGACAGAAGAAGTTCTTACTGTTGAAGATGCCTTACAAGGAGCTATGTATATAATTGCGGAAATGGTTTCTGATAATGCGGATTACCGTAAATGGATTAGAGATTATACATATAAAAACGGTAAAATTGTCACAAAGATTAAAAAAGATGCAGAAGATCAGTACCAAACATATAAGAATTTTTATGATTATGAAGAAGCTTTATCTAGTATTAAATTATATAGAATTTTAGCGATTAATCGAGCTGAAAAAGAAAAAATCATCACGGTAAGAATTGATGTTGATACGGAAGATATATTTAATTATCTTTATAAAAAAGTTATTCAAGACAAGGTTTCTAATGTTAATCCTTTAATCGAAGAAGCATATATCGATGCTTATAAGCGATTAATCAGTGGTTCGATTTCTCGAGAAATAAGAAGTGATTTTACGGAAAGAGCAGAAAATCAAGCAATCCATATTTTCTCTGAAAATCTTCGTGCTTTATTATTGCAACCACCGCTAAAAGGTCAGATGGTTTTAGGGGTTGACCCAGCTTTTAGAACGGGTTGTAAACTTGCAGTAATTGATCGTTATGGAAAGTTTATTGCTAAAGATGTTATCTATCCACATGAAGCTTATATTGGGCAGAATGTTAATCCAAGAAGAATTGAAGAAGCAAAAGACACAGTTAAGAAATTAGTGGAAAAACATAAAGTAGATATTATTGCTATAGGTAATGGAACAGCTTCAAGAGAAACAGAAAAGTTCATTGCTTCTTTATTGAAAGAAATAAGTCGACCAGTTAAATATGTTATAGTTAGTGAAGCAGGTGCTTCAGTATACTCTGCTTCAGATTTAGCGAGAGATGAATTCCCTGATTTTCAAGTTGAAGAAAGATCAGCTGTTTCAATCGCAAGAAGAATGCAAGACCCGTTAAGTGAGTTAGTTAAGATTGATCCTAAATCAATTGGTGTTGGTCAGTATCAACATGATGTTACCCAAAGCAAACTATCTGAGTCGTTAGACTTTGTTGTAACAACTGCAGTTAATCAAATTGGAGTAAATGTTAATACCGCATCCTCATCTCTATTACAATACGTTTCTGGGTTATCAGCTAAAGTAGCTAAAAATATCGTGGATAAACGTGAAGAATATGGTCCTTATAAAAACAGAAAAGAATTACTTAAAGTTCCAAGCCTTGGAGCTAAAACATTTGAACAAGCGATTGGGTTTATGCGGATATTTAATTCAGAAAATCCATTAGATAAAACCCCAATTCATCCAGAAAGTTATGATTTAGCATTACAGATTCTTCAACACTTAAATCTAAGTTCTGAAGATATTGGTAGTGATAAGTGTAAACTTATCATTAACAATACCGATAAAGAAAAGCTAGCTGCTTATTTTGATCAAAGCTTAATTCTTATTGAAGATATTTTAGATGCTTTTGTTTCTCCTACTAGAGATATAAGAGATGATTTTCCACAACCATTATTAAAAAGCGAATTATTAAGTTTAGAAGATTTAAAACCAGATATGGAGCTACAAGGAACTGTAAGAAATGTTGTCGATTTTGGTGCTTTTATTGATGTGGGTATTAAAGAGGCAGGGTTAGTTCATATATCTAAATTATCTAAATCATATGTTAAACATCCTCTAGATGTTGTTAGTGTCGGCGATATTGTTAAGGTTTGGGTAATAAATGCTGATCTTGAAAGAAAAAGATTACAATTAACAATGATTGATCCAAAGGAGAAGCCTTCTTTCATTAATTAAGGGTAATGTATTGAAAAATAACTTATAAGTAATATAATATAGGTATAAAGCTTTTTTAAGGAGGTTTAAAAATGGCGAAGTTTAAATATGGATATGGTTGGTTGCTTAAATTAATTTTAGCCGCAATTCTCTTAGGTGTTGGTATATATATGGTTTTTGCAGATCAAGTAGTATATACAATTACCGGGATTGCGATTGTGGTGTATTCTTTAGTTAGAGTTGTGCCACTATTAAAAACACTAGAAAAAGAAATATTAAGAACAATTAACCTAATAGAAATTATCTTTGATGTAATATTAGGTGGTGTAATGATTTACGCTGGTATTACCAAGCCAGATACCGCTCAATGGGATACATGGTTAAGCATTTATAAGTATATGTTAGCGTTCTTCTTCTATGTTAGAGGGTTAATCTTCTTTAGCTCAATTGCATTTATGGGAGAAAAAACAGAAATGCCTAAATTTTGGTTTCATATCGTTGCATTAACACTAGGTCCTGTTATCGTGTTATGGGAAAACTTTAAACCAAGTACATTGGGTTGGATTTTCTTATTTATCTCAGTTGCAGGCGCTGCTTATCTTGGTGTTGATGGATATGGCGGTTATAGAAAGTATCGCGAATATTCAAAATCAATTAATACTAGTAAGAAACCAGAGAAGAACCCTGAGGTTGAAAAAGAATTACCAAAACCAATCAAGGATGAAGTAGAAGAAAAAGAAACATATATCAGTTAAAAAAATAGTTGACAGTTAGCCGAAAATTTAGTAATATAAATAGGCTAACTGTTATATTGGAGTAATACTCAAGAGGCCGAAGAGGCGCCCCTGCTAAGGGTGTAGGTCGGGAAACCGGCGCGAGAGTTCGAATCTCTCTTACTCCGCCAGTAAAACAAGCATTAGTCTGATACAATAAGGTATCAGGCTTTTTTTTGCTTTATAAAGTGCATTTTTGGATTTTTCAATACAGATTAGCAGTGAAAACGTATCAAATAAATCTGTGAATTTAAATAAGTGAATGAGTTTCTACGAGATTATCAAAGAATCCGCAATAAATATACAAGTGTAGAATTTATAACATCTAGCTGAGATTGAAAGACATTTATAAAACATTGCAATCCGTAATTAATAGATTAGATTTTATAGAAAAATTCAGAATAAATCTAATAAGAAATCATGTGATTGAATAGAGAAATTGATAAAAAATAGTTTATGTAAAAATTGTCCTAAAAAGGATTGCCCTACGAATTTGCACTTGTCAAGAGAATGTAGACATGTATCAAACCTTAAATAAACCATAGATGAGATTTAAACTCAGCTGGTCGTTTTGTGTTTTAAGGCAAATATCTTAATGTAAATATTCGTATACCCATAAGTGAATTATTGATAACGTGCCATTAGCAATCTAAAAAAATCAAAAAATGTGTAAAAACAATCTTCTAAAATATCAAAAAACGTGTATAATATAGTTAGAAGAGGTGATTTTGATGAAGTTAGAGCGTAAAATATATGAACAATTGGCTTCTTGGAAAAATGAGAATGGTAAAACTGCATTACTCATCGAAGGCGCAAGACGTGTTGGAAAAAGCACAGTTGTTGAAGCTTTTGCAAAAAAAGAATACAAATCATACATACTGATTGATTTCAGTATTACTAGCGATGAAATTAAATCACTTTTCAAAAAGTACTCATCGAATCTTGATGATTTTTTCTTTTTTCTAACATCAATCACCGGGATTACACTTTATGAAAGACACTCACTCATTGTATTTGATGAAGTGCAATTGTTTCCTCAAGCAAGACAGCTGATAAAACATCTAGTGAATGACAACCGTTATGATTATATCGAAACAGGGTCTTTATTATCAATCAAGCGTAATGTAGAAAGTATTTTAATACCTTCAGAAGAAAGAGCAATCAAAATGTATCCTCTTGATTTCGAAGAATTTTGTATTGCCCTTGGAAGAGGTGATGTTATTTCTCTTATTAAAAAGCATTTTGAAAATCTAAAACCGCTTGGTGAAATTCATTCAACGATTATGAAACTTTTTAGACAGTACTTGTTAATCGGGGGTATGCCTCAAGCAGTAATGGAGTTCTTAGATACCAATGATTATACAAAAGTAGATCGAATTAAAAGAGATATATTAAAACTTTATAAGAATGATATTTCAAAATATGCCAAAGGATACGAACATAAAGTACTAAGTATTTTTGATGAAATCCCTAGTCAATTATCAAAACACGAGAAAAAGTTTATGCTAAGTTCATTATCAAAAGATGCGAGATTTAGAGATTATGAAGATGCTTTTACATGGTTGGATGAAGCTATGATTACAAATGTATGCTTTAATGCATCAGACCCTAACTTCGGATTATCCTTAAATCGTGACAGGTTAACACTTAAAATGTATATGGCAGACACAGGTTTACTACTGAGCCATGCGTTCAGTGAAAATGAAGAAATGCATCAAGAAGTCGCAAAAGCCATTATACAAGATCGACTTGAAGTTAACAACGGTATGATATTTGAAAATATCGTTGCACAAATTTTTACCGCTTTAAATAAGAAACTATATTTTTACTCAAGAGCTGATAATCAAGATCGATCAAATACGATGGAAATTGATTTTCTAATTATCGATAAATCTAAACCTACTAAAATATCACCAGTTGAAGTTAAGTCAGGTAAAAACTATACAACCTCATCATTGGACAAGTTTAGTATCAAGTTCAAAGACAAGCTTGGTAAAAAATACATCATACATACAAAGGATTTAACACAAAAAGTTGATGTAATTTATTTACCGGTATATATGACGATGTTTTTATAGAACTAGAATAATGAGATTCCACCCACAGGTGTAAATTGGAATGTTCATCCAAGGTAAAACTTTTGTTTGGATTGGTATGAAAGTCAAACAGTGAGTTATAATAGCATATACATAGATAATGAAAGCCAACTATTAAAAAGTCAAGATCATACCCTTCCAAATTATTAGACTTAAAGTAATAGCATTTTCTAATTCAGACATTCATGTACATTCAAACACTTGATAAGACTCTGATTCAATCATTGGTCTTACTGAGTCATCTCAATTTCTAGAAGGTTCTAAACTAAGTATAATTCAGCATTTTTTTCTTTAGTAAGTATCTCCTGAATTATAGCGTAGTTATCCTTCCCTGCTAAATAGTAATGAAAACAAAACTATTTTAGAGATTTAAAGCAACAATAAGGATGAAAAATGAGAAAAATAATTGTTATTATAATTTTAATGCTATTTATCAGTTGTTCTTCTGTTGTTACAACAGAAGTAACAACTTCTTTAAGTGAGACTTCAATCAGTATAGAGCAATCAACTACAAATAATATTAGTGAGGTAACAGAGATGACTAGTGAAGATAATCAATTCCAAGAAATAAATATCAATCAAACAGAAACTATTAGTGCAAGTAAGTTGTTTGAGTATAGAGACACTTTTACTAATCTTAAATATCAAGATGAAGGCATATATCTTCTAGATAATAGTATTGATGGTATATATATATCACAACCATTATTAGTAGAACATTTTCAAGAATTAGTGATGTCTTGGAATGTTTTAATCGATGATTTCTCTAAAATTACTTTTTCGATTGCTATTGGTAATGATGAAGGTTTTAGTGATTTCTTTATTATGGGATATTGGACAGATGAGTATAAATATTCTTTTGCTAATCAAGAAGATGATTTTGGCTTATTAGATATTGATGTTTTAAAACCAAAGATTAATAATGTTACTATGGTTAAACTTAAGATTTTATTTAAAGCAACATCTAATGATGTTACTAAAATTAAAAATATAAGTTTAACAATGAAACGATCTGACCAAAGACAAAGTGTTAATGATATTGAGTGGGATGAATCAGTTAATGATGTCCCAAAATTAGCGCAAATGGGTATTCCAAGTATTGGTAGTAGAATTTGTTCACCAACATCACTAGCAATGATTTTAGGATATTATAATTATAACGAATCTCCAGTTGATGTTGCTAATGAAGTATATGATAGAGGGGCTAGTATTTATGGTAACTGGAGTTTTAATGCAAGTTATGCTGGTGGAAAAGAAGGTTTAATTTCTCGAGTTGAGTATATAAGTGATTTACAAATACTAAATGATTACTTAGTTAATGGCATACCGGTAGCTTTATCTATAAGGACAACAGATAAAACTCAGTTAAACCAGAGTTTAATGGCTTATTCGAGTGGACATTTAGTGGTTTTAACTGGTATAGCTTATATTGACGGTCAGTGGTATGGAATAACAAATGATCCAGCAGAATATACGGAAGAAGCGGTGGAAAGACAATATCTACTTAGTGAGTTATTAGCTGCTTGGAGAGGTTATGCTTATATTGTTCAACCAGAATAGGTTTTTCTAAGAATACTACCTATAGTTTAGAAAGGGTGAAACTATTGAAGATAATAATATCTCCAAGTAAAACTCAAGAGATGAGTTTGAATAACAAAATAATCAGATTGTTTAATGAAAAGAAAACAATACATTTGTTTAAGAGCTTAAAATCTCTTTCAAAACTAGCACTAGGCAAAACTTTAAAAATTAAAGATAAGTTATTAGATGACACCTATCAGCTTTACCAAAGCTTTCAAGATAATAATCTTGGAATAGAAGCGATTAGATGTTATCAAGGTGTAGTCTTTGAACAGATTAAGTTTGATACTTATACAGATAGTCAAAAAGATTATTTAAATAATAATTTAATTATATTATCAGGAATGTATGGTATTATTAAACCAAATGATGTTATTTGGCCTTATCGTCTTGATATGACGATAAAGCCAAAGAAGATAAATTTATATAATTATTGGCAAGACTCAGTTAATGAGAATTTTGTTGGAGAAGATATCATTATTAATCTTGCTTCTAATGAGTTTAGTAAGATGTTAAAAGGTCATGAAGATAAAATGATTAATATCCATTTCTCAGAAAGACAGAAAAACGGTGGGTTAAAAGTCATTAGTTATAACGCGAAAAAAGCAAGAGGTATGATGGTTGATTATCTTATTATTAATCAGATTAATGAGATTAAAGATTTAACTAAAGTGATTATTGATGGTTATAAATATGATAAGTTATTATCGGATGATAATAACCTATACTTTATAAAATAGAAGAAAAGAGGAATGCTTGTAAATGCCTAATTTAAAAGATTTAAGGATTGTTGATAACTTTTATCAAACATCTAGTTTTTTTCCAATGCCAACTATCTTAGTTTCAACAATCGATGATGATGGGAATACTTCCTTAGGAGCTTATTCATTATGTTTTCCTTATTATGTCGCAGGTAAAGATTATTACGCGATGATTCTTGAATGTAGGAACAGTTCTAATACTGCCCAAAACCTTTTGAAAAGATCAAATTGTGCTTTGAACTTTTTACCAGATAATAAAAAGTTCTTTAAAGAAACAGTGAGATTAGGATATCCAGGTGATACTTCAAAAGAGAAGATGGCAAAGCTTTCTTTAAGTTTAGAAGATTCTCAAGTAAATGATGATTTAATAAGACCGAAGATTGTTTCTGAGTCATACCAAGTTTTTGAATGTACCTGGATAAAAGATTTAGAAGATGCTTTTAATGATACAGCAGGGAATTTAGAAGGGTATGAACCACCTTATCGAAATTTCAACGGAATCACTTCAAAGTTTGGAGCTCATTTTATTTTGCGAATTGATAAGATTTTAATGGATGAAAAATATCATCAAAGCATAATTAATGGAGTTACAAAAAGTAATTTCCCTAAAATACCAGTAGATTATGGCTATCGTGATAACACTCATTTTTGGTATTCATCTTCGAAGAAATATAAATCTGAACCAGTTCCAGCACCTAAAGAAATTAATATTGACACAGTAAGATATGCAGTGGATAGAACTGACCCAAGTGTTAAGTTTACCGATGCAGCGTGTATGAGACTTGCAAGAGTTCCTAGAATCTTTTTAAAAGCAGCTGTTGATGGTTGTGTTAAATGGGCTAAAGAAAATAATGTCAGTCTAATAGATGAAGCAGAGATGAATATTATTAATGATAAGAGATCTAAAGAGAAGAAATAGATTTTTGGATAATTGGATAATATAATTAAAAGAGAGCTGGAATTTCCAACTCTCTTTTACTATAAATTATCTAAAACCCTTCTATTTTTAAAATAATCCTAAACCAAAAGCAGCAGCGAACACTAAAGAAATAGTTGTCATCAATTTGATTAAGATATCAATTGATGGACCAGCTGTATCTTTAAAAGGATCACCAACAGTATCACCAGTAACTGCAGCTTTATGAGCTTCGCTACCTTTTCCACCAAATTCTCCAGTTTCAATAAGTTTCTTAGCATTGTCCCAAGCGCCACCAGCGTTTGCCATAAAGATAGCTAACATTATACCGGTTACTAAAGTACCAGCAAGCATTCCACCTAAGACTTCAGAACCGAAGATAAAGCCAATAGCTAGTGGTGTAATAATAGCTAGTAATGCTGGTAACATCATTTCTTTTAAAGCAGCATTAGTTGCGATTGTAACACATTGAGCATAATCAGGTTTTTCTGTATATTCTAAAATGCCAGGCATTTCTTTATATTGTCTTCTAACTTCATCAATCATCTTATTTGCGGCTTTACCTACTGATTTAATAACCAGTGATGAGAAGAAGAAAGCAAGCATAGCACCGATAATTAAACCTGCCATAACTCTTGGTTGAGCAACATCAATTGCTGATAAACCTGCTTTACGAATAAATGCACTAAATAAAGCAATAGCTGTCATAGCAGCAGAACCAATCGCAAATCCTTTTTCGATTGCGGCTGTTGTGTTACCAACAGAATCCAATTTATCAGTGATTGCTCTAACGCTCTTATCTTGCCCACTCATTTCAGCAATTCCCCCAGCATTATCAGCGATTGGACCATAAGCGTCTACGCTAATGGTAATACCAGCAGTAGATAACATTCCTACTGCAGCAAGTCCTACACCAAACAATCCACCAACTAAGAATGAACCAATAATCCCAGCTGCTAAAATTAAGACTGGTATTAAACTTGATTCCATTCCTGTAGCCATTCCGGCAATGATATTAGTTGCATGACCTGTTTGTGATTGTTTAGCAATATTCTTTACATGTTTATAATCAGCTGAAGTGTAATATTCTGAAACTAAACCAATCAAAACCCCCACTGCTAAACCGATAATAATACTAACAAAAGGAGCTAATCCAAAAGCAAAGTTTCTAATATTCATAAAAACATCATTTTGATCATAATATAGAGCTGAACCAAAAGTATCTAAGAATAAGAAGTTTATCAATAATGAAAGTGCAATAAACAATCCCGCACTTGCATAAGTTCCATTCTTTAAAGATTTGAAAGGACTCTTTCCTTCTTTACCTCTAACAAACATTGTCCCCACAATTGAAGCTAATACTCCAGAAAAAGCAATTGCTAAAACGAATAAAATACCATTCATTCTATGATCTGCAGTAAAGATTAAAGCAGCCATAGTCGCAGCCCCAATAATACTAGAAACATATGATTCCAATAAGTCACTACCCATACCAGCAACATCACCAACATTATCCCCAACATTATCAGCGATAACAGCTGGGTTTCTAGGATCATCTTCAGGAATGGAGTTTTCTATCTTACCTACTAAATCGGCAGCTACATCAGCTGCTTTAGTATAAATACCACCACCAACACGACCGAACAAGGCGATTGAAGATGCACCTAAACTATAACCTGCAGCGTAAGTAATAGCTTCATAAGCATCAACCCCAATTGCAAGTGATAAAGAGACAACGATGAATAATCCTAATAAACCAAAACCAACAACACCCATACCCATTACACTACCACCTTTGAATGCAACATCCAAAGCTTTTACAATACCACTATCTCTAGCAGCTGTAGTTGTTCTTGAGTTAGCGTTAGTAGCACTCTTCATTCCTATAAAACCAGCAGATAAACTAAATATTGATCCTAATAGAAAAGATAAAGAAGTTCCTAAACCATAGAATAACGCAGAATACTCAGTTTGTTCAACAATGATATTGGTGTTACTATTTGAAGTTAAACCCGAAAGAGTGTCATAACCAAAATAGAAACCAAAAAAGATTAAAATAGTCGTAATGACAATAAAAGTGTAAATAACTTTATACTCACTACGTAAAAATGCAGCTGCCCCTTCTTTGATGTAAGATGATATTTCTTTAATCTTATCATCACCTTGATCAAAGGAAAGGACTTTTCTGTACAAATAAAAAGCATAAGCTAATGCTCCTAAAGATATTACAAATCCGATAATTAAATAAATTGCAGTTCTCATGTTTTCTGACCTCCAGTACACTGCTGTAATTATACTTTTTTTTCTAGAGATTTGTCAAGGCTAGAAACGCATTTTTTGCCTATTTTTTTAGGTTTTTTGTAAAAAACAAAAACTGTGTCTTGTATATAAGACACAGGTTTATTATATAAGTCAATTTCGTGTTTTTAGTAACAATAATCAAAAAAAACAAATAACTAAAATCTTTTGTCAAACTCAATTATTTGATTCTTATATTTCATCTCATCAAAAATTCCCGCTAAAATTAATCTGCCTTTAACGTTATCAAGATAACCAGGAATTAACTCCATAGCCATGAAAGCATCATAGTTTTCTCCCTTATCTGTTGTGATGTTATACTTGTCAGCTGTAACAAAACCAAAACGGGGATAGTAATTTGGATGACCATAGAATAGGATTGCTCCATATCCTTGCTTCTTAGCTTCTTCAATAGAATAAACCATTAGTTTGGATCCGATACCTTGGTTTTGATATTCTGGTTTAACAGTTAAAGGACCAAAACAAACAACATCTATTTTTCTTAGTTTATCGTCAGTCTCGATATATGCATCACTATAGATGATATGACCAACAATCGTTTTATCAACTTCAGCTACAAAATCAAGACTCATGATTCCATCTCTTTTTCTTAATTGATTTACTATATAATGTTCAGAACAACCAAAACCTTTTTCTAAAAAATCACTTTGATTATAAAAAGCTTCTCTTGTTATTTTTTCTACTGCTTTATAATCTCTTCTTTCTTCTGATCTGATATGAACTTCCATCTATTTCTCCTGATCTTAAAATACTTCAAATATGATTATACTTTGAAAAATAATATTTGGCAATTATAATCTTTTGAATGTTGTTGTTATAAGAAATACTTAGTGCTATAATTATCATTGTGCAAGTGAATTTTTTTTATAGAAGAGGTGGAATTTATGTATAGAAAATCTTTAATTCTTTTTATGTTGTTAGTTTTATTTGGTTTACTTGCTTGTGGAACAGAAACTAGTTCAACAACTACTGTGACAACCAGTTCCACAACCACTACAACACAATCAAATTCAACAACTACAACCACTAGAACACAATCAGATTCTACTACCACCACAACCGCCACAACTCAAACAGGTCTTTCACAAGCGCTTGTGGATAGTTATGCTGATCAAACCGTAACGATTGAGTTTTCATATCGGTTAGGAACTGCTCAATCAGCTGCTTTAGAATTAATGATTTCTGCTTTTGAAGCAGAATATCCTCATGTAGATATTGTTGCTACAAGAGAAAGTTCGGATAGAACGGTAGCTACTGAATTTGTAACTGGTATTTTAGGTGGTCAAGGTGCAGATTTAATTCTGTTAGATCAAGCTTATCTTGCATCTATCCTAGCAAATTCCTTAGAACCTTTAGATGATTACCTGAATTCTTCAGCTAGCTTATCTGATTTTAAAGTTGGTGTTGATTTAACAAAAATTGAGGCAAACTTCTTTACCGCTATACCTGAGATTGAATCAACAATATCCTTTCCTTTTACAAGATTAGCTCAAGTAATGTTTGCGAATAGAGATATCTTAGCTGATAATGCCCAAGCTCTTACTAATAATGGTATTACTGTTAGTGATGAAGGTTTTATTTCTAGAACATCACAACTTAGTTATTCTGATTTAGAGACGATTGCTAATGTTATATCAGATAGAGCAATCTTAACTTTTGAAAGACCAAATCTGATGTTTGAAACATTATTAGGCCAAATTAATGTTTCAAAGATTACAGATAATTCCTATGCTTTTAATCAAATTGATACTATTGATTTAATGAGTAGTTTAAGAACATTAAGCAATAATAATGTTTTAGCACTTGCATCTAATTTTGAAGAAGATTATACATCATCAATTTTTCTTAATGAAGATACACTCTTTGCTTTATCTGATGCATCATCATTACGATATATGACAGATGGAGTAGGTTTTAATATCGATATACTACCAGTTGTAAAAGCAGAAGAATCTGGTTCTATGTTCTTCGGTTCTGATTTTGGAATTAATACGAATAGCACAGATATTGAAAAGTTTTATGCTTGGATGTTTATTCGCTTTGTCACAGATATGAGTTCTGAATATATAGGTTTCTGTTTTGATAATGGCTATGCACCAATTTATAATAATCTTCTCTTTATCCAAGATATAGATTATATGCAATCCATGTCAGTATTACAAGAATTTGCTTTAGCTAATGGTAATCCTAGTTGGTCTTTAGAAGATGAAAGATGGGATGAAGTCTATCTTTCAATGATTCAATCGGTATATATGATATACCGCAGTAATATCATTGAAAGAACATTTATCCTTTCTATTAATTCAACTGGTGTAGAGAATAAAATTACCCATATTGATAATTTTATGGAAGATGTCTTTTATGATATTGAAGATGTAAGTAATTTGGTAACTGATTTAATTAGTAGTTTAAATAATGATTAATCTTTAGATAAAACGACGTTTAGAATAAACATGCATTATAAAGATGTTGGTAGACACACAAAATAAGTGTGAATACGAACATCTTTTTTTCTATTAGAAATTTAAAAAAAAAAGTAAAAATAAGTCTTTACTTGCCGAACACGGCAATTTATAATGAGTGTAGAGGTGATAATAATGGAGTATAAAATGAGAGATGTTGTGAGAATTACCGGACTTCCAAGAACAACAATTCAAGGTTATTTTAAAGATAAAAAAACAAAAAGCTTAACTTCACAAGGTGGTGGCGGACCACAATGGAAATTCAGTGATGAGGAATTAGAAGATTTATGGTTGATAAAAATATGTCTAGGAATTGGAAAAAGTAAAAAAGAGATTGAAATTCTCCGTAGTTTGCCTACTGAGGAAAAACGCAATCAACTTAAAACCATGCTTGATACCTTACAAGATTATATAAGAATGGCAAATATGTATGTAGAAGCGAGACCTATAGTAGTTCAACTATTAAATAAAGAAGGTTTAAGTTTAGAGGTATCGAAACTGTTTGCGGATTTATGGACAAAAGTTAGTTTTATAACGGAAGAAGATGAAGATATTTTTGAACAAGAGTTAAGTGAGGATGAATGGGAAGAAATATTTGATTTGCTTGATGATGTTTGCAGTCTAATGGGTAAGACATCTGTATCAGATAAAGTGCTTCAAAATAAGATAACAAAAATTGATAAAATTTTAAACAATATGATAGAAGTTCAAGCGGTTAGAAAGTATCTACTTGATTATCTTATATCAGAAGATGAAGACGTATCAAAACTAGAAAAAGATTTTCTTTTAGAAGCGTTTAGTCAGTACTATGGACATACCGAAGACTTTGTTGAGTTAGGCACAAAGTTAATGGAACCTATTTACGAAAACTGTGATAAAGCAGGTTACACTTCATCGTTGATTCAAGAATATATTAATGATATATATTTGTTCTATAAACAATGCGCTTATAACAAAAAAACGATCTTTAAAATTATGGAGGTTATTATGAATTTTTATGGTTCTAAAGAAAACATAAAGAAATATGAAAACGGAATAGAAAAAGGGTATATGTGGTATTTATCAAAAGCAATCGAAACATATATGAATAATAATAAAGAAAAAGAGGATAAATAAATGAGTGAAGTTTTAGGGTTGAAAATGAAAAAAGTCAGTGGATCTGATAAATTTAAAGAGTGGTTTGATAACTTCCTAATGATCTGTGAAAGAGATTTTCAAGACGGTCCGGTAATAGGTAGAAAAATATCAGATTGTTCTGTTTTGGTTCAACTAATTCGATCATCTATTCGAGGAGAATATGAGATAAATCCAAAACCGAAGTCTATAGTTACTTTAGGAGTATTTATTGTCGAGTTTATCATGAAACAAAAAAATGAGGGAAAAGAAAAGCAGAGAAAAAACAGGATTGATTTATTTGAAAAAAGTTATTTGTTGTTAAAAGAAGAACTGGAAGATTATAAAGCTTGGCGGGACTTAAAGGTGGGACAAACAAATATTTCACCATGTTGAAAACTTGGTGAAAAAAGGAGTTTAAAATGAATAATTTAAGAAGTTACAAGACAATAACAATACTATCTAAAAAGTTAGGTGGTCCAATAAATCTTTGTCTAACGATATTGGGAACTGGTATAGTACTAGGTAATTTGGATCGAATCATTAAAGTTTTTACTAAGAATAGAAAAACAAGTGGTTCTGCTCATGATTTACCGATATTTTCTGTTCATTCAGAATATGTGGATAATAACGGTGCGGATTTCTTTGATGGTGATCAATTTATAGTATTAGAAGAGGACAAAAACTCGGTTTTAATCGAGATAATCAACGACTCAACGAATCCTTATTTTGTAGATAAAGATATACTGAAAGAGATTTCTAATTATGGGGGTATTCTACATGAGCGGATATGATTGGCATTGTGATGGCTGTGGACGCATTATGAATAATCAAATTGGATTTACCACGGATGATGGTGAATGGACTTGCAGTGAATGTGGATATCTTAATGATGTTTCCCCGAATAATATTGAACATTATGGGGGGGTGCCGGCTTCTGAAAATCAGCTAAGATATATTCGAAAAATTGAAGATGTACTTGATATCAATTTTTATGGTAGTTCTTTTGAAGAAGCATCCGATTTTATCGAAGGAAATAAAGATTTATATGAGGATAGATTGCATACAGCATATAAATATCGATAAAATTTGATAAGGAGTTGGATAATATGAAAGATCAGAGACTAGTGAAGTTTATTGAAATGATGTCAGATAGAAGTGGTCCATTATTATTATCTTATGGAGATTTTCTACCATTAGATGAAGTTATTGATTATAAAACGATTACTTATAATGATGGAGTAGCAAATATGGAATTAAGCGATTTTTGTAGAAAGAATACAAAGAGAATAATTATGAGGGTTACCACAAACAAGCGTACCACTTCAGATGAAATCAATAAATCTATCCAAAATTTAAAGACACATTTCCACGAAGATATCGATATATTATTAGGTTCTAAGGAAGATGATGATGTAACTGGAGTAATTATGGATCTTGTTTTATATAAAGAATAGAATAAAAGATAATCATAATAAACAGAAAGCGATTAGTTCTTGGAAAGAACCATTATATGGAAGATAGTATGGTATCAGTTGTAATAAAAAAATAAAGCACAAGAGGAGAAGTAGAATGAAAAAATATTTAGTAAAGGTTCGTTCGTTTTATGTTGTAGTTTTATTATCGGTTCTTTGTTTACTACTTATCGGATGTAGTAGTAATGTGAGTGAAGATACTGAAGATAATTTAACTATTAATCCTGAAATTGGATTAGTAAAAGAAGCTATCGAATCGATAGAGAACATACTATCCATTGAAATTGTCACAGAAGACAATGATCCCAATGGACAATTAGGGAAACAAGGAGGATATACTGGAGCGTTGTTTTTTCGATACTCACTGGTCAGTGGTGAAACGGAAGAAAGTGCAATTGAAGCTGGAACAGATGGTGGAGGTTCCATTGAAGTGTATGCTACTGTAGAAGATGCTGAAAGAAGAAATGAGTATTTAAGTAATTTTGATGGAACAGTTTTTTCGAGTGGATCACATTCTGTACTTGGTACAGTTGTAATACGGACTTCTAATAAGTTAACCGCTTCGCAACAACAAGCTTTAGAATCTGCAATTATAGAAGCGCTTCAATCTTAAAACTGATAGTTTAGATTCAAATATATTTTTGTAATCGCTATTTGTATATATAATCTACCCTTTAACATGAATACATTAGCAAAGATGTGGAACATAACTACACCTAAAGAAGCAAAAGAAATTATTGATGAGCAAAGAAAAAAATCAGGAATAAAAAATCCTACAAATTTAGAAGAACAAGCAATCAGTATGGTTGGTATAGATATTTACGAAAAACTGATTAAAGGCTATACCCAAAAACAATGGAATACTCATCCTAAGAATCTTCCTGCTTCGATTATAAAAAGATTACCAGTTCGCTTTACTTATGACAATAATTATTTTAACGACAAATACCAAGGGATTCCTGAAGAAGGATATACTACAATGGTTTTAAAAATGCTGGAAGGAGTAGATGTTTTACTAAACAGTAATTATTTAGAAAAAAGAGATTATTATGATTCTTTAGCAAAAAAAATAATCTACACAGGTTCAATTGATGCATACTTTGATTTTCAATTTGGAAAACTGGATTATCGTTCTTTAAGGTTTGAATTGGAAGAAATGTTGATAGAAAACTATCAAGGGAATGCTGTTATAAATTTCACGAGTGTAGATATTCCATATACAAGATCTATTGAGCATAAGTATTTCAATTATAAAAACCAACCTACTACAATAGTATCAAAGGAATATCCAGCTAATTTTAGTGAAACGAAAGAACCTTTTTTCCTGATAAATAATGATGAAAACAACACTCTTTATAATAAGTATCTTGAACTAGCAAAATCAGTTGATAATGTTGTTTTTGGTGGTAGATTGGGTGAATATAAGTATTATGATATGCACCATTCTATTAAAAGAGCGATGTTATTAGCTAAACAAGAAATAAATCATAATTTTAAGAAATAGAGTTATTGGTTTTAATAGATAAACCTTTAAACTAATTTCTTGGTTTTTTCTGTTAAGTTTCTATATATTTTGATTCAGATAAGGACTAAGAGATTTTGCTCTTGGTCTTTTCTTTATTTTCAAGCATAAGTCATTTTATAATGAGTATCTATTTTATTTGTAATCAGTTATTACAAAAATGAAGTATTTTAACACTTTCAGGTTTAATTTGCTTTTTATTATGCTCCAAAGATAAATTGCGAGAATATATAAAAAGCTATACATTCACAATAATTATGTTTAAAATATGACATATCCGCCGTTACTTTTTATATTTATCTATGTTAAAATATTAAATATATTCAAAAACATATATATTTATAACTTTTTGTTTAATACTAATAGACACAAAATATTTGTAGTTGAGGTAACATTGAAGTCTAATTTAATCATAAACATACCACAGAAGGAATTACTCGGAGAATTACTTCTTTTTTAATAATCTTTGCTATTTAAGAAAGGGGGTGAAACAATGAAAAAGAAGCTTTATATAAGTGCTCTAGTTTTGTTTCTGACAATTATCACTTTTTTGATAAGCATGGATTCTGTGAGTGCATATGATCCGGGACTATCTGGTAAATACTATCAAGAAAGTACTATTGTTCAAGACTTAGACATTACTTTTCAGCATTATGCCGTAAACTCATCTTCAGAACCGGATACTGTTCAATTCGCAGTTAGTCGTACTAAATCTTTTTATGGTTCTTTGACGGGAACAATGGAGATCAATGCAGTATTATATAAAACTGGTGTAGAAACTGAAATAGGGTATGGACTTGATGAAACTGTGACCACAACAATGACTTGGGTTGTTCCAGCATATTCTAGTGTGATTTGCAGATATGGATCAGCAGGTATATATTCTACTGGAATTATGCAAACTTGGGTAAGGGGGAGATTAGTATCTTCAGTACAAGCCTACGTTGATTATACAACAATGAGTTATTCGGATAAAACAGAAGTATAAACAGCGACTGTGCATATCATAATTGTTTATGATGTGTACAGTTGAGCAAGAAAAGAGGTGCTCAATGAAGAAAGTAATATTAAACCGACTTTTTCCGATAATATTAATTATGATTTCTGTAGTTATTGTCGGTTCAGTTTACAAAATGATACATGGAGTTAAGATTAATCACTATCTGCAATATTTTATTCCTTGTCAGGGACAAAGGGTAGTTTTAGACGGCAATCAAACTGAGTTAATTTTCTACTTCATCGACGAAGTAGAACTTAGTGAAATAGCTACTAAAAGTAATATCATTAGTATAGATTTGATTACTGATTTAGGAAATCATATTGTTGTTGATGATTGGGATATAGTATCAAATGCTGGTTTTTATACTGGATCAGAATATTTTGGCAAGTATTTATATACATATACTACTTTCGAATCAGAAGTTACAATCTCAACTATTAAAATTACATATTTAGATATTGTCGAGGAATATGATATAGGAGAATTAAAAATAGTTATCCAAGATATAAACAACGAAATGGCTAACACCCAGATAATTACGAATACTAGAGCTTTTTCTTCACAAGGATTTATCATTAATGAAGATACACAATATTTTGTCTATGAGCCATCACTATTAACGATTATGGCTAGTGGTTTTGGTGGTTATTCTTTTCGTATTGAATCAATACACTTAGGAGTTAAAGGATTGGGTATTGATCATTCTAGTTTAAGATTTGTTGAGGGTAGTATTGACTTTGGAATTACATTTCAAACGAATCCGGAAAATGAAGAATATATCAGTTTAACTGAAGTTGATGTATTGCCAGAACAAAGTATAGAAATCGATGTAGTATCAACATCTGTACAGGCTATTATAGCAATACATAAAACTGCAGATTTCAATGATAATCCAATTATTACGGTCATAAATCCTGTTTATACTTGTATGGATTTAGAGACAGAAGTTATTTATCAATTTGGGGATTATAATAATTATAGTGTGAATATACCTCATTTTATAAGTGACGATTATGTGCAAAACTTATTGGAGGACTTGGGAAGATGAATATAACAGTTCAAGACTTAGAAAAATCATATAAAACTGGAATACTTAAAAGAAGAACAACGAAAGCAATTACTAAGGTTTCGTTTTCTGTTGGTGGTGGGACAATTCTTGCTCTTGTGGGACAAAATGGAGCAGGTAAGACTACATTGATTAAGTGTATATTGGACTTAATCAAAAGTGATGATGGTACTATAATGATCAATGGTGGACCGGTAAAAGACTTCATTAAAAGCAGTCAAATAGGATATATGCCGGAAAAACTTGATTTTCCAAGGATGATAACTTTAGAAGAGTATATTAAAGATTTGATGATTCTAAGAGGGCAAAAGTCATTTCAATTTGAAGAACGTCTTCAATATTATATAGAAAAGTTTTATTTAAAGAATCATATGGATAAAAGGTTATCTGAGTATTCTAAAGGTACTATGAAAAAGGTGGCGTTTATACAAGCAATGATTCATTACCCTAAACTTGTTATACTGGATGAACCGACAGATGGATTAGATCCAGTCTCTAGAAGAACACTACTTAATGAAGTTCTAGAGATCAAAAAGAACAAAGGCATAGCTATTATTAGCACTCATATTTTATCTGATTTAGCACTTATTGCTGATGAAGTAATTATGCTTGAAGCAGGTAAAATAATTAATCAAAGAAAGATAAAAAGTATTGAAACATCTCTAGATGACTGGTATTTGAATGAAATCTTTCAGTCTGGAGGTATGGATAAATTATGATTAAGGTAATGAAGTATAAGATTAATTATCTTTTATCAAACAAGCTACTTACTATCTTTATACCATTATTGTTTGTTATATTGAATTTTGAAGTGATTGTTAATTCTGGGATGTTATTATCCGGTGGAGCTAACTTCAATGCAGATTTAAAATATCAGTTAGTTTTAAATAACTATATCGTTGTAATCTCATTCTTTGGTTTTCTCGCTGCGATATTTATTGGTTCAAGCGTTCTTGGCCCAGATATTCAGACCGGAAATCTGTATATTATATTATCAATATACCCTTCAAGGAAGAAGTATTATTTTGGAACCTTTATCGCTTGTGTGATTTACATGATAAGTATACAAGTGCTTTTATTGATAAATGAAATGATTTTGATGTGGATATTTGATATTCAGTATATAGGATCCGATATTTGGCTTGTTTTTTCTCAAAATATTTTGAACTCACTGGTAGCTTTATCTTTGACATCTTTAGCTTCAATATATATAAGAGGGCATGGATCAGCGTTTATTGGTTTGCTGGGATATGCATTTTTCAGCATATATATTTTCAATATAGTTCCTTTTACTAATACAAGTTTAGTGTTTGATGTAACAAAATATAAGAATGTTTTCGTGCATTTTTTTCCTATAACCAATATTTATGGAACTTCATTTACTGAATCATGGGTTTCTGAACTTTATAACGCTGTTCCTATATTTGGAAATATATATATTTATCAAATGCTATATATTGTATTGCTTACTGGTATTAGTACTTTTTTATTCAGCAGAAAAGAACTATAGATGAAATTAGATATAAAAAATAGTCATGTGTTTACACAAGACTATTTAAAAAGTTTTTAACAGGATAAAATTATGTATATGTAGTGATTTTGAACTAACCAGATTTATGAATAATCCTCTGGA